>ERZ827440.2088-NODE-2088-length-18793-cov-12.288718_pt1 | contig 18793 bp, 13 predicted proteins | sample MGYA00519774_ERZ827440 | MGnify/ENA primary metagenome ERZ827440 (study PRJEB31778, sample SAMEA3449302) | human gut metagenome | biome: human gut; feature: human-associated habitat; material: faeces | place: United Kingdom | collected 2010/2012 ... | reverse complement strand
AGCCGCAAAAACTACACCACCGTCACCGGCAAATCCGGCCAGATCTCCAAGATCACGCTCGGGAAATACGGCAGGTACATCATTGCCATCATCCTTGTCATCTTCACGTTCTTCACGAGCATTTTCCCCATCATCTCGTTCGCCTTTGAGACCTTCCTGCCGAACCCGGGCGACTATTCCTTCCTCTATACGGGCGATGCCTCGAACCTCACGACCAAGTGGTGGCTCACGAGCGAGAACGTCACCGAAAACGGCATGTACGGCCAGAAGGGCATCTTGTACAATGAGACCATCTGGCGGGCCTTCAAGGGCACGATCCTCGTCTCCGTCGCCTGCGCGCTGCTGGCCGGTACCATCGGCACGATGATCGGCTACGCCGTCTCCAAAAACCGCCGCAGCCGCTGGGCCAACTACGTCAACTCCGTGGCCTTCCTGCCCTACCTCATGCCGTCCATCGCCGTCGGCGTCGCGTTTTTCATCCTGTTCTCCACCGAGAAGCTCAACCTCTTCAACACCTACACGCTGCTGATCATCGTGGGCACGGTCAAATACATCCCGTTTGCCAGCAGAAGCTCGCTCAACTCCATGCTGCAGCTCTCCGGCGAGATCGAAGAGGCTGCCATCATCCAGGATATCCCCTGGATCCAGCGTATGACGCGGATCATCATCCCGATCCAGAAGTCCTCGATCATCTCGGGCTTCCTGCTTCCGTTCATGACCTGCCTGCGCGAGCTGTCTTTGTTCATGCTGCTGTGTGTGCAGGGCTTCATCCTCTCGACCACACTCGATTACTTCGATGAGATGGGCCTGTACGCCTTCTCCAGCGGCATCAACCTGATTCTGATCATCACGATCCTCATCTGCAACACTCTGGTGAACAAGATCACCGGAGCAAGCCTTGACAAGGGAATAGGAGGTTAAGCACATGCCTGAAATCAAACTCGAACACGTCACCAAGCGCTGGGCCAAGTTCTACGCTGTGGAAGACCTGAACCTTACCATTGAAAATAACGCGTTCGTCACGCTGCTCGGCCCCTCCGGCTGCGGCAAGACCACGACGCTCCGCATGATCGCGGGTCTGGAGACCCCGACGTCGGGCCGCATCACGATCGGCGACAAGGTCGTCTTCGACAGCGACCTCGGCATCAACGTCCCGGCCAACAAGCGCAAGGTCGGCTTCCTGTTCCAGAACTATGCGCTCTGGCCCAACATGACGGTCTACCAGAACATCTCCTTCGGCCTCTCCAACATCAAAGAGGAGCTCCCGAAGATCGACTTCGAGGCCAAAAACGCTGCGCGTCTGGCTCAGATCTTCCAGACTCCGTCCGATGTGACCGCAGTTCTGGACGAGTGCCGCGACAAGGACGGCAAGCTGGAAGAAAAGAAGGCCGTCCTCAAGCTCATCGACGCCTTTACGCTCTCGCAGTACACGGCGAAGAAGCTCTTCGGCTATCATCTGGAGAACGGGGCTGACTGCGCCGCCGCGATCGCCGCACTGCAGGCAAAGGTCGACACAGCCCATAAGGCCGCGAAGGACGCCGGCTGCACGCTGGACGAGGAGTTCCGCTTCTGCAGGGACGGCAGCGTCGTCAAGCAGACGAGAAAGCTCACGAAGGAGGAGATCGACCTCTCCGTCCGCCGCGTCAGCCGCATCGTCAAGATCGGCATGTTCATGGACCGGTATCCGGCCGAGCTCTCCGGCGGCCAGCAGCAGCGTGTCGCCATCGCAAGAACGCTCGCGCCGGAGCCCACGGTTTTGTTCATGGACGAACCGCTGTCGAACCTCGACGCGAAGCTGCGGCTCGAGATGCGCTATGAGCTGCAGCGTCTGCACGTGGAGACCGGCTCGACCTTCGTCTACGTCACGCACGACCAGATGGAGGCCATGACGCTCGCCACGCAGATCTGCCTCATCAATAACGGCGTTCTGCAGCAGTATGAAGCGCCGCTGGAGGTCTATCATCATCCGGCGAATCTCTTTGTCGCCGACTTCGTCGGCAACCCGTCCATCAACTTTGTCGAAGCCAAGGGCAAGCAGGCGGTCGACGGCTCGCTGACCCTCACGGTCCTCGGTGGGCTGACAGCCAGATTCCGCCCGGCAAAGGCGCTCGAGCTTTCCAAGTGGTTCGCAGACCGCGACGCAGCTGCCGCCAAGAAAGCCGCCGACCTCAAGGAGAAGGCCGCGCAGAAGGGCTACGTCGAAAAGGGCAACAAGGATGAGGTCTTCCGCTATCATATCGCAAAGGTCGACGAGGAAGACGACTCCCTTGCGGAGCTTCCCGAGATCACGAACGAAGATTTTGTCCTCGGCATCCGCCCGGAGTTCCTCGACATCGCGGACGAAGGGAACCTCCGCGGCGAGATCTACGGCGCCATGCCCACCGGCATGGAGTCGACGATCAAGGTCCGCGTAGGCGGCTTCCTGCTGACCGGCGTCGTCTTCGGCAGCTCGCTCTTTACCATCGGCACCGAGGTCCCGCTCTCCGTTACCGGTGACCAGATCATGCTCTTTGACCGCAAGTCCGGCCAGTGCATCACCTCTGGCACCCTGAATTTCTGATCCAACCGCAAACCGGCCGATGCACCTGCATCGGCCGGTTTTCTTGGAGTCCCACCTGGACACTATGCACAATAAGGGGGCAATTCCATGGACCTTTCCCGCTCCCGTTTTTCCGAATGGCTGGCGCAGCCGCTGCTGGACACCGATCTGAAAGAAGAGCTGCTGGCGATGGCGGAAGATCCGGATGCGATCGAAGACGCCTTTGGCTGCGAGCTGCAGTTCGGCACCGGCGGCCTGCGCGGCATTCTCGGCGCGGGCACGAACCGCATGAACATCCACGTCGTCCGCCGCGCCGCGCAGGCCACGGCGGACGTTCTGAACGCTGCCGGTCTTCCCCGGCGCGCTGCCATCGGCTATGACAGCCGCATCGGCAGCGAGCGCTTTGCCCGGGAGACCGCCTGCGTGCTGGCCGCGAACGGCATTGAGACGTATCTCTACCCGCGGCTCGAGCCCGTCCCGGCGCTGAGCTTTGCCGTGCGGACGCTTTCCTGCGGCGTCGGCATCTGCATCACCGCCAGCCACAATCCCGCGCAGTACAACGGCTTCAAGGTCTACGGCCCGGACGGCTGCCAGCTGACGCCCGACCGAGCCGCGCAGATCGCGGAAAAACTGCGGCTGCGCTCCTATTTTGACAAGATCCGGACGGAAAGCTTTGCCTCGCTTCTCGCCGCAGGCCGGATCCGCTGGATCCCGGACGCCGTTCTGGACGCATTCGTCGACGCGGTCCTTGCCCTGCGTATGGGCAGCGGCGCGCTTTCGGACCTCAGCGTCGTCTATACGCCGCTCCACGGCTCCGGCCTGGAGTGCGTGGAAAAGCTGCTCGGAAGACTTGGCGTCGGACGGCTGACGCTCGTCGAGGCGCAGAAGGACCCGGACGGTCATTTTCCGACCTGCCCGTATCCCAACCCCGAGATCCCTGAGGCTATGACGCTCGGCCTTGCCTGCTGCGGGCGCGTGCATCCCGATCTTCTGATCGGCACGGACCCGGACTGCGACCGCTGCGGCGTGGCCGTCCCGGACAAAACGGGCGGATACCGCCTGCTCACGGGCAACGAGATCGGCGTGCTCCTGCTCGACTATCTCTGCCGGCAGCGGCTGCAGAACGGCGCCATGCCGGAAAACCCCGTCGCCGTCACGACCATCGTCTCGACCGATATGGCCGACGCCGTGGCGCGGAAATACGGTGTGGAACTGCGCCGCACGCTCACGGGCTTCAAGTTCATCGGCGAGCAGATCGGCCTTCTCGAGCGGGAGGGCCACCCGGAACGCTTCGTGTTCGGCTTTGAAGAAAGCTACGGCTATCTCTCCGGCTCGCACGTGCGCGATAAGGACGGCGTGAACGCCGTCCTTATCGTCTGTGAGGCGGCGGACTGGTATCGCAGGCGCGGCATGACGCTGTCGGACGCCATGGACGCGCTCTACCGCGAGTTCGGCTATTTTGCCTGCGCGCAGAAAAGCGTTTGCTTCTCCGGCGCGCACGCCATGCAGGAAATGGCGGCCCGGATGGCCCGCCTGCGGGAAGACCTGCCCGAGACCATCGCCGGCCTCCGCGTCGCCGGCGTCACGGACTACCTGACGCAGCAGACCGGCCTGCCGCGCGCCGACGTCCTCGAATTTCGCCTGGAACCCCGTGCCAAGCTCATCCTCCGCCCCTCCGGCACAGAACCCAAACTCAAACTCTACCTCACCGCCCCCGCCCCCTCCGCCTCCGCCGCAAAGCCCCTCCTCTCCGCACTGGAGCAAGGCTGCTCGGCCCTGCTGAAAGGGCCGTCCGACGCATAGTGTGCAGCAGAAAAACCGCAAAAAGATTCCCGTCCGCAAAGAAAACCAGCACCGGCCCACGCACGAACCCCGTCGCGCCCAGGCCGGTGCTGGTTTTTATTCGGAATGGATAAAAGCAAAACTCCGCATCTTTCGATGCGGAGTTTGGTGGGGGAAGGTGGATTCGAAGTCTGGCAATCACGTTTTTAGAAATATTTTTCGTATAAATCCGTAATTTTACGTTCAGAATCCGTAGAATTTCGTATCAGTTAGTCTATTGTTTTATTGCCTGTCTAAGCTGTAAAGGGTCAAATTTGTGGTCAACCGAAAAACGTTCAAACGTCAAATCGGTCATACGTCTCATAGCAGTCCAGGCACAGCTTTTTGTCACCGGACAGCCGAATCCAGTTTGCACCAGTTGTCTCACCACAGCAATCACAGACATAGGAATCAAAAATTCTAGCCTGCTCCGGTAGCTGGATTTTGGCTTCCTTGACATCAAACATTTCATCATCTGCGCAGCTATGATAATAGTCGAACGTTTCTTCCCGCGTCATGTCGCGCGGCTTTGCTTTCAAGACAAGGCGGACAGACTTTCCGGTTTTCCGATTATAGAACGAAAATGCCTGTTTGCCGCGCATATGGAACAGTAAATTGCCCTTTCCGATGCTGCATCCGAGGATCGCCTGAATCGCATCCACGCCGCAGGCATCATTTTCCGTAATACACACGACCTGTTCATCGTCCGAAAATGTCAATCCCAACAGATCAATCGCATACAGCGCCGCACGGTAGCCAATCGTCAGGCCGGGGCATACATGGCCGTGAAAAGCTGCGGCCTTTTCCCAGAGCTTTTTTTCTGAATCTAATTTATGTGCCATATTGTTTCTCCCTTTTATGAACGTGTTGCGTCCTTTTCATCAACAAGGACAATACTCTGCTTTTGAACTGCTACGACCTCGGCATCCACATGGTACACATCCCGCAGCGCATCTCTGTCCAAGACTTCTTTCCCGCCGCAGGCGTAGACACCGCCCTGACGTAACAGAACGAATCGGTCACAAAACCGCAGCGCAAGGTTCAGATCGTGGATGACAACAATCGCTGTCAAATGCTGTTCATGGCAAATATCCCGAACGATCTGTAAAACCTGATATTGATTTTGAATATCCAAACTGCTCGTCGGCTCATCGAGCAGCAGGAGCTTCGGCTGCTGCGCCAGCGCACGCGCCAGCATCACCTTTTGCCGTTCCCCTCCGGATAGTTCATTGAGAAAACGCCCACGCAGCGGTTCGACCTGAAGCTCGGCCATTGCATGATGAACAATCTGATGATCGTCTTCCGTAAATCCCCATTTCATATAGGGTCTACGTCCCAGCATAACCATATCGTGAACCGTCATCTGCGTGCTTGGCACGTTCTGCGCAACAAACGCTACTCGCTGCGCAACCTGTCTGGCGTTCATTTGCAGGAGATTTTCATCATCCAGTATGATTTTCCCCTCGTCTGGTGTAAGAATTTTGTTAAAGCATTTCAGCATCGTGCTTTTTCCAACGCCGTTGTTACCCAGAATCGCCAGAAATTCGCCTGTGTTTACATTGAAGTTCACGTCTTTGAGAACCGCCGGTCTGCCTTTGTAGTGGTAGGCAAGATTTTCAACGCTCAGCATTTTCGATCTCCTCCTTTGAACAGGAGATAGAGGAACATCGGGCCGCCAAGGAACGAGGTAATTGCACCAATCGGCAGGATGATCGGACTGATGACAACACGCGCAAACAGATCGCCCAGCAGCAGAATGAGTGCGCCCGCCATCGCAGAGCCGGGCAGCAGATAGACGTGGTTATTGCCAACGACCAAGCGAACAATGTGCGGTGCAATCAAGCCGATAAAGTTGATCAGACCGATATAGGACACAATCACCGAAGACAGCAGGCAGCAAAGTACCATGTTGGAAAGCGTAAGCCGCTTCACGTTAATTCCTAAACTGACGGCTGTTTCCTCACCGCTCAGCAGCGCGTTATAATCCCAGCGGCGCAGGAAGAAGCAGGCAGAGACGCAAATAAGCACGACCAGCATTTTTCCAACGTCGCCCCAGCTCGTGTTGCCGAGACTGCCAAACGTCCAGAACACCAGCGTATTGAGCTGAATTTCATCTGCGAAATACTGCATCAGCGTCGTTGCACCGGAAAACATGGCGCTGATCGCCGTGCCTGCAAGGACAATTCCCTGTGTAGAAACCTGACGAAATCGACTCAGGCCCAAAATAACCAGTGCAACTGCCATGCTGCCGACGAACGCACACAGCGGAATTGCAACGCTGCCAAGGTTTCCTACCGCGCCCATGTTCAGCACAATAATTGCAAACGCCGCGCCAAAGCCAGCCCCCTGTGAAACGCCTAATGTGGACGCAGATGCAAGCGGATTGCGGAGAATTGCCTGCATCACACAACCAGCAAGTCCCAGACCAGCACCCGCAATCAGTGCCGTGCAGATCCGGGGCAACCGGTTGTTGCGAACGACAAGGTTGATTTTATCGTCGGCTGCTTTTCCAAAGATTCCTTTGACCAACTCTGCGATCGGCGTGTTGTAAGAGCCTGCCCGCAAGGACAGCACAAGCGCGATCAACAGACAGATAAACAATATTCCAAGAAAGCAGCAGCTTTTGACTTGATTTCGGCGATAGGCCGTGCCGGAATCGTTATTCGCCGATTGTGACAGGTCTGAATTCATAGCCAGCATCCTTTAGGTCCTGATAAGGGTTGCTGCCCAGCAGCATTTCAAAAATTTCTCCGGTTTTCGCTTCTACATCCACATCCGCAAACTGCTCCGGATAGAGAATGGTCGCACCATAATACGCATCGGCCAGTGCAGTTTCCAGATTCGATGCGCTGGAGCGGAACGAAATCTGCGAGTAAACATGTCCTTCTTTCACAGCCGTCAGGCTGTTATAGAAATCTGCGTTCGTTGCATAATCTTCCTTGATTAGATCCATACCGTTAAAGTCAACGAAGATCACGTCCGGGTCCCATGCAAGAACCTGTTCCGTGTCAATGTCAAACGCACCGGTCTGTCCGGTCGTATTTGCAAGGTTATTCGCGTGAATCAGCTCAAACGGGCCATAGAACGCTTCTGTACCCTCGAACCCGTGTGCGCCCTTAAAAGATACGCCGCAGACATAGACAGAGGGTTTTTCTTCCTCTGCAACCCCCTCCGTGCGGGCAGCAAGATCGTCTTCAATCCCATGCAGATAGGCTGTCAGGGCTTCGGCGCGATCTTCTTTACCGTACAGCTCGCCAAGAATACGCAGCGTTTCATATGCTTTATCATCAAGGGTCGTGTCACTGCCGGGAACCATAACAACCGGAATCCCGGTTTTGCTTTGCAGCTCGTCGGGGTCAACGTTTGCATACGAAGACATGACAATGACCTGCGGACCAACATGGATGATTTCCTCGACAAACGGTTCACCGTTCGTTCCGGTTACCGGCAACGTGCCGAACTTGTCAAAATTCACATAGTTATACAGGCGAGACATTCCGGCTTTGGTTTCGTAATCCTCAACGCCGACAACTAAGTCCTGCGCCTGCATATAGCAGGAGTAGCGCAGCGCGCCGACGCCAACGCAAACAATACTTTCAACCGTCTGCGGAATTTCCACTTCGCGGCCATTCCCATCGGTGATCGTCCGAGTGGCGGCTTCTGCATCCGTGGTTTCAGGTTCGGTGCTGATTTCTTCCGTTTCTGTGGTTGAAGCTGTTTCATTTGTTGCAGCCGGTGGTTCCGTAGTTTCTGCTGGCGTTTGTTGTGCGCTGCAAGCGCACAGTCCAAGCAGCATCAGCGCGGCAAGCAGCGCTGCGAGGTAGCGAGTTGTCTTTTTCATCATCTTTCACCTTTCATTTGTACTTGCTCCCGGTGCCGTTTCTTCATGCTCGAAGTTGCTGCAAAAACGGCATCACGCTACTTCTTCCCCAAGATAGCGCGATACCGTTTTTGCATTCGAGGATTGGGAGTGTATGAACTGTGCCTTTATCCTATCAAAGCATTTTTTGATTGTGAAGCTCCCCCGGGGGATGTTTTTTGAAAAATAGACAAAGTTTTTTCGTATATGAGAGCAGCCCGCCATCGGCGGGCTGCTCCTGCTTTGCGTCCTCTTGGCCGCCATCGTTCCGATGGGGGTGCACTGTCAAGGTCGGCGCAGTTTGCAAAACTGCGCCGCTCGCGCTGGATTGCCCCAGCAATCCAGCGGCCTTGACCGTGTGCGCACAGTGGAATACAATCCCAACCACTGAGGACGCAACTGAAATACCTCTGCGCGATTATTGAAAAGCGTCTCTGGCCATCATGTAGGCTTCGTTTACACGAACGGCTTCTTCATGGATTTCCGCCTGTGAAACATACCCCTTGCTGTTTGCCCAATGTGCGATCTGATTGACGTTGTTTCCGATGGCGGACAGCTCCCGCAGTAAGGCGTTATAACAATCCGGTGTTTTGGCGCGAATTTCAACACCTCGGACAAGATTTCGGATAAACGGGTCAATACCCAAGCCGCTCAATGCTGCCTGCCGCTTTAGATATGCGTATTCCTGTTCGTTCATCCACACACTGATGTGCTTGTTTCGTTTACGCATGAATCGCTCCTTTTTGTTTTTACGTCTCACGGTTTTGCGTCTCACGAGGAGACGCAAACGCGCTGGGGTTTCAGGGTTCTCCCTGACAAGCGGGCATTTGTGCTACCAAATGCCATACTTGCTAATGCAAATGGATACGTTTTTGCTCTGCTGAAATCTGCATAACACTGTGCTGCGCGTGACGACCGTGACGGCTGTGACGATGTTTTTCAGCGCACAATAAGCCGTCACGGTCGTCACGGCTGTCACCGGAGATAGGTCAAAATGATTTGTCTCCCGGCGTGTGTCCGGATTGATTCGTAACGAATGTGGTAATCTTGCTCCAGCTTCGCCGCGCGGATATTCAGCCGCATGGAAAGCGCGTTTGGCTTTAGTTCCGTACCGAGCGCAGCGGCAAGTTCCGTTGAGCTACCACGCCATTTTTCGTTTCCGGATTCCCGAACCTTTTGCAGCGTGTCGATAATAACAAGGTTTGTATCTGGGTGTTCCCGGCGAAAGGTCTCGATCTGCTGGTCAAGTCCGCCGCCCAGCGGCTTTGCTGCGCTTGAAAAGTAGAGCGCGGGCGCGATGTCCGTGCCGAACATACGATAAAGCCGCTGTTGCAGTCTCTCCTGATTGTCCTCCAAAGCCAGATAGAGAACCGTTCCCTGCTGCACCGCAAAATTCCAGAGTGTTTTTCCGCTGCTGACATGAAAGGCAAGCTGCGCCATGAGAAATGACTTGCCGATTTTCGGCGCACCGGCAAACAGATATGTACCCGGATAGAGTAGATTTTGGATGATCGGCGGTTTGCTGTGAAAGATACTGCCGTAGAGTTCCGGCATGGAATAGGTCGGAAGAAATCCAGGATCGTTGATACGCCGAAAGAAATCGTCTGAAAAATCTTCGTTGTCAGGCAGCGGAAAATCTGCTATACTGGCGTCAGGTTCTTTGAAAAGCGACTGTTCCCCATCTGTTGCAGCGGATGGATTCGGAACGGTCGTTTTTTCATCTGCTCTCTGCATGGTCACCTCCTGTGTTCCGGTCAATCCAGACGATCAGACGGTCTTTTGGCACCAGCATCCGTTTTCCGATACGAAGTGTCGGAAAGTCCTCCGTATGCAAAAGCTGGTACGCACCTGCTCTGGAAATGCCGAGCGCAGACGCTAACTGCGTTGCGTTCAAGACTGTTGGTAGGTTTTCGTAGTTGTTGTTCATGTGTCCTCCTTGTAAATAAAAGTTCTTGACATAGTAGACTTAATGATATAATATAATATCACTAGGTCGTCTATGGGATAAGTATAGCAATTCAGATGATAAATGTCAATCGTCTGATTGACTACAAGTTTCGACGATAAGCCTATTAGAGAGGACGTGATGCCGTGATTCCCGGAAAACCGCACCCAACCCCCAACGAAAAAATCTGGGTGGCAGCCTATACAGATGATAGAACGGAGTATGTAGAGCTGCGCACAGCCTGCCCCAATGGAAAAGCGGCGTATCAACGCCTGTGGCACAAAGAGCAGCCGCTCGGTATGGCGATTGCCGATTTTCTCTATGTCGATCTGCAACCACTGGACGCACATATCCGGCAAATCGGGCAGTTGATAGCTCAGATTGATCGAGGGGATTGTATGCAGGACTGCTTTGAGCGTGTATTTGAAATTGCGCTGTTCTGGATGCGGAAAACGCCGCTCTTTGCGCCGCTGACCGCCGAGATGGAGCGTCTGCGTCTGCGCTATGACCGTGGAGAACCGCACGGAACAGCACCACTGCAAGCGATGGCAGAGCGATATAAAACGCTGCAACATCAGCTTCAATTTTTATCTGACCAATGCTTCGCCGTGGAAGATACTGCGGATATGACGGCGCGCTATCTGGAACTGCTTGCAGCGAATCCAGTCAAAATGCTGCCGCTGAAATATGGAACGCTGCAAGTAGAGGACGCAATAAAAGGCGGTAATATCTCTCTGCCCTACGATGATCTGTTGGAGTTCTATCTTTCGGGCGCAGAACTTGTGCTGCCGGAACAGTTTCATACCGAAGTCCTTTTGACGGAAACACTGGATGATCTGGCTGCGTTTTTGCTGGCGCGCTATGCGCGGGAAAATCTGCGCTATCGGAAGTGCAAATTCTGCGGACGCTATTTCGGCGTGGTGCGCAATTACAAATCCGAGTATTGCGACCGTTTGATTGACGGCTCTACAAAAACGTGCAAGGACGGCGGTGCGCTGCGGCTCTATGAAAAACGCAAGCTGGAAAATCCGGCAGTCAAGGAATACAAACGCTCCTACAAGGCGCACAACGCCCGTATTCGCTATGGCCTGATGACCCGTGAGGAATTTCAAGCATGGTCAAAAGAAGCGCGCCAGAATCGCGACAGGTGCGTTGCCGGGAAACTCTCCCTAGAAGAATTTGTCGCTTGGCTGGACAGCGACAGACAATAAAACAATAGTTTGGGCGCTACGTCAACAACAAGACGCTCTATATGAACTTCAAGCGTGTAATGCGATCACAGGGGTTATCCGAGCTTCGGTTCCACGATCTCAGACACACATTCGCCGTGAACAGCCTGAAAGCCGGAGACGATATTAAAACCGTGCAGGAAAATCTGGGTCATGCAACTGCATCATTCACGCTCAGCACCTATGCACACGCCACGCCCGGCATGAAACGCGAAAGTGCAAACCGCATGGGGCAGTATCTTCGCCGCATCCGCGAAAGCACAGAAGCAGCAAAATCCAGTGTGTGACATTCTGTATCAAGTGGTCAGATTGGACTGCCTGAAACCGCCGTATAAAGGGTCAAAATAAGGGTCAGGCAGAATCAGCCGTTCGGATTCAACACTTTCCCATTTGAAATATACAGATTTTTCTGTGAATATACGAAAATCCCGAACACTTTCGTGTTCGGGATTGGTGGGGGAAGGTGGATTCGAACCACCGAAGTCATTGACAGCAGATTTACAGTCTGTCCCCTTTGGCCACTCGGGAATTCCCCCATATTCAGGATGCTGTGTTGCGGTAAAATGGAGCTGGTAGACGGATTCGAACCCCCGACCTGCTGATTACAAATCAGCTGCTCTACCGGCTGAGCTATACCAGCAACTCAAACAGCAAGGCTGATTATAGACGAAGAGCGCCAAAAAGTCAAGAACTTTTTGAAAAAACGCGGAATATTTTTTCGGGCGGGGCGGCGCGCCGTATTTGCACTTCCGGCAGTTTGTGCTATACTGATAAAAAAGGAGGGATCCGCTATGAAGATCACATTTGTCGGCGCGGCGCACGAGGTCACCGGCAGCTGCACGCTGCTGGAACTGGGCGGCGAGAGCTACCTGATCGACCGCGGCATGGAGCAGGGCGTGGACGTCTATGAGAACATTCCCCTGCCCGTGGCTGCGAAGGACGTCGCCGCCGTCTTTCTGACGCACGCGCACATCGACCACGCGGGGCTGCTGCCGCAGCTGTACAAGGATGGCTTCCGGGGCCGGATCTACGCCACGCCCGCGACCTGCGCGCTGGCGGACGTCATGCTGCGCGACTCGGCCAACATCCAGGAATCTGAAGCCGCCTGGAAAACGCGCAAGGCCGAGCGCGCAGGCGAGCCGCCGGTCGTGCCGCTGTACACGGTGGACGATGCGAAGGGCGCGGCCTCGCTCTTCCGCCCCTGCCGGTACGGCCAGATCGTGCCGATCGCGGAGGGGATGCGTGTCCGGTTCTCCGACATCGGGCATCTGCTGGGCTCGGCCTGCATCGAGTTCTGGCTGCAGGAGGGCGGCATAGAGAAAAAGATCGTCTTCTCCGGCGACGTGGGCAACATCGACCAGCCGATTCTGAACGACCCGCAGCCGGTCGCGGAGACGGACTATCTCGTAGTGGAATCCACCTACGGCAACCGCCTGCACGACAAGCCCAAGGACGTGCGCGCCGAGCTGACCGACGTGCTGCAGCGGGCCTTTGACCGCGGCGGCAGCGTCATCATCCCGGCCTTCGCCGTGGGCCGGACGCAGGAGCTTCTGTACCTGCTGCGCGAGATCAAGCAGAAGAAGCTCGTGCACGGCCACGACGGCTTCCCCGTCTACCTCGACAGCCCGCTGGCCGAGGAGGCCACGAGCGTCTTTCTGCAGTGCGATACCGACTGCTTTGACCCGGAGACGCAGGAGGTCCTGAAAAGCGGCCAGAACCCCATCTGGTGCCCGGGGCTGCAGCTTGCCCTCGCGGCGGAGGATTCCAAGGCCATCAACAGCGATCCCCGGCCCAAGGTCATCCTGTCCGCCAGCGGCATGTGCGACGCGGGCCGCATCCGGCACCATCTGAAGCACAATCTGTGGATGGCGGAGAACATCATCCTCATCGCGGGCTACCAGTCGAAGGGGACGCTCGGCCGGGCGCTGCTCGACGGGGTGAAGGAGGTCCGGCTGTTCGGCGAGGATATCGCCGTGAACGCCGAGATCGCCGTGCTGCACGGCACGAGCGGCCACGCCGACCAGAAGGGGCTGCTGAACTGGGTCGAGGCGTTCGAGCGCAAGCCCGAGGTCGTCTTCATCAACCACGGCGACACCGAGGCCTGCGAGGCCTTCCAGGCGCTGCTGCAGCAGAAGGGGTATGTTGCCATCGCGCCGTTCTCGGGCGCGCAGTTCGATCTGGCGGCCGGGAAGCTCACCGCCTTCCCTGCCGGCCGGCCCATCGCCAAAAAGGGCGCAGCGCGCAAGAAGAGCGTCTTTGACGCGCTCATCGCCGCGGCACAGCGGCTGCTGCTCGTCGCGCAGGGGTGCAAGGAGCGGCCGAACCGGGATCTTACCCGCTTCACCGCACAGATTCAGGCACTCATCGACCGTTGGGAAAAATAATCGCAAAACGCCCGGTATGCCTTGCATACCGGGCGTTTTCTGCGTTTTTTACAGCTTTTCCAGCGCTGCGGCGGGGACGCGGACGTCCTCCGCGGTCAGATCGCTGCGGAAGGTGAACTGGGCCGCAAGGGAGGCCTGGGTATCCACGGCCGCGACCTGCACGCTGCCGCCGAGCTCCACGCGCAGGGCCGTGACCTTGCCGTCCTGCACGTCGAGGCTGATCGTGCCGGGCTGATACTCCACGTTCAGCTTCTCCGCGTCCGGTGCGATGGCACAGGCGGCCTGACGCGTCCGGTCGGCGCTGAGGGTAAGGGTGTAGGTATAGCCGTTTTCCGTCTGCGTGCTCGTCACGCCGCCCTCGAGGCAGGCACGGTAGGCAATGTCGAGCAAATCGGCGCACTTGGTGAGCGCCTGTTCGCTGGCCGAGGCCGACTTGCCGTCCTTCGTCAGGACCTTCTCCCCTGTGAACCACAGCTCCACGCTGCCTGCGCGGATGCCGCTGACGCTGCGGCCATTCTCGGTGGTGCGGAAGTAGTCGAGCGAGGTATTGAAGATCACCGGGCCGCAGTTGGCGGTGAGGCCGACGCGGGCGGCCAGCGGGTCGCGCTTGCCGAGTTCCGACACGGCGGAGATCACGCGCAGCAGGTCCTCGGTCAGCTCGAGCTTACCCTGATAGCCGCCGCCCGCCATGGCGTCTGTGACGGCCTGGGGGACGCTGTGCGGGGTCTGGACGTCAGGCTGGATCGTGAGCTCCGCCCAGACGTTCATCGGCTGGGTCACGCCGCCCGCGTCCTGCGCCTCGCAGCTGCCGGAGGCTTCGATCGAGCGGATCTCGCCGTCCTGCACGTGCATGCAGAGGTCGATGCTGTCGACGGCGGAAAGGGAGTCCGCGATCGTCGGCGTCAGCAGCGAGAGCGCCTGCGCGGCGTCCTCGCCGTAGGCAGTCACGGAGTAGACCTCCTCACCGCTTTCGCGGGCGTAGGTCACGTCTGTAGCGTTATAGAGCTCGAGCAGATGCTCGCCGAGCGTGGAATAATCCGGGAACAGGCCGCTCGTGCGGTAGGCGCTGCCGTTTTCCAGATAGATCGAGCCGTCGTAATAATACAGCTGCACGCCGTTTTCCTCGATGCAGAGGATCGTCTTGCCGTCCGCCTGGGTGCGGAACAGATGCGCGTCGGTCTGCAGCGTCTCGTCGCCGAGGTCCATCTGCACGGAGGCATCCATATCCAGCTCCTTGCGGGCTGAGAGATTTTTGAGCAGCAGCAGCGCGTCGACGCTGCTCTTGAGGTTTGCCCGGTAGATCAGCACGCCGGCCGTCAGCGCGGCGGCGAGCACCAGCAGCACGATCAGCCAGACGCGGCGCCTGCTTTTCCGCTTCTTTGCCTGTTCGGGCGTGAGCGGCACGGGCTGCGCGTCGGGGTCGGGTACGCCGATGGCGGCGTCATTCGCGTTCTGCTCGTCCTGCATGGCCTTGCGCAGGGCCTGCATCTGGCGGCGGCGGGTCTTGCCGAGCTTATGGATCAGGTGGATGATGAGCAGCACCAGCAGCGCCGTGAGCCCGGCCAGCACGATCCACACCCACCAGACGGGGAAGGTGGAAAGCGCCGCCATCTGCACGGTCTGGCCGGAGGCCTCGAAGCTCAGATAGCTGCCGATCTTGGTCGTTTTCGCCTTCTGCCAGACGCCGGAGGCGTTCATGAGGTAGATATCCGGCGTGCCCTTCTGCCCGTCGGGGACGCGGAAGCGGATGGTGTGCGTGTCGGCCCCATCCTCCGGCAGCCGCAGCTGCCACTGCTCGATGACGGACTTCGCCACATGCGCCGCGGGCGCGTGGCCGTCCGAGATGTTCTGGAAATACTTCCGGATGGCCTCCGGGACGCTGGCGGAGATCTCACCGAAGGCGGTGGGGGTGATGGCCTGCGGCTGCGCCTGCAGCCGGTCGGTATCGGAGAAGGCGCCCTCGGCCAGGAAGACCGGGCGGCCGTCGTCCCGCTGCGCGTCGCTCGGCAGGGCGTCGACGCAGGTATGGTATTCCGCCGTGACGGTGGTGTCAAAGATGATGGAGTTGAGCGTGGGGTGATCCCACACGCCGTACTGGCCGTCCACGGCCGGGATGTCGGGGTACGCGCTCTCGTCCAGCGACTCGCCGTAGTTCACTTCCACCGTCTTGAGGACATTTCCGTCCGCGACGAACTGCACGGTGAACGTCCGGAAGGCGTCGGGGAGGGTCTCGTCTTCCATGAGCGTCCGGTAGGCGATGGGCTCTGCCGCACCGGCGACGCTCCTGCCGTTCAGGCCCGCGAGCGCGTCGGAGACGAAGCGGTTCTGCGCGAACGCACCCGCGTCGCTGCCCGCGATCGCACCGGCGTACTGCTCATACGCGCCGATGCGGACGAGCGCGGTGCAGCCCGAGACGGTGCTGCCGCCGCCCGTGACGCTGTCCGTCACGCCGCTGCCGACAATGCCGCCGAGGTATCGACCGCCCGAAAGCTCGCATTTTGCGCAGCAATTCTCAATGGCTGCGCTGCAGATGCCCGCCACGCCGCCGACATAGTCGCCGCTCTGGCTCTCCACGCTGCCGTAGGCCTCGCAGCCCTCTGCAAGGCCGAGGTCCATCCGGCCGCAGATGGCGGCCGCGCAGTCCTTCTTGGCCGTGATGGCACCGGTCGAGACGCAGCTTTGCAGCAGCGCGCGCAGCTCGTACTGCTTGCGCTCCGAAGAGGACAGGCTCTGGCTCACGTCGCTTTCCGGGTCGACGCTGTATTCCAGGCCCATCGCGCCCGCGATGCCGCCGACGTTGCGGTCGGCCTGCACCGTGCCGGTATTCTCGCACGCGCGCACCGCACCGAGGGTGATGCTGTCCGGGTCGGTCTGCGAGCCGTCGGTGACGAGGTCGCGGTTTTCCAGCTCGTCCATGGCGGCAAAGACGGTGTCGTTGATCTCACCGAGCTTATCGCTGATGGCCTGCACGTCGTTCTGCAGTGTCGTGGAGAGATTCGCCGCCTGCGAGCCGATGGCGCGCATCTGCGCGCCCATGCCGCTCAGGGCGGAGGCCAGCTCCGGCATGGAGGCGTCGGCGTTCATCTGCAGCGAGGCGCTGAGCGCGCCGCTGCCGTCCGTGCCGCCGGAGAGAGAAAGATCTGAAGGGTCGACAAAGCCGCCCACGCCCGCGCCGATCCCGGCGGACGTGCTGCTGCCGATCTCCAGCGGGTGCGTGTCGATGGTGAGGTCCGCGTCCTTTCCGGCGCCGATGGCGGCCCCGATACCAGCGGAGGCGTCGCCTACGGTGAGGTCTGCCCCGCCGGTCACGCTGCCGTCTGCCAGTGCACCGGCGTCGATCGTTGCGGTGGCGCGGAGGTTATTGGCCGCGTTGGCCGCGCCGTCGAGATACGTGCCCATCCCGGCCAGCTGCGAGCCGAGGCTGCTGGCTGCGCCTCCTGCGTCGGCGGTGGCCCGGTCGGTCAGGGTCTTGAGGTCCTGCAGCTGGGTCTGCAGCTGGTCCTTCGTGCTTTCGGACACGGTCACGGCCACATACGGCTCGACCTGGCCGGCGATGCCGCCGACGTCCTTGCGGCCGAGGATGGCGCCCTCGTTCGTATTGCTGCGCAGATACCCGCTCGTCGAGCCTGCGATGCCGCCGATGTTGTAGCCGACGTGCTCATAGCCGACCGTGCCGGTATTTTTGCAGCCCGCGATCAGGCCGGTGTTGGTCCCGGCGATGCCGCCGGTCTCGGTCGTGGTGAGGAAGGTCTGCGAGGTGGTGAGGTTGGCAAGATCGAGCGTCGTGTCGATCTGGATGTCGCTGAGGCTCAGCGACGCGTCGACGTTGTTGGTGTTGATGCTGCCGGTATTCGTGCAGTGGCGGATGATGCCCTCGTTGAGACCCGCGATGCCGCCCGTGGCGTTCGTCGCCTGCACCTTGCCGTCAAATGTGCTGCTGATGATCTGCCCGGAGACGCGGTTGACGCCCGCGATGCCGCCGATCTGCGCGCTGCCCTGCACCATGCCGGTGAAGCTGCAGCAGACGATGCGGCCGTAGTTTTCGCCCGCGATGCCGCCGGCGACGATCTTGTCGCCCGCCGCGGCCACGGAACCGGCCACGTTCAGATCCTCCACGCTGCCGCCGGACAGGATGACGGCGAACAGGCCCGCGGGGCTGTAGCTGCCGGTGAGGTTCAGGTCGGAGATGGTATGGCCGCCGCCGTCAAACGTGCCACCGAAGGCGGCCACGGGCGTGTAGTCCATCCCTGCCAGAGAGATATCCGCCCGCAGGATGACCGTTTTTCCGGCCGACCAGGTGTCGAGCGCGCAGCTTTTCGCAAAGCTCACAAAATCGCTGGCGGAATCGATGTAGATGGTATCCGGGCCGTCCGCCGCCGAGGCCGTCAGGCCGAGCGGCGCGAGCAGCGTCAGCGCCAGAAGCGCCGCGAGCAGCCGCAGCGCGGCTTTCTGCTTATTCTTCATGTGCTTCGGCCTCCTTTTCCTGCGGCTGTTCGTCCTGCGGGGCGGCTTCTTCGCCGGGTTCCGGCTCCGGCTCCGCCTCGGGTTCCGGCGAAGGCGCCGGGTCGGTGTCCTCGCCGGGGTCCGGCTCTGTCTGGCCGGAGAGCAGGCTGATGTTCACGTCGCCGTCGACATAGGCGTGGACGATGCCGTGGATCTGGCCGCGGATCTCGCCGCGGACCATGCCGTCGATGCGCACGCGGCCGGAGGACTGGTGCTGCGAGACCGGCGTGGGCACGTCGAAGGAGGTCTTGTCGATGACCTTCTCGCCGAGCAGCAGGATCTGCGGCAGGATGAACATGACGATGATGATCGTGATGATGGTGCCGCGCCCGAGGCTGTCGCCGATACCGGCGATGGCGGCGTTGGAGGTCATCTGGCCGATGAGGATGCCGGCGATGACCATCATGAGGCCCGAGGTGATGATCGTCGGGAAGGCGAGGTTCATGGTCTCGATGATGGCGTCCTTTTTGGGCATTTTGTCCTTGAACTCCATGAAGCGGCTGGTCGTGACGA
>ERZ827440.2086-NODE-2086-length-18831-cov-8.526843_pt1 | contig 18831 bp, 18 predicted proteins | sample MGYA00519774_ERZ827440 | MGnify/ENA primary metagenome ERZ827440 (study PRJEB31778, sample SAMEA3449302) | human gut metagenome | biome: human gut; feature: human-associated habitat; material: faeces | place: United Kingdom | collected 2010/2012 ... | reverse complement strand
CCAAGCCCGCCGCGCTCACGAAGCAGACCGGCTGGGTCTGCAAGATCTGCGGCTACGTCTATGAGGGCGAAACGCTCCCCGCCGACTTCATCTGCCCGCTGTGCAAGCACGGCGCGGAGGATTTTGAAAAGCTGCCGGACTGACGGCGGCGAACGACAGACAGAAAGGACCGATCATCATGCCCCGTGTACTGGAACATTTGGAACCGAAGGCGGTATTTCATTTCTTTGAAGACCTGACCCGCATCCCGCACGGCTCGCGCAACACAAAGGCCATCAGCGACTACTGCGCCGCGTTTGCCAGGGCGCGCGGCCTGTGGGTGTATCAGGACGAACTCAACAACGTCATCATCAAAAAGCCGGCCAGCGCGGGCTATGAGGCTGCGCCCGCCGTCATCCTGCAGGGCCATCTCGACATGGTCGCGGAGAAGACGCCGGAAAGCCCCATCGACATGACCAAAGATGCGCTTGCGCTGCGCGTCGAGGGCGACTACGTCTCGGCAGACGGCACGACGCTCGGCGGCGACGACGGCATCGCCGTCGCCATGGCGCTGGCGATCCTGGACAGCAGCGAGATCGCCCATCCGGCGCTCGAGGCCGTCTTCACCGTCGACGAGGAGATCGGCATGGAGGGCGCGCAGGGGCTCGACTTCTCCCAGCTCTCCGCCCGCCGGATGCTGAACATCGACTCGGAGGACGAGGGGATCTTTACCGTCAGCTGCGCCGGCGGCGCGAGCGCCAATGTCTCGGTCGGGCTGACGATGGCGCCGAACGCGGCGCCCTGCGCGAAGCTGACCGTCTCCGGCCTCATCGGCGGCCACTCCGGGCAGGAGATCAACAAGGGCCGCGCCAACGCGAATATTCTGCTCGGCCGCGTGCTGGATGCGCTGGTGCAGAAGCTCCCGGTCCGGCTCGTGTCGGCCGCGGGCGGACGGAAGGACAACGCCATCCCGAACGCGGCGGAGGCCGTCCTCGCCCTCGCAGAGGGCGACCTGCCCGCCGCAAAGCAGATCGTATCTGCCTGCACGGCGGATCTCCGCAAGGAATATGCCGTGGCCGACCCCGGCGTCACCGTCACGCTGGAAGAAGCCGACGTCTGCCCGCAGGCGCTGACGGAGGAGGCGACGCTGCGCGTCGTCCGCTATCTGCTGCTCGTGCCGAACGGCATTGCGGCCATGAGCATGGATATCCCGGGGCTGGTGCAGACGTCGTGCAATCTCGGCATTTTTCACGTGGCGGACGGCGTGCTGACGGCGGTCAGCTCGGTCCGCAGTTCGGTCGCTTCGCAGAAGCAGATGCTGCTGGCGCGCTTTGCGGCGCTCAGCCAGCTGCTCGGCGGCTCGCTGCAGGTCACGGGCGCGTATCCCGCGTGGGAATACCGGCGCGAGTCCGTGCTGCGGGAGAAGATGGCCGCCGTCTACGAGCAGCAGACCGGCAGGGCCCCGAAGATCGAGGCCATCCACGCGGGGCTCGAATGCGGCCTGTTTGCCGGGCAGCTGCCGGGGCTGGACTGCGTCTCCTTCGGCCCGGATCTGGTCGATATCCATACCGCGCGCGAGAAGATGTCCATCTCCTCGGTGCAGCGCACGTGGAAGTTCCTGCTCGGCGTATTGGAAGCGCTGAAGGACTGAATTCGGTGATTTTTTGCCCCGGCGGGCCGCAGACCGCGGCCCGCCGGGGCGATTTTTGTGCTTCCAACGCCAAAACCGTGTAATTTTTTGCATATCGTTTATAAAAGCTTCACACTTCTCCCGAATAAAGGCGGTATAATCAGCATATTCGAAAGTAAGAGGAAGTGAACTGCATGGGAACAGATCCGTATCAGGTGCTCGGCGTATCTCCGAACGCTTCGGAAGACGAGATCCGGCAGGCCTACCGCCGGCTGGCAAAGAAATATCACCCCGATCTGAACCCCGGCGACAAGACCGCCGCGCAGAAAATGAACGAGGTCAACGCGGCCTACGACGCGATCAAGAATCCGCAGGCCTACCGCCAGCAGCAGGCGCAGCAGCAAGCCCAGCAGCAGGCGCGCGAGCAGTACCGGCAGGCCGGGCAGCAGACCTATGACCCCTTCTCCGACCCGTTCGGGTTCTGGGGTGCGCAGGGGCAGGGCGACGGCCAGCAGAGCAGCTGGCAGCAGACGGACCAGAACGGCTGGCAGACCTGGTACTACCGCACCGGCAGCGACCAGGACGAGGGAGACCAGCCCGGCGGCTACCGCTGGACCTATCACCGCACGCGCCGCCGTGGAAACTTCCTCGTGCGGCTGCTGGGCATCTATCTGGTGATCCAGATGCTTGCCGCGCTCTTTGGCAGCTGCGGCTACCGCAGCGCGTATTATTATGACCCGTATTCCTACCGCGATTACAGCTACAGCAATTCAGGATCCTATGCCAACCAGAACCAGACGGACGGAAATACAAGCTCCGGCAGCTGGTATTGAGACGGCAGAATGGATCTGACAGGAGGAACCTCAGATGTCCAGAACGATCGGTATTGACCTCGGCACGACCAACAGCTGCGTTGCCGTGATGGAGGGCGGCGAGCCCGTCATCATCCCCAACGCCGAGGGCGGACGTACGACGCCGTCGGTCGTCGCATTTTCCAAGACCGGCGAGCGGCTGGTCGGCAATCTTGCCAAGCGGCAGGCCGTCACCAACCATGACCGGACCATCGCATCCATCAAACGCCAGATGGGCACCAACTACAAGGTGTCGATCGACGGCCGTAAATATACCCCGCAGGAGATCTCCGCCATGATCCTGCAGAAGCTCAAGGCGGACGCCGAGAGCTATCTCGGCGAGCCGGTCACCGACGCCGTCATCACAGTCCCTGCCTATTTTACCGACGCGCAGCGGCAGGCGACGAAGGACGCGGGCAAGATCGCGGGGCTCAACGTCCAGCGCATCATCAACGAGCCCACGGCCGCGGCGCTCGCCTACGGCATCGACAAGGAGCAGGCGCAGAAGATCATGGTCTACGACCTCGGCGGCGGCACGTTCGACGTGTCGATCCTCGATATCTCCTCCGGCGTCATCGAGGTGCTGGCCACGGCGGGCAACAACCATCTCGGCGGCGACGATTTTGACCAGTGCATCGTCGATTACCTCGTCTCCGAGTTCAAGAAGGAAAACAAGATCGATCTGTCGCGCGATCCCGTCGCTATGCAGCGCGTGCGCGAGGCCGCGGAGAAGGCGAAGATCGAGCTTTCGTCCATGAAGCAGACGACGGTCGAGCAGCCGTATATCGCCGTCGGCAAGCAGGGGCCGCTGCACATGCAGATCCCGCTGACGCGCGCGAAGTTCAACGACCTGACCTATCATCTTGTCCAGGCCACGCGCGAGCCGGTCAACCAGGCCATCAACGATTCCGGCATCAGCATCTCGCAGATCAGCAAGGTGCTGATGGTCGGCGGCTCGAGCCGCATCCCGGCCGTGCAGGATCTGGTCCAGTCGATGACGGGCTCGCTGCCGTTCAAGGGCATCAACCCCGACGAATGCGTCGCCATGGGCGCGTGTCTGCAGGCGGGCGTGCTCTGCGGCAGCGTGAAGGGGCTGCTGCTGCTCGATGTGACGCCGCTGTCGCTCGGCATCGAGACGCTGGGCGGCGTCTGCACCCGCATTATTGAGCGCAATACGACGCTCCCCATCCGCAAGAGCCAGATCTTCACCACGGCCTCGAGCTTCCAGTCGTCGGTCGATATCCACGTGCTGCAGGGCGAGCGCCCGATGGCGCACCAGAACAAGGAGCTCGGCCGCTTCCAGCTCACGGGCATCCGCCGCGCGCCGCGGGGCGTGCCGCAGATCGAGGTCACGTTCTCCATCGACGCCAACGGCATCGTGAACGTGTCGGCGAAGGATCTTGACACCGGCAAGGCCCAGCAGATCACCATCACGGCCTCGAGCAACATGAGCCGCGACGAGATCGACCGCGCCGTGCGCGACGCGCAGCGCTACGCCGCCGAGGATGCCAAGCTCAAGGCGGAGGCCACGGCCCGCGACCGCTGCGAGCAGCTGATCTTCCAGGCCGGAAACGCAAAGAACCTCTCCAAGGACGACAAGGTCCGCGTGGCCGAGGCCGTCAAGAACGCGAAACGCGCCGTCAAGTCCAAGGACGCCGCGCAGATGAACGAGGCGGCCGGTCAGCTGGAGACGCTTCTGAACGAGGTCGGCGTCCACATCGACCCGAACGCCGAATACCACGGCTCGGCCAGCTACGAGAACCCGAACAACGACTTCTCCGACGACGCCGTCGACGCGGATTTTGAAAAATTATAAGAAAATGCCCGTGTTTCAAAGAAACACGGGCATTTTTTCGCGTTTATTCCGCCATCCGGCTCAGGATCGCGGCGATCTGCGCGCGGGTCAGGTCGGACTGCGGGCGGAAGCGGCCCTGCGGGTCGCCCTGGACAAGACCGCGCGCCGTGCACAGCGCCACACCGTTCACCGCCCAGGCGGAGATGGCGTCCGCGTCCGCATAGCCGTCGGCGCTGCCCGCCGCCGTGATGCCGGAGAGGGCATAGAAGCGGGTGAGCATGGTGGCCATCTGCTCGCGCGTGAGCGTCTGGCCGGGGCGGAAGGTCCCGTCGTCAAAGCCGGTGACGATCCCGCTGTCGCTGGCCCAGGCGATGTAGGGCGCGAGGTCCGAGGCAGGGTCCACGTCGGAGAACTGCGCGGCGCCGTCCGTCGGGTAGAACACATGGATCCCGGCGAAGCGGGCCAGATCCGCGGCGAATTCCGCCCGGGTCACATAGGCGTTCGGCTTCCATTCGCCGGTGTCCGTCAGGGTCATCCAGCCGTAGTCGAGGCAGCGCTTCATGGCTTCGTAGCCCCAGTGGCGCTGCAGCTGGCTCTCGTCAAAGGCCTGCGGGCCGACGGCGTCGGCCGGGAGGTTGACGCCGTTGTTTTTGGCCGAGTAATAGACCGTCGCGGCCTCGGGCGTGATGCCGCGGCGCAGCAGAAGCTCCTGCACAGTGACGAATTCATAGCCCTCGGCCAGCAGATCGTCGATGGCGGCCAGCGCGCCGTCGACGCTCGTGCGGTAGATATCGTGGACGAGGATGATCGCGCCGTCAAAGACGCCAGCCTCAATGTTCTGCCGGACGGTCTCGCTGTCGCGGTATTTCCAGTCCTCCGGGTCGACCGACCAGTAGATGAGCGGGGCGCGGACGACGGAGCGGACGGTCTTGTTCGCGTTGCCGTAGGGGGCGCGGATGTAGGCGTTCTCGTCGCCGCCCGCGGCGGTGATGAGGGTCTGGACGGCGTCGATCTCCGCCTGCACGGTCTTCGCGGAGCAGGTGTTGAGATTTTTGTGGTTGTATGTATGGTTTGCCAGCTGATGGCCCTCGCGGACGATGCGCCGGAGCGTCTCCGGCCAGCCGGAGGCGTTGACGCCGTTGACGAAGAACGTCGCGTGTACGCCGCGCTCGGCCAGACCGTCGAGCAGGTCGGCGGTATATTTGCCCGGGCCGTCGTCAAACGTGATGGCCAGCAGCTTCGCGCCGCAGTCCTGCGGCTGCGCGGCTCCGGCCGGCAGGACCAGCGTGGCGAGCAGCAGCAGAACCAGCAGCAAAGATAAGAGCTTATGGATCGATCGCATATGGGGTCTCCTTTCTGCCGACATCATAGCAGAATTCGAGAAAAAAGCAAGTATCCCGCGGATTTTTAAGAAATCCGCGGGATATCTTAAGAAATTAAGGCAGCACCGCACAATTCGGCAAGCAGATTCGCCGAAGCGCGCAGACGCAATTGTGCGGGGTTGCCGCATTACTTTGCCGTGATGACCAGCTCGCCGTTCTGCACGTCGCAGACCAGTGTCTGGCCGGGAAGCACGTCGCCGCGCAGGATGCGCTGGGCGAGCAGCGTTTCGACCGTGTGCTGCAGATACCGGCGCAGGGGTCTTGCGCCGAACTGCGGGTCGTAGGCCGCGTCGATGACGAAGGTCTTGGCGGCGGGCGTCAGCTCGCACGTGAGCTGCTTGTCGGCAAGGCGCTTGTTGAGCGCGGCGATCTGCAGGTCGATGATGCCGGTGATGTTCTCCTTCGAGAGCGGCTTATAGAACACGATCTCGTCGAGCCGGTTGAGGAATTCGGGGCGGAAGCTGCGGCGCAGGAGCGTCTGCACTTCGTTTTTCGCTTCCTCCGAGATCTCGCCCGCCGGCGTGATGCCGTCCAGGATCGCCTGCGAGCCGAGGTTGGAGGTCAGGATGATGATGGTGTTCTTGAAGTCCACGGTCCGGCCCTGCGAGTCGGTGATGCGGCCGTCGTCGAGGACCTGCAGGAGGATGTTGAACACGTCCGGATGCGCCTTTTCGATCTCGTCAAAGAGGATGACGGAGTACGGACGGCGGCGGACGGCCTCAGTCAGCTGGCCGCCCTCCTCATAGCCCACGTATCCGGGAGGCGCGCCGATCAGACGCGAGACGGAGAATTTCTCCATGTACTCCGACATGTCGATGCGCACGAGGTTCTTTTCGTCGTCAAACAGGGCTTCGGCCAGCGTCTTGGCCAGCTCCGTCTTGCCGACGCCGGTGGGGCCGAGGAAGAGGAACGAGCCGAGCGGGCGGTTCGGGTCCTGGATGCCGGCGCGGCTGCGCTGGATGGCCTCGGAGACGACGCGCACGGCCTCATCCTGGCCGACGACGCGCTTGTGGAGCGTATCTTCGAGATGCAGCAGCTTGTCGCGCTCGCCTTCCATGAGGCGGGCAGTGGGGATGCCGGTCCAGCGCTCGATGATCTTGGCGATCTCCTCCTCTGTGACCTTGTTGCGGAGCAAACTCGTCTCCTTGCCGTTCTGCGCCAGTTTTTCCTCCTGCTCGAGCTGCTTTTTCGCCTCGGGCAGGTCGCCGTATTTGAGCTTCGCGGCCTTTTCGAGGTCGTAGCTCTGCTCGGCGGCTTCGATGTCGCGGTTCAGCTGCTCGATCTTCTCACGCAGCTGCTGCACGCGGCCGATGGCGTTCTTTTCGTTTTCCCATTTGGCCTTCATGGCGTTGAAGGTCTCGCGCTGCTCGGCCAGCTCCTTCTGCAGCTCGGCAAGTCTTGCCTTGGAGAGCTCGTCGTCTTCGTTCTTGAGCGCGGCCTCCTCGATCTGCATCTGGATGATCTTGCGGTTGATGACGTCCAGCTCGGTCGGCATCGAGTCCATCTCCGTGCGGATCATGGCGCACGCCTCGTCGATGAGGTCGATGGCCTTGTCCGGCAGGAAACGGTCGGTGATGTAGCGGTTGGAGAGCGTGGCCGCGGCAATAATCGCCGGGTCGGTGATCTTCACGCCGTGGAACACCTCGTAGCGGGATTCCAAACCACGCAGGATTGCAATGGTATCCTCCACGGTCGGCTCCTGCACCAATACAGTCTGGAACCGGCGTTCGAGCGCCGGGTCTTTTTCAATATACTGGCGGTATTCGTCGAGCGTCGTTGCGCCGATGCAGTGCAGCTCGCCGCGCGCCAGCATCGGCTTGAGCAGGTTGCCTGCGTCCATCGAACCTTCGGTCTTGCCTGCGCCAACGATCGTGTGCAGCTCATCGATGAACAGGATGATCTTGCCCTCGGACTTTTTCACCTCAGCGAGGACGGCCTTCAGCCGTTCCTCAAATTCGCCGCGGTACTTTGCGCCCGCAATCAGCGCGCCCATATCCAGCGAGAAGATCGTCTTGTCCTGAAGCGCCTTCGGGACTTCATTGGCGACGATACGCTGCGCCAGTCCTTCGACGATGGCCGTTTTGCCGACGCCCGGCTCGCCGATGAGGACAGGGTTGTTCTTCGTCTTGCGGGATAGGATGCGGATCACGTTTCGGATCTCGTCGTCACGGCCGATGACCGGGTCCATCTTCTGCTCTCTCGCGCGCTTGACAAGGTCGGTGCCGTATTTTTCAAGGGCCTCGTAGGTGTCCTCCGGCGTGTCGTTTGTCACGCGCTGATTGCCGCGGATGGTCTGCAAAGTTTGCAGAACGGCTTCTTTTTTGATGTTATAGGTGCGGAACAGGTCTTTCAGCGTATTGTCCGCGCAGTCGATCAGGGCGAGCAGCAGATGCTCGACGGAGACAAAGTCGTCCTTCATGCCCTTGGCAAGCTCTTCAGACTTCGTCAGTGCCTCATCGACTTGGCGCGAGACATAGAAGCGGTCGGCCTCCCGGCCGGAGCCGGTCACGCGCGGCAGCTTGTTGACCTCCGCCGTGACGGCGGCATCCAGGCTCTCGACGGAAATGCCCATCTTTTTCAAAAGCTGCGGCACAAGGCCGCCGTCCTGCTGCAACAGCGCAGAGAGCAGATGCACCTGCTCGATCTGCTGGTTCTGATTCTGAATGGTCAGCTGCTGGGCCGCCTGAATGGCCTGCAGCGATTTCTGCGTATAATTCTGTGCGTTCATACTCGTCAACTCCTCGTTTTAGCACTCACTAGCATAGAGTGCTAATTCATTTTGATTACAATATAGACCCGCCCTGCCGGTTTGTCAATAGGCCGGACGTGACTTTTTTGTAAATAAATTGTAGACATAATATTTCTGAATTTCATACATATTTAATATTTGCCCTCTATGATTCTTAAAATTCGCTTGATAAGATAATCATGCAAGAGCGATATACACTTTTTCATTTTCCCCTCATATATATTTTGTGAAAAGAAGCCCGCAGACAAATTGGTCACTTGTCTGCGGACTTCTTTTTGGTATGGGGCTGCATCGTATTCCATCGAAACGGTGCAGCCGAATGGAAATTCGCGATAATTACCAAAAATTACTTTGCGATTTCATACATATTTCATAATTGCCCTCTAAGATTGTTAAAAACCCCTTGATAAGATAATACTGCAAGAAGCGATAAGACTTTTTCATTTTCCCCTCTTATTCTATAAAAGATGCCCTCAGGAAAGCCGGTCACTTTCCTGAGGGTTTCTTTTTTGTGGCTGCACCGGCGAATGGTGTGACGCAGCCTTGGAATTTTGTGAGTCCGGCTTAAATAAAAGTATATACTTCTGTTGGAAACTATGATATAATAAATCAAATTTTTCGATGCACTGCATTGCATCGTGAATCTCAGGAGCATGACTCTGGCATAATATTCCGAAGGAGGTATTCAAATGAAGTTCTCGAGTAAAGCACTTCGCTGCCAACAGTCACCCATGCGTAAATTCCACCCCTATGCGGTCGCAGCGGCGGCAGCAGGCAAAAAGATCTATCATCTGAATATCGGCCAGCCGGATATTCAGACGCCCCCGCAGCTGTTTGAGGCCGTGCGCAGCTTCCACGAGGCCACGCTGGCCTACGCGCCCTCGCCCGGCATCCCGGCGCTGATCGACGCGATCTGCAGCTATTATGCGCGCATCGGCGTGACGCTGGACGCGGGGAATGTGCTCGTCACCACGGGCGGGAGCGAAGCGCTCCAGATCGCGTGCAACTGTATTCTGGACGACGGCGACGAGATCATCATCCCAGAGCCGTTCTATCCGAATTACCATACCTTTATCACCACCGCCGGCGCCAGTATCCATCCCCTGCACACGAAGCCGGAGGAGGGCTATTTCTTCGCAGACCGCGAAAAGATCGAAGCCTGCATCACGTCGAAGACAAAGACCATCATGATCACGAATCCCGGCAACCCGACCGGCACGTGCCTGACGCGGGACGAGATGAAGATGATCCTCGACGTGGCCGTGGAACATGATCTCTACCTGATCGCCGACGAGGTTTACCGCGAGTTTGCCTATGAGACGGGCGAGCTGCTGTCGTTCCTGCAATTTGGCTATGGCTATGAAAATCTGATCCTGATTGACTCCGTGTCGAAGCGGTTCTCCGCCTGCGGCGCGCGCATCGGCTGCCTCATCAGCCGGAATGTGGAGTTTATGGCGCAGGCACTGAAATACTGTCAGGCGCGGCTCTCCGTCGCGACGCTCGACCAGGTCGCCGCCGCGGCGCTCTACAGCGTAGGGCCGGAGTATTTCGCCGCCGTGCGCGAGGAATATCATCGCCGCCGTGACACCGTGGTGCGCAAACTGCACGAGATCCCGGGCGTCGTCTGCGAATGCCCGAAGGGCGCGTTCTACCTGATGGCGGCCCTCCCGGTCGACGACGCGGAGAAGTTCCAGCAGTGGCTGCTGGAGGAATTTGACGACCATGGCGACACCGTCATGTTCGCGGCCGGCGGGCCGTTCTACGCCACGCCCGGCAAGGGCCTGAACGAGATCCGCATCGCTTACGTCCTCAAGCAGGAGGATCTGGAGCGGGCGATGGATCTGCTGGCGCTTGGCATTCAGAAATATAACGAGACGCATAAGTGAGCAAATGAGCCGCCGTAACGTCAGAAGAAGCCTGCTGCATTGCGCTTCCGCCGGGGCGGCGAAAGCTCCATATTTGCAGTCTCCTTCTTCCTCTCCGAAAGGCAACCGCTTTGCTGGGTTGCCTTTCGGTTTTGTAGGGGCCGACGACGCTGTAGAGGGCCGCTGCGGCGGGATTTCGGCCACGAGCGAAAGTACGGTCAAACATCAGGAGGAACGCAGCATGAAAAAACGCCGCATTTGCATCATCTACACGGGCGGGACGATCGGCATGATCCCGAGCGAGCGCGGTTACATCCCAAGCAGCGGCGCGTTCCGCCAGCTGCTGCGCGCGATCCCGGATCTCTACTGGGACGCGATGCCGGAGTGGGACGTGGTGGAATTCGACCCGCTGCTCGACTCGTCCGACGTGGCCGTGCGCGAGTGGAACCAGATGGGCCGCGCGATCGCGGAGCGCTATGACGACTATGACGGCTTCGTCGTCCTCCACGGGACGGACACGATGGCCTATTCGGCGTCCGCGCTGGCGTTCATGCTGGAAAATCTGGCGAAGCCCGTCATCTTCACCGGCGCGCAGATCCCGCTGGGGCAGATCCGCACCGACGGGCGCGACAACATCATCAACTCCATGCTCATCGCGGCCTCGGGCCGGGTGCATGAGGTGTGCATCTATTTCAACGGCCTGCTGCTGCGCGGGTGCCGGAGCGTGAAGCGGTCGTCCGACCAGTTTGAGGCGTTTGCGGCCCCGAATGACACGCCGCTGGCCTTCGCGGGTATTCAAATTCAGTATAAACGCAGCGCACTGCGGCCCGTGCCGGAGGGGGAGTTCCGCTTCCAGCCGCTCAGCGAACTGCCGATCGGCGTGGTCAAGGTGTTTCCGGGCATCCAGTTCGCGCATTTCGCGTCGCTGATGACAGAGAAGCTGCGCGGCGTTGTGCTCGAGACGTTCGGCGCGGGGAACATCCCCGGCGCGGCACAGAACGCGCTGCTGCCGATCATCGATCGCGCGTATCAGAACGGGACGATCATCGTGGTCTGTTCGCAATGCTCGCAGGGGACGGTCAGCCTCGGAACCTACGCCTCCAGCGCGGCGCTGCACGAGGTCGGCGCGGTGAATGGCCGCGACATGACGACCGAGGCCGCGTTTGCAAAGCTCTATTATCTGCTCAGCCGCTCGGACGACACCGAGTGGGTCAAGGGCCAGCTTGGCCGCGATCTGCGCGGCGAGCTGACGGAATGAGGAACGTAACATGCTCATTGAGATCAACGACATCACCGCGCCGGAGCTGGATGTCTTCGCGCGCCTGACCGAGGCGCAGCTCCGCAGCCGGCTCGAGCCGGAGAAGGGCGTCTTCATCGCGGAGAGCCCGAAGGTTATCACGACCGCTGTGGAAAACGGCTACCGGCCGGTCTCGTTCCTGATGGAGCGCCGGCACGCGGCGGGAGACGCGGCGGCGCTGCTGGCCCGGTTCCCGGACGTTCCGGCCTACACGGCGGAGCGTGAGGTGCTTGCGCACCTCACGGGCTATACGCTGACGCGCGGCGTGCTCTGCGCGATGCGCCGCCCGCAGCTGCCGGACGCGGAGGCGGTCTGCGCCGGGGCACGGCGCGTGGCCGTGCTGGAGGGCGTCGCGGATTCGACGAATGTCGGCGCGCTCTTCCGTTCGGCGGCGGCGCTCGGCGTGGATGCCATTCTGGCGACGCCGACCTGCTGCGACCCGTTCTGCCGCCGCGCGGTCCGCGTCAGCATGGGGACGGTGTTCCAGGTGCCGTGGACATACATCGGCGATGCGCCGGGCGATTGGCCGGAGCGGGGGATCGCGCGGCTGCGCGCGCTCGGCTTCCGCACGGCGGCGATGGCGCTGACGGACGATTCCGTCTCCATTGAGGATGAGGCGCTCATGGCCGAACCGAAGCTCGCCATCGTCCTTGGGACAGAGGGCGACGGACTGGCCCACACGACGATCGCGGCCTGCGATTACACGGTGAAGATCCCGATGTCGCATAAGGTGGACTCGCTGAACGTGGCCGCCGCGGGTGCACTGGCGTTCTGGCAGCTCCGGGCGCGGTAAATTATGCAAAAATCAATCGCGCGGTTTGGAAAAACCGTGCGATTTTTCGCTTGCAAATTTCATGCGGCGTGCTATAATGTGGGCAGATAGGAGTTTAACTACTCTAACTTGAAGGAGACGGTATCCCATGACAGAAACCAAACTGAAGATCGACGGCATGATGTGCGGCATGTGTGAAAGCCACATCAACGACGCCATCCGCCGCGCGTTCAACGTCAAAAAAGTGACCTCGTCGCACAGCAAGGGCGAGACGGTCGTGCTCTCGGAGGAGCCGCTGGATGAGGAAAAGCTCCGCGCGGCGATCCAGGAGACGGGCTATGACCTCGTGTCCATCAGTGCCGCGCCCTATGAAAAGCGCGGGCTGTTTGGCCGCAAAAAATAAAGGCAACACCGCACAATTGCGTCAGCGCGCTTTGACGGCCCTTTTCCGCCAGCTCTGCGGTTTGAAAAGTTTGAAATACATACAGTATTCCTGCACTTTCCGAACCTTGATCTGACGAAAAAATTCTCGCCAAATCTGCTTGCCGAATTGTGTGGTGCTGCCTAAAAAGAAAGGAAAATGACACCATGAAAAAACTTCTTGCATTGCTTCTGGCGGTCGTGCTGTGCCTGAGCCTTGTGGCCTGCGCCTCGACCCCGAAGGACACTGCGATGGACACTACGCCCGCCGACGCCGCGAAAGACGACGCTGCGGACAACACTGCAGATGACTCCAATGCATCCGAACCCGCTGCCGAGGGCGGCAAGAACATCGTCTGGGCCGGTTGGTCTGGCGAAGAAGAGGCCACCAAGGACATCTTCGGCCGTATGATGAAGGCCTATGAGGATGCCTCCGGCAACACCGTGACGTGGGTCGGCTGGACTTGGGCCGACACCGCGCAGCAGCTCCTCATCCGGACGCAGGGCGGCGAGCAGCTCGACCTGGCGCAGGCGGACATCGGCATCTTCAACACCATCGCGGCCGCTGGCGTGCTGGCCGACTGGAACGAGATCCTCGGCGAGGATTATCTGAAGGAAAACTTTGAGCAGTCTGCGCTCGACGTCGGCAACATCGACGGCAAGCAGCTCGGCCTGCCGTGGAGCATGGCGTCCATCACCATGGTCTACAACCCCGAGATCCTGGCCGCTGCCGGTTGGGACACCGGCCGCGGCGAAGCGCGCCAGATGTTCGCGCAGGGGCAGGTCGCGTTCTATGATGACGCGGTCGTTGCGAAGGGCCAGGCCGTCAACAATGGCGTTGCGCCGGAAGACGTGGTCAAGGTCTGCTCGGCCATGTCCCGCCCGGTTCTGAACGCGGGCGACCAGCCGCAGTCCACCATGTGGGGCCACATGCTCGTCACGTTCCAGAACTCCGAGTATCAGCAGGAAGCTGCCGAACTGGCCAAGACGCTCGTCAGCGATGAGATCGCGATGGACTACTTCGAGAACAACGGTATGCCCCCTGTCACCAAGAGCATGGCCGCGAAGGACGAGGTCAAGAACGACGCTTATCTGAACGGCTTCCTGAGCGCCACGGCCACGGCCCGTCTCGAGGAGACCGCCCGCATGGCCAACGCCAGCGAGATCAAGACCATCATCACCGAAGAGCTGCAGTACGCGCTGCTCGGTCAGAAGACCGCGGAGCAGGCTGTCACCGATATGGCTGCCCGCTTAAACGCACTGTAATTTGCAATTCCTTTTCCCTCGCTCCTCCCGGCTCATAAGCGCCGGGAGGAGCGGCAAGCGACCCGGCGGAAAGCCGCAGAACGGAGGTTCCAGCATGAAACAACTGAAAAACGGACGCGGGCTGACAGACTCCCAGATGGGCTTTTTGCTGATCGTGCCGGGTCTGGCGGTATTCCTCGCCATTATCCTGTATCCCTTTGTCGACGCGGTCATCACCAGCTTTACCGACCGCTCCCTGATATATCCCGATTATAAATTTGTCGCCTTTGCGAATTATGCCAAGGTCTTCAAAGACCCTTACTTTGGCAAGACACTCATTACGACACTGCTGTTCGTACTTGGCAGCACAGTTTTACCCTATACGCTCGGCATGATTTGGGCCATCGACCTGAATCAGGGCTTCAAGGGCGCAGAATTCCTGCGCGGCGTGACCTTAGTCAACTGGATCATTCCCGGCACGGCCATCGGCTTCCTCTGGAGCTGGATCTTTAATGGCCAGTACGGTATTCTAAATAGCATTTTGAAGGCACTTGGAATTTTGGAAACCGGAATCCCCTGGCTCGGCCAGACGAACACGGCGCTGCTGTGCGTGATCATCGCGCGCACATGGCAGATGCTGCCGTGGTACATGGCGTTCCTGCTCGGCGGTTTGCAGAGCGTGTCCCTTGACCAGATCGAGGCCGCGCACATCGACGGCGCGGGCCATTGGCGCATCATGACGAAGATCGTCTTCCCGATGGTGGTGCCCGGCATGACCTCCATTGCGATCTACGGCTTTGTCTGGAGCTGGAACGACCTGCTCTACTCCATGACGCTGGTCACGGACACGGCAAAGCGGACGCTGGCCTCCGGCCTCGTGATGACGTTCCTCGGCGAGGCGTCGACCAACTGGGGCTACATGATGGCGGCAAGTATTGTTGCGGCCGTCCCGGTCACGGTCATCTTCGTCTTTTTGCAGCGGTACTTCATCCAGGGCCTCACGGCGGGCGCGGGGAAGGGATAAAAATTCGGATTCCCCGACGGGCAATACGAGGTGAGTCTCGTGCCCGTCGGGGGATTTTTATACATTTTTTCGGTGCGCGTGCACCGTCTTGTTTGCTGCGCAAACAAGAGTGTCCCTGTTATGTTGGGGCGACGGATGTCCCATGAAATATAACTGGAAATAAAGATCAAGGAGGAAACGGAATGAAAAAAACACAGAGATGGCTCTGCCTGCTGCTCGTGCTTTGTATGCTACTGTCTGTCTTGCCAGTGACGGCAATGGCGGCGGAGACAGGCGCGGAACCGAGCGCGCAAGCGGCGGGGACGGCGGCGGACTTCTGGCGGCGCTGCCGATGACGAGTGATCTGCCCACGGAATATACCATCGTGGCGGACGTAGCTCTGGTGAAGGGGCTGAACGGCAGCGGATACAGCGCGGGCGTGACGTTCCAGCAGACGGATGGGACGCAATTTTACCATTTCCGGCTGGATCATGGCGTAAAAGCAAGTTCGCAGCTTTTGCGGTGGCCGGACAAGAACAGCGCGGTCGCTCCGCCTGCGAAACATGAGACAGAGGCAAAGGACGGGCAGGCGTACCGGCTGCGCGTGACAGTATCGGGCGAAAAGATGATCGGCTATGTCGATAGCGTCAAACAGTTTGAATATGATGCGCAACGCGGTGGCGCTGTTTGACAACATCGCGGTCTATTCCGGCGTGGTCGCGCCGGAGGGCGCCGAACAGGCGGAGGATCTGACGCTGGCTGGCACGACGCCGGAGATCAAAGATCCGGAGATCTTTGTCAACCAGATCGGCTATGACAACGGAACGTCCATGCGTGCGACGATCCCGAACGCAGACGGGAAGGAAGTTAAGGTCGTGAACAGGGCGACCGGCGAGGCCGCGTATACCGGGACGGTCGTGGGCGGCATTGCCGATTTCACCGGTCTGACGGCGGACACGGACACGACGTTCTATATCACCTGCGCCGACAAGCAGCAGTCCTATGACTTTGAGATCGGCACGAACCTCATTCAGCGGCGGAGCATGAAGCAGGCGCTGGCTTTCATGGTGCAGACGCGCTCGGATGCGAACGTGAAGGGGGATAACTCCATCGCGTGGAGGGACAGCCACCAGTTCAGCTTTGAGCTGAACGGCCTCGTGCTGCAATACATGGCGAATCCGTCGGTCTACGACAATATGCCCCAAACGATTTTCGCGGAGGGCACGTATGTCGGCACGAACAAGCTCACCGGCACCGAATATGAGGATCTGAAAACGCAGAACGAGCCGGACATCATCTGGCTCATCAAGTTCGCGGCGCGGCGCTATTACGACTGGGGCTGCACGCAGGGCAAAAAGCTGCACATGCTGACAAAGGAGCAGCTGGCCCATTATCTCTATCTCGCGCCGGAGCTGATCGCGCGCGGCTGGGAGAAGGAAGAATTCTATCAGAATGTGCGCGATTACACGATCTCCGTCTGGGGGAAAGATGAACAACCCACCAATTACCAAACACAGTGGTACTGGGTTGATGGGACGAACCATGACCTGTACAGCGTCCAGAAAGTGTTCGGCGGGCTGAAAAGCTCGCAGCCGATGGGCCATTCCATCGTGCCGAACCTGATGATGTATGAAGTTGCAAAGCGGGACGGACTCGGCGATGCGGCCGCGGAAAAGTTCCTGAAGGCGGCGGTGGATAACTGCGCCTATACGGTCAGCAACACGGACGGCAACGACATCTGCGATCCCTACTTCTGCAAGGGTCAGCGCATGAGCGAGTATGTCACGATCCCGGCGCTGGACTATTTCGTCGAGATGTGCCCCGGCGAGGAGACGCTGAAAGCGCAGGTCAAGGATAAGATCGCACAGTGGGCCACAGTGAATATCGCGCGCGGCAACAGCCTGTGGGACATCCGCAAGGCGGTTTGCTTGGCTGATCTGAGCAGCTATACCTTCCATACGAGCGGCAACACGATTGATCAAGAATACTGGACGGGCGCGGCGTATGCGCTTGCAGATGGACAGAATCCGAGTACGACACCGAAGAACGAGCCGGGCAATCAGGCGGGGCTGCAAGCCGCGATGTACGCGGCGGCGCGCGTCCTGAAGGACGACGCGGAAACGACGAACCGGCTCCATGCGCTCGGCGTCGCGGCGATCGACGATCTGTTCGGCCGCAACCCGACCGGCACGGCGGCATTCTATCACTTTAAGCGCGACTTTACCGGCGGCGACGCAGGCTGGTACAAGCAGTATTCGGGCGGCGCGGGCCGTCTGGAGGGCTGCACAGCAGTCATCGACGCAAATGCACCGGAATTCTGCTATCGGAACGGCGCTTATAACCCGTCGAAGGACTATCAGAACAATTCCTCTCCTACACCGAGGGCTGGGTCGCCTATAACACGGCGTGGAATGCTTCTCTGGCCTACAGTCAGGCGGAAAATGTTGCGCTGTCTGTCGACAAGACGAGCGGCGATGTGGGCGACACGGTGAACGTGACGCTGACCGCGCCGATCGATATGGACACGGCGGCGGTTGAAAACGGTACCGTTCAGGTGACGAACAACACGACCGGCGAATGCACGGACGTGACCGTCACGGAGCGCAGCGCAAGCAGCACGGTCTTTACCGGGAGCTTCGAGCTTCCGAACGCGGAGAGCGTCACGGTAATCAACAACGTCTGCCCGGAACCGATGCAGCGTTATAACAGCTGGACGGCTCCGACCACGACCACCACGACGACCTAAACAAAAAGGGGCGGCAATAGCCGCCCCACCTTAAAATGGAGGTAAACCAATATGGTGACAATAGATCAGGCCATGCGCGGCGTGGCGCAGTACGCCGAAAATGAGATCATCCCGCACCTGCCGACCGGCAAGGGCATTGGAGCCGGAATCGCGCTGGCGCTCATCATGGACGGCGGGAAAAGCCGCATCCTCGCGCTGAAGGATCACCCAGCGGTGCAGATGATGGGCATTATGGATGAGGAGGGCAACATCGACCTCGACCGGCTCTACAATGCCGCGAGAACGCAGGTGGACGGAAAGAAGATCCCGTGGGACATCCCAGTCATTGGGGAACTTAAATTTGATGTGAACGACGTCGACCGGCTTTACAAATACATTCAGGAGGCGTGATATGGGAAAAGAACATTACATTGAGCAGCTGAAAGAGCAGCTGCATGAGATCATGGAGCGCCCGGTGACGCTTGGCCGCGCGGAAGAAATCACGGTGTACGCGGACGCCATCTGTGCGCTGCGCCGCATGGACGGGCACGACGAGGCCGAGGGCTTTACCGAGGACGACGCCAAAGCATGGACGGCCCGCATGGAGAACGAGGACGGCACGACCGGCCCGCACTGGACGATGGGCCAGACGGACGCCGTGGCCAATATCACAGGTGTCAGAGTGAAGTCCTGCGTCTGGTGGGCGGCAATGAACATGATGTACTCGGACTATTACGGTGTGGCTGCCAAGTACGGCCTTGACCGGCCGGAGTTCTACGCCGACCTTGCCAAAGCGTTCCTCATGGATAAGGACGCCGGAGGGCCGGAAGAAAAAATGGCTGGGTATTATTATGGGGTTGTGAAACGAGAATGATGCGTTCATACTCTAATATTTTGCGTTTACTTTTTTGAAATTTGCTTATCGGCTTAACACAGCAGAGCACAAGATGCAGCGACGGCTCTTGCCAGGCGCATGAAGATTTGATCGCCGGTTTTTCTGCGATTGAAACGGAAGCAGGACTCGTCCAGGTACGCCTGAAGCTGTGTGCAGCGACCGTGGTAAGTTCCCAGCAGGAACGCTTTCAGGTTGCTGATGGCTTTGTGCAGCCAATGCAGAT
>ERZ827440.2083-NODE-2083-length-18845-cov-85.311229_pt1 | contig 18845 bp, 9 predicted proteins | sample MGYA00519774_ERZ827440 | MGnify/ENA primary metagenome ERZ827440 (study PRJEB31778, sample SAMEA3449302) | human gut metagenome | biome: human gut; feature: human-associated habitat; material: faeces | place: United Kingdom | collected 2010/2012 ... | reverse complement strand
TGACAAGGTTTTTCTGCATAATTCTTTCTTTTATAATGGCTTGTACCACAATATTTGGGCACAAAAGTAAAAAAAAAGATTCTCCCTACCTTATAATATAAGGAGAATCTAATGTTTTTTAGTAAAATAACGTCAGCCCGATATAAATCAGTTATAACTATAAATTTTCTTTTTCAGCGCATAGAAGTATTCGTAGGAGGTGGAAGAACATACCAACGGTTATGCTAAATTCATGTTTAAATAGGTTCGAAATTAATTCGTATTTTATATACGGAAGAAAAAGTACTTTACTTATAATTAGAATTTGAAATAAAACAGTACTATTAAAATAAAATTTATTATATTTACAAATCGTATTGTATGTCTTACTAAATATGAGTAAAGTTCTGTTAAAAATATATTTAATATTCTTCTTTGTCGGAATGGCTCATTCCATTCGAAGCCAATCCCCTTACTATTATTATAAACAGCTTGGAATTAAAGAAGGACTTTCGCAGTCAAGAGTACAATGTATCTTGAATGATCATAGAGGCTATTTATGGATTGGTACAGAGTCTGGTTTGAATTGTTACGATCGCGATCATTTGAAACACTATTTGCATCGGCCGGAGGACGAAAGTACATTGCCCTCAGATAATATAATTTTTATAGCGGAAGATTCTTTGCATAATTTGTGGGTAGCCACAACAGTTGGTATTTGTCTTTATAATAGAGGCCATGATAACTTTAAAACTTTATCAAGTAATGGTAAACCTATTTATGTTGCTTCCAGTTTATTGGTAGAAGGGGGAATTTTGTTGGGTGGGTCAGGTGATATTTATAAATATACTTATGCCACTAATAAACTTGAACCTTTATATTATGCAAAGGATCCTGCTTATTATGTTCCTTTTTGGGAGATGGTGCGTTACGATGACGAACATATCTTGCTTAACTCATGTTGGAATGGCATATATTCTTTCAATATTAAAACCCACGAACTGAAGAAGGTAGATGCTTTTACCGGAAAGAGTTATACTACTATTTTCTTAGATTCCCATAAGCGTCTGTGGGTGAGCGTTTATGGTAGTGGGCTGTACTGCTATCAAGAAGGTAAACTTTTGAAACATTTTACAACATCCAATTCCTCTCTGACGTACGATGTCATTCATGATATTATGGAGAAAGATAATCAGCTTTGGGTGGCAACTGATGGTGGCGGAATTAACATCATTTCCTTGGATGATTTTTCGTTTACCAACATTCAGCAAAAGCAGGATGATGTTCACTCCTTTCCTGCCAATACCATTTATCGGCTTTATTTGGATTCTGCCAATAATATGTGGGCGGGCAGTATCCGCAGAGGGTTGATTGGTATAAGAAATGTATTTGCTTGTTCTTATCAGAATGTTCCTTTTGGCAATTTATATGGGTTGAGCAATCAGACCATCAATAGTTTTTTCCAAGATAGTGATGGAATGGTTTGGGTGGGGACTGATGGCGGTGGAATCAATAGGTTTGATCCGTTAACGGGAACTTTTAAGCATTATCCTTCTACTATGCATGAAAAGGTGGTTTCTATTGTCGAATATACCCCTGATGAATTATTATTTTCCTCTTTCAACGAGGGACTCTTTATTTTTCATAAGCAAACGGGACGGGTACGTCCTTTTGTTCTGGTCGATAAAGAAACAAATGATCGTGAATGTATTGACGGTTTCTCTGTCAACATCCGACGGGTAACGCCAGACAAGATTCTTTTCAGTGGCCAACATATTTTTATATACGATACTACTCGTCGTAAATTTGAGATTGTAGCCACTATGGGAAGAGAATACGAACGAAATTCGCCCTTGATCATAGCTACTGTGGGTACGAAAACTTATCTTACCGATTTGAAAAATATCTGCGAATATGATTCCTCGGAAGGGATTTTCAGGACGATTTATCAGGGGAAATATATCATTAATGATGCATCGCGTGACCAGGATGGCGTTTTCTGGTTAGCGTCTACCGAAGGCTTGGTACGTTACGATCCACGAACAGGAGAGAGCGAGTTGATCAAGACGAGTTTGTTTCAAGAGGTATCTTCTGTTGTAACTGATAACCAACATCGGATATGGGTAGGAACAAGACGATATTTGTTCGTTTATTCTTCTCTCACTCGGAACTTTGTTACATTGGACGAGGTGGACGGGGTTTTGCCTAACGAATATCTTTTTCAGGCCACTCTTCTTGCTCATAATGGAGATGTTTTTCTAGGTGGTACTATGGGGATGACAGTGATAAATTCTGGCTTTCATTTAGAAACGGAAGAAGATCATACTGTTGAATTACTAGATGTATTACTGAATGGTTTGCCTGTCCCATTATCCGAGAAGCGGGAGAAAGCTATTGAAACTATTCGGGTTCCATGGGACTTTTCCTCTCTGCAACTGAAAGTCCTGTTGAACGAGGGAGATGTGTTTCGTAAAAACTTTTTCCGGTTTAATATTGAAGGAATCGGGCAGGACTTGGCTAATTTCAATTCCAACTCTTTGGTTATTAATTATCTACCGATAGGGGAGTATACAATTACTGCTTCTTATTATACTCGTAATGGGGGGTGGAGTGTGAAACAGCCGATTCTTCATGTCGTGGTTGTTTCCCCTTGGTGGAAGAGCAATTGGTTTTATGCGGGGTTATGTATATTGGTGGGAATAGTAGTTTATGGCATTACTTTCTATTTTTATCGAAAAAAGAAAGCCAAACAGAAGCGGGAGATTCTGCGTCTGAAAAACAAAATGTATGAAGAGAAAATTAATTTCTTAACGAACATCAGTCATGAGCTTCGTACGCCTCTTACGCTGATTTGTGCACCGTTGAAGCGTATTATTAATCATGAATCAGGTAGTGATCGTGAGGTAGAAAAATTGTTAGTCCCAATTTATAAGCAAGCACACCAAATGAAGAACATTATCGACATGGTACTTGACGTGCGGAAACTGGAGGAGGGAAAAGATATGTTACATATCCTGCCCTACTCTCTGAATGAGTGGGTACGGTCTGTCGGAGATAAATTTGCCGATGAATATCGCGTGAAGGGTATTTGGCTGGAATATGAACTGGATGAGCGCATAGGGAAGGTTCCTTTTGATAAGAATAAGTGTGAGTTCGTTCTTTCCAACTTCCTGATGAATGCACTCAAGTTTAGTGAATCAAATACTACTACTACGCTAATCACCTGTCTGTTGGAGGGAGAAGGACGGGTACGGGTTTCTGTCAAGGACGAAGGAATGGGGTTGAATATGGTGGATACAGATTCTCTTTTCTCTAGTTTCTATCAAGGGATACATGAGAAGGGAGGGAGTGGTATCGGACTTTCTTATGCGAAGAGCCTTATTGCTCATCATAAGGGAAAAGTGGGTGCTTCGAATACAGAAGGAAAAGGGGCGGTATTCTATTTTGAGTTACCGTTATTGGCGGATACATATGGACGACAGGAACTGTTGCGGGCAGATACGTCTACAGGAGTGGAAGTGAATGAACAAGACAAGATTGATTATACATTCTTAAAGAAATATGCGGTGATGGTGGTAGAAGACACTTCTGAATTACGAAACTATTTGAAAGAAACGTTGAGTAATTATTTTGCTCGTGTATACGTTGCTAAAGATGGTAAAGAAGGGTTGGAGCAGATTAAAGACCGATTGCCTGACATTATCATCAGTGATGTCATGATGCCTCGGATGAATGGGTTTGAACTATGCAAGGAAGTGAAGACTAATTTGAAAATCAGTCATATTCCATTCATTTTATTAACTGCCTATCATAATTCACAAAATATGTACACCGGTTATAAGACTGGGGCGGATGTCTTTTTTCCGAAGCCTTTCGAGATAGATAGCTTGCTGGCGCTAATTCATAACCAACTACGGCAGCGTGAACAGATCAGGATACGCTATAAGGATGACAAATTGTTGACACATAAGGATATGAGTTTCAGTAATGCTGATGAGACTTTTCTGCTGAAGTTGAATACATTGATTGCGGACAACATGAGCAATCCGGAACTGGATGTTGCGTTTTTGGCTACTAATATGTGTATCAGTCGCTCATTGTTGTTTAATAAAGTGAAAACTATCACAGGTATGGGGATTGTAGATTATGTGAATAAGCAGCGTATTGAACGGTCTATCGTGTTGCTTACAACCACCACTATGAATATTACCGAGATTTCTGAAGTAGTTGGCTTCTCCTCCTTGCGTTATTTCAGCAAGGTTTTCAAATCTATAAAAGGAGAGATTCCTTCTGCTTACCGGAAACAGGATAAAGTGGGAGGCGACACCTGTTTGTGATTGATGTTAGAAAACCGATTGTAACAATGAGAGGAATGAAAATCATAAAGTATGTTTATGCTTTCATTCCTCTTCCTTTAAGAAGTCCCTAAAAACTTAGTTCTACCTTAATCAGAAAAACTATTTATTCAGTTTGCTAACCTTTACCCAATCTATTTCCATAATGGCAGGTAGATCGGTGTCATCAATAGGACCTGCCCATGAATCTGCGTTTCCTCCAAGTCCCATATTCAGAATGATATAGAAAGAAGAATCTTTGGTGAACGGCCATTGTTTCATTTCTTCTTCATTTGCCAGCTTGAGGTTCTCATAAGAGAAAGTCTTTTGGTCATTGACAAAGAACGTTATTTTATCTTCTGTCCATTCTACGGCATAGATATTCCAGTCCTCGTAGCTGCATGTTACCGATGTCGAGTTGATAGGATCTTTGATGTTCAAGTCGTAGGTATAGTGGGTATGCACTGTCTGATAAATCACATCTTCTTGCCGGATATGCTCCATTATGTCAATCTCACCGCCATTCGGCCAACTACTGTATAAGGGAGCAGACTTTTGAGGCATCAGCCAGATAGCAGGAAAGGCTCCGTCAGGATGTCTGGGGATTCTCGCTCTGACTTCAACACGCCCGAAGGTGAAGTCTACCTTACCTATTGACTCGATACCGCCGGCACGATATTCATTACCTATTTTTTCTGCCTTTAGTATCAGTTTGCCATCTTCTACATATGCTTGGTCGTAGCTTTCGGACATCTCGTCGCACCAGTCTGATGTTGATTTTTGACAGAGTACCCAGCTGTTGGGGTTGGGAATGCCATTTACGTTGAAATCGTCTATAAAGATAATGTCTTTCAACGTTTCGTCATACTTCGGTAGTACGATGGTATAAGTAATCGACTGATTGTTCGCGGTGGTGACAGTCACCTTTTGCTCTTTCTGCCAGTTTTGTATAAAGGTAGCGGGGTCTGGTGAAATGCTCGCTCCGTCCATCAATGTATAATCCACGCCGGTGATGACATTCGCATTTTCGATGGTTCCGATTTCTATCTTGTGGGTGGTCTGGTCTATCTTTCCGTGATAATAGGAGGTAGTACCCGTTTGTACATTATTCACTGCTACGGCAAAAGCTGTAAGCGGATAGTTAGTCTTTTTTTGAGTGACGTACTTCGTTTCATCGTCCAGACAAGCAAAACAGGAAATACCGATGAATGTCAGGCTCAATATAAATAATAATTTTTTTTTCATCATACTCTTTTGGTTTTATGTATTATGAGTTTAATAAGCACTTACCCGAATTGTTGTTGGCAAGCGGGCAAGCACTTTTTGACTAAAGAATCAGTCTCCCCAGTTTAACGGAGCCACATATTCCCATTTAGTAAATACGAGACTGCCACTTGTTGCTCTGACAAGGAAAGTTCCGCCGGAGCTAAGTTGCGAGAATGGCACTTTCCACGTGTCGCCTGTTCCGTCTGCATCGCTCACACCATCGCTGGTTGCTTTGGCGATTATCTTATTGTTCAGTATCCATTCGGTGTAGAGCCAGCTGCCGGTAGGTGTTACGCTCTCTTGGAGTTCAAACGACAGTACATTGGGTTGACTGGAATCTACAGTGTGGCGGCAATCAGATCTATCATCGAACACATCACTACACCAAGGTCTCGTACTTAGGAGGGTTATATTGTCACTGACATGGAAACGAAGTTCCACATCTCCCCACATAAAGAAGAGTTCGAAGTTGGCATTGAAAGGTTCGAAGTAGAAGTTGTAACGTCCGGGCATCAAGCTGCCGGGACCATATTGAGTACCTAACGTAACATCCATGTTGTGTACCTCAGGACGTTTGGGATTGGCCTGCTTGAACTTCACGGTCTTGGTCAGCGGTGTAGCGCCTTCGGCGGCTTTGGTTGCCAGTATGATTGTTCCCGTACGAACGCTGGACCCCGTATGTTCGGATACTTTGATTACCAGTTCTTCAGAACCGGAGAAAGAAGTTTTCTCGAAATCGTACCATGTATCGTCCAGTTCATTCTCTTTATAAACAGTCCATTCTGCATTGGATTCTATGGAGATTTTGAGCTCCTGCTCTTGCTCATAGATGGTAAACCACTTACCGTTCACTGGTGTTTCCGGTGTCAGCAGCACGCCGTCTTGTGTGCATTTCACTTCCATGGCAACTTTTCCGTGGCGGTCGTAAATGGTTACTACACCCGTTCTCATTTCACCTGTGTTGGGGGTAGCTTCTACTGTAATCTGTCCGTTTTGCTCGCCTTCAATCTTCCCGTCGTTACCTCGGATAGAAAGCCAGATGTCACCTTCTGTCACCTTAGCACTCCACTTCTGGTTACTGAGCACATTGAATGTCATAGCATCGCCTTCTTGGTTAATCATCTCTACGTCCTCTACATTCAGATAGGCAGTACCTTTCTGAGTGAGTACAAAGCGTTTGCCTGTCCAATAGTCACTCTTGATGTGAATGGTATCTATACGGTCGTCCAGTGCGGTATTCTCTTTGCAGGCAACAGTTACAGTATAGGTCTTACCAGCTTCACCCGTTGAGGGTGAAAGGGTATACCAGTCATATTTTCCGAAGACTTCCCATGAGTCAGTAGACTTGACTTCGAAAGAGAAAGGCTCCGGGTTGGAGGCTTGGATCACGTAAGAGTCTTCTACTCTATAACGCAAGTCGACCCACTTCTCTGCTTTGTCCTCTTCGCAGCTCTGCAACAGTAAACCAGTTGTAGGCAATGTCAAAAGCGGTAAAGCCCAGTATATTGCTTTATGTATAATTGATTTCATATTTACTTTATGTTTTTAGTATTATTCATAAGACTCAAAGTTGATAGATTTGAATGTCATTGTACAAATCTGGTCTGTTTCACTTTCAAATCCGAAGTAGAACTGTTGTCCACGGAAATTCGGATTGACCGCATAAATGTCCGTCTTATTTTTCATCCGTGCTACCTCTTGTTCGTTGACGTAAAGTATTAGACATATTTTGCCTTCATTTTCCGGATCGTCTTTGGCTTCAATGGAAATAGATTTAACGTCATTGATGTTTATATTAAAGTTTTGTAGTCTAAAGTAAGCTCCGTCCCATGCATCAATGTTTGAAGTCATCTCTGAACTTTCCGGTCTCAACCAGGCTTTGATATAACCGGAGCCATCTCCCCAAGTCCATGTATCTCCGTTAAGTTCGATTGCTCCATTACTGTCCGGTATATCCACTTTGTCAAACTCCCAAGCAACTTTTCCTTTTCTGAATCCAAAATTGGATACAAATCTGGCTGCGCCTTTACTTTGGATAGTAGTATATCCTGTCACCGGATCTACGGTCTCCTCTCCTCTGTTTAGAGACATATTTCTGGGTTGTGTCACTTCAATAGGCACGCCTTCAAATCCCGGAACATTCATTTTAGGATACAGTAAGATGTGTCCGGTACGCGGAACGAATAAATTATTAAACGTAGTAGACAGTTTTAACCGATTACCGTCTGCTTCTGCACTCAGCCATTCTTTGTATTCAGTCGGAATTTCTATTTTCCATTCTACACTAGAGTTGATTTCTATTGTTTTCTCTCCACCTTCTCCGCTCATTGTGTTAACAGCATCTTCTTCATTCTTGGTTTCAATCACAATACCATCTTGGGTAATAGTGAATGTCTCCTCCTGAAAAGCCGTTTTCACGGTGATTTCCGCACTTCTTATTGCTCCTGTATTTTGGGGGACAGTAATTGTAATGTTCTCTTTCTCACCGTTCTCATTTCCCGTACCGGATGTTTTATCGATATTCTCAAGGAACTGAGTCGTAGTAATGATTTCCCACGGTTTATTGGAAATGATATTAAATGAAACCATGCCTCCTTCGGTAGGAACGATATCCGTAGGGCGAATTACTACCAAGTCTTCTTTAGAAGCTTGTTCGATAGTCACTACCTTAGTTCCCTCAATGCCTTCAGCCTTGATGAACAGTTGAGCTGTACGCATTTGTTTTCCCACATTATTTTCGAGAGTTACTACAATCTCCGAAACCAGTGAACTTGCCGCACTCATAGTGGGAGTGGGTTTGCACCACTGTTGATTACTCTCGATTGTCCAAGGGGTGTTTGAACTTATATTAAAAACGATGTTGCTGGGAGAAGTTGCCAAAGCGGTATAAGCCTCCAGTGCATCTATCTGGATGTTGAGGGGTCCTTCCGGCTGTGAGTCGATATCGAACTCCTGACATGCTACGAAACTGAATGTGCACAATGCAAGAATCAGTTGCAATAATGTGTTGTTATATAACTTTTTCATATATCATATTTACTATTAGATTAGACAATAAATTACCATCCTGCATTTTGAGGATTTAAGTTTGTATTTTTGTACAGCTCGCTCTGAGGTATAGGATAGAGATACATGCAGTCTCTCCATGTGCGGCTTTCATAAAGGTTTTTATAAAAACTCAGTGTGCCGTTCTGTTGTTTTTCAATCTTCACTCCGTACAGTTCGCGCTGGGTAGTATCAGCTATTTTCCACCTACGTACATCCCAAAAACGGTGATCTTCGAAGGCAAATTCTACGCGCCATTCATTGTACAGACGTTCCAAGAATTCTTCTTTTCCCATAGAAGTAAGTAGCGGCATGTCGGCATTCTTTCTTACTTCGTTGATAGCCCACAATGCTGAATACACATAAGTCTCATCAGTGTAGTCGACATCATTGAAAGCATTAACCATGGATTCTGCATAGGTGAGCAAGGTTTCCGCATAACGGTAAATTGCCCAATAGTGCTTGTTGGCTGATTCCCTGCCCGGTTCAAAACTGGTACCTTCCTGAATGTACCGGCGTAGAAAATAACCGGTGGGCGAACCTCCTTCTGACACAATACCATCATCGATACCTCCTTTGAACGTTTCTACCGTACTCTCTTTAAATGTCATGCCATTGGCGAGAATTGTGCGATAGAATCGTTTGTCACGGTTTTCATAAGGAGCTTGCGGATTGAAATCGGGGTCATCGCAAACCCAACCGGTATTTTCCAGTGTCACTCTATAACCGTTGGCGGTTTCAAAGGCGTCCACCAGATTTTGTGACGGGAAGTTGCCGTAAGCAATCATGGAAGTGCGTGCCCCGTAAGTGAAACGAAGAGGAAAATTATATCTCTCGAAGTTTGTAGCTTCAGCATTGAGTCTCATCAGTACCACTTCTTTTGATGCGAAGTTGTTGGCACTCTCTTGACCGTCAAGGGAGTAAAGTCCTGTATTCATGATGTCCAATGCAGCTTTGGCGGATTGCTTCCATAATTCGGTATCCATAGAAGGATTATGTAAGCGGCTGGCTGCATATAATAATGCTTTTGATTTCACCGCCATTGCAAAACCTCTGGTTACTCTGCCTATCTCCGCTCCCGGTTCGTTTACATAATCATCCGGTAAGTTGTTAGCAGCCTCGTTACATTCGTTGACAATAAAATTAATCACCTCGGCAAATGGTGTTTTACCAATAGTGTTCGCTTCTTCTTCTGTAAGCACTTCCAATGGCATGGCGATATCACCATAGCGGCGTGCCAGCTCAAAAAAGTAGTGTGCGCGCAGCACTCTGGCCTCGTAAGGGAAGTATTTCAATTGCTTCATCCAATTCTGATATTGTCCGTCGTGTTCATAACGCGAGAAGTCCACTTGTGCAATCTCTGTAAGAAAACTATTGGCGGCACGGATGCCACGATAGAGCGTCCAAGCGTCATCATACGTTTTGATGGGTGACCAATTGCCGTTGTTCGCGTTTTGGATGTTGGCGGCGTAAGCTCCGAACTCACCGTCGTCTGAGGCACAGTCACGCATGGAATAACTCTCTTCGGAAAAGATTCCTTCAGTTGCGAAATACGCATATCCTTGCGGCATATATGAGTATACGTGGGACAGCATATCTTTGCTTGTACCGAAATACTTATACATGTCTTCTTTTGTCTTCAAACCGTTTGTTTCATCAAAATCGAGATAATTGCACGAAGCAAGGCTCAACGAAGACAAAACGGTTAAGATGATGTATTTGGTTCTCATAATGTTCATTTACTTTACATTAAAAATTAAGTTTCACACCCGCCCAATAGCTCCTTGCAGACGGATAAGCGATACCAAGTTGTTCGGGATCGGCAAAATGGATGTTATCTAGCGAGAACAAGTTAGTGCCTTGCACGAATACTTGTAAATCGGCAAAACGGGTCTGAGATTTCGGAAATGTATAAGCTACCAGCAGGTTCCGTAATTTCAGGAACGAACCGTCACGATACCACAATGAACTGGCACGGTAGTTGTTCTGGTTTTCCTGTGTAGTCAGTCTCGGCATAGTAGCTTTGGCTTTGTTCTCCGGTGTCCAGTAAACTTCCTCGTTCAGGAACGTGTTCGAGATGTTTCCGTTGTCCACAAGCGGTCGGTAAAGCGGGCTGTCAAGTAGAGAGACTGTTACACCGGTCATTCCTTGGAAGTCGGCAGAGAGTTCGAATCTTTTATAGGAGAAATTCAGATTGAATCCGAAGTAGAAACGTGGTAGTGAGGAACCGAACATTTTTACCACATCTTTTTCATCAATGCGGTTATCACCGTTTTGGTCTTTATACTTCACGTCACCGGGAGCGATGCCTGAGAATGTTTGCTGCGGGCTGTTGTTGATTTCCTGCTGACTGTTGAAGAATCCTATTGCTTCCAGACCGTACATCTGTCCCACACGGTTGCCTTTGGTGTACAAGTAGTCATACTCTTGATAGGCTTGGTTTACATTGACTACTTCCGAGTTCAAGTACGACATGGTTGCTCCGATACTGTAATGGAAATCACCGGCTTTGTCATTCCAGTTCAAAGAGGCATCAAATCCTCTGTATTTATAGATTCCTTCGTTTACTTGCCCCACCGTGACACCGATGATGCCGGACGTGGAATTGGCGCCGGACACAAGTATATCCGAACGTTTCTCGTAGAAACCTTCCACAGTAGCATTTAACCGGTTGTTGAGAGCGGAAAGATCAAATCCGAAAGTCGCTTTTTGGGATTTCTCCGCTACCAATCCGACTACTGGCAAGTTACCTTCGCTACCTCCTGAAACGCTTCCGGCGTTTTCGCCGAAGTTGTAACCTGCAGCATAACCGTATGACTGGCGCCATAATTCGTGGCTCAAGTTTCCATCCCAACCGGAAAGACCATAGGAGGCACGAATCTTGAAGATATTAATCGGAGTTATTTTCTCCATGAATGCTTCGTTGGATACGATCCAGGCGGCAGATATGGCAGGATAGTTCGCGAATTTGTCTCCATCCGGCAAATATGCCGAACCGGAACGGTTGAATACGGCATTAAGGGTATAACGGTCGTCGTAAGTATAGGTGGCATTCATTAAAACTGACAGATTTTTTTGTGAATTGTTTCTGCCGTTTCTATTTACTGACTGCATGTCGTAAATCAATGCTCCTCCTACCCGGTGTTTGTCAAAGGTACGGCTATAGTCCGCTTTTGCCTGGAAGTTGCTTCTGAACAACAGGTTTTCAAAAGGCTGGCTGTGTCCCAAGGTTTCGGAGTCTGTGCCCCAAATAGTAGGAGTGGTTATCAATGTGCCATCGTCGGAAATACTGGCTCCGCTGTTCATATAACGGTAACTTTTGCTGCTGGTTTCATACATTCCTCCGATGTTATCGAAAGAAATAGCCGCCTCGACTGCCAATCCCTTGGTCAGCATGTCCAGTTTTTGGCGGACGCTCAAGTCGGCGAGCAGGCTTCCGTATACATTACGGATATGTCCGTAATGTTTCAGTAAGGCAATCGGGTTCTTGTCTCCATAGACTGAACTTCCTCCAAAGATGCCGTTTTCATGACGGATGGGGAATGCGGCCGAAGGAATGCCGTAAATGTCATTGAAGATAGCGTTACGCCCGTAACGGGTTCCCCGAAGTTCTTTCAGTTTTCCAGCGATTCCGAGTTTCAGATAAGTACTTTTAGTCACGTTCACGTCCAGATTGGTACGCACAGTTAAGCGTGTATCTGTGGGCGTGGTGTCGTAACGTGTGTCTTCCGTATTTTTCTTCAGCATCGAACGGTCACGATAGTAATCTACTACGGTATAGAAACGGAACTTTTCGCCACCTCCGCTGAAAGCCATTTTTAGGTTATGTGTAAATCCGGTTTTGTTCAACGTTTCTTCCCACCAGTCTACGTTCGGATAGTCGTATGGGTAAATACCTGTACGGAAAGCCTCCAATTCCCGGATATTGTAGCGTGCGGACAGACCGTCTCCACTCAGTGCGGTATTGAGAGTGTTCGCATACGTATAGGCGTCTGCAAAGTCAGGAGAGCGGAACTGGGTGTTAACGCCGAAGTTATAGTCTACCTTTACTTTTAGTCCATTGCTTGTGCCGCGTTTGGTCGTAATCAATATTACACCGTTAGCACCGCGCATACCATAGAGGGCAGCAGCAGCGGCGTCTTTCAGTACGTAGCACGATTCGATCTCCATAGAACTAATATCGGTGATGTCGCGAGGAAAACCGTCGATCAACACTAACGGAGCATGACCGTGTATGGAGAGAGAAGAAACGTTGTCGGCTGACGAGCCTGCGCCTTGATATACGTTCAGACCGGCTACTTTCCCATATAGTGCTTTGCTGATGTCTATATGCGGAGATTTTTCGAATGCAGAAGCATTGACTCCGTTGACAGAATAACTACTGGTCTGGGAAGATACGTTTATACGGTATCCTACGCTCAAGGTGTCAGCCAGCTGCATATCCGATACCGTTGCTGGTGTCTGCGCGTTCAGAACTACCGCATCTCCCAGGAGTAGAGTGGTTAATATATAGTTTATTTTATTCATTGTTCAATAGAATATTAGTTTGCGTATCAATTTACCAACCCGGATTTTGGGTCATTCCATATCTCTTGTTGATTTCGTCTTGAGGTATCGGAGCCAGATACCATTTGGTATCCCAACTGTCTACCCAATAGCGGTCGCTTAATTCTACTTTCTCAAAAGTGAACGCTGTGGGATTGTGTTGGTCGTTACCTCTGCTCCGCAGTCCGTACAGTTGCTTTCTGAAATCGTTTTCACGACCTCTGCGCACAAGGTCGAACCAACGTACCTCTTCGAATCCCAATTCCAGTGCTCTTTCTCTCAGTACGGCTTCCAGAAACTCATCGTAATTCATGTTCTTGGGAAGTTCGGAGAGACCTACTCTCTTCCGTACATCGTTCACCAACTTGTAGGCTTCATCGTTCGGACGTTTATTCACTTCGTTGAGTACTTCCGCATATCCCAGCATGATTTCCGGCAGACGGGTATGAGGCCACTGTATCGGCCCTTCACGGTCACTGTTCTCTTGTAAGATGAACTTCATGGTCATGAATCCGCTACCGGCTTTGTAGTTGGGATGATTGAGATGGACAGGGGCGACTGTTCCATTGCAATAGGTGTCTCCCGGACAAGCCACATTTTCATACAGGCGCGGGTCACGGGTAGGTTCCATATCACCCACGGTAAAGAAAGGCTGACGGGAAGGAGACTGCCAGTTGAAGTCTTTCGGAAAATCGGTTCCGTCCGCCCAAGAGAACATATCGACATAGTTTAATGTAGGAAGATACCCCCAAGGACGGCTGTCGATATACTCCCAAATAGTGTTGACATCATATCCATGACGGGTAGAGATCAGTATTTCCGTACCGCCACGATTATAGTATGCCCGGCGGTAGGCAAGACGTCTTGCCCGATGAGTATCTTCCTCCGGCTGGATCAGCGAGTATCCGCCTTGTCTTTGCACTTCCGCAAAGAAAGCCTCGCCTGCTGCCTTTGCAGCTTCCCAACGCTGGGCGCTATAGTTGCCGTAGCAGGTATATTCGTCCGCTTGGGGATGCCATTTCTTGTCAGAGTTGAAAGTGGGGCTGGCAGCCCATTGCAGTACTTTGAATTTCAGTGCCATAGCTCCCGCCTTGGTCATACGTCCGTCATCCGCGTCATCCTGTTTCCACTTTAAGTTGGAGTTGATGACCTCGTCGAGCAAAGCTACAATCTTCTCCACGGTTTGGGCGAATGTGATGCGGGGGAAGTTCATCTCCTCGTTGACGTCTACATAGTGGTCTATCCACGTCACGCCGCCTACATAGCGAAGCATCTCGAAGTAACAAAGGGCTATAACGGTTTTCGCTTCAGCGATACGTTGGCTCTTTTCACTTTCCGACATATCGGGCACATCTTTTACATTCTCGATATAGCACCAGGCGTAGCGGATGGCAGTCCAGTCGGCTTTACTTCCATAACGGTAGGCTGCACTTCGGGGAACGTTGGTGGGACTGAGTGCGCCGTTATAATAAAGTTTTAGAGGACCGTCGTTGATGTTGTCTCGAAAACTGTAACATAAGTCAGTGAGAGATTCGAGGATGTTCACACCTAACTTCCAGTCGGAAGTGGTGGGCAGCCCGTAAGGTAATCCGGTATATGCTTTTGTCAGCACCTTTTCGGCATTTATTCTCGAAGAAAACATCTCTTTGGTGGTTGCTCCGGAACTTTCAGGCTGATTGCCCAGAAATTTATCTCCGAAACTGATTTCAGAGCAGGAAGAAGCCATTAGCAGGCATCCTAGTGCCATGAATCCTTTTAATATACTATTCATAAAGTTGTTCTTTTAGAAGTTAAGATTTAAACCAAAGCTGTACACCTTAATCAGCGGATACTCTCCATAGTTATCAGGGTTACTTTCCGGGTCAAGGTATTTAAGCGGTGAGAAAGTCAGCAGGTTATAACCGCTGAAATTGAATCCGAGTGAAGTAAGTCCCAGTTTCTTCAAGAATTTTTTTCCGGTGAGCGTGTAGCTGAGGCTCAGACTTTTCAGGCGGAGATAAGAAGCATCTGCCAGCCAAAGAGTAGAGGGCTCGGAATTCCAGCTTTCCGAAGTTTCCGATGCACGCGGATAGACAGCACCCAATTGGTTCTCCTCTGTCCAACAACCATCATAAAAGTAGGTTAGCAGACCGCGCTTTCCTGCATTGGTATACGGGATACGGTATTCGATTTCGTACATTCTGTTGACGTTCTTGGAGCCTACCCACTGCATGGAGAGGTCAAAGCCTTTCCAGTTGAAACCCATGTTCATCCCGAATACATATTCCGGGCGGGTGGCAAAGCCGGTCACACATTTGTCATTACCGTCTACGACATGATCACCGTTGAGGTCAGCGTACATAGCATCGCCCGGATATACCTTCACGGAGGGTTGCGGAAGTTCCGGATTTAAAACTAACTCGCCACCGGCACCGGTAGTAAAGTCGCTGTACTGATAAAGACGGACAAAGTTGTACAATCCGCTGTAACGTCCCGTAGAACCGCCGGTATGGTTCATATAAGAGAACTGCTTGGGTACTTCGTCCATATAAAGGATCTTGTTGCGGGCAAAGGAGACGTTGGCATCTACGTAATAACCGAAATTCTTACCTATCCTGTCGCGCCAGCCCAAAGAGATTTCGTAACCGTGATTGTTTACCTTACCTATATTGAGGTTAGGCAGAGAGGTTGCGATAATGTTCGGAGTAGATTCTGGAGAAATAAGAATCCCCGTGCGGTGTTCGATAAAATAGTCGAAAGTTGCAGACAGGCGGCTGTTGAAGAACTTAAGATCGATACCGTAGTTCTGTTTCTCCGCAGTTTCCCAAGTCACTTCCGGATTACCCATACTTGAGATGGCGGCTGCCGATTGGGATATGGGATTATTAATACCGAAACTGTAACTTCCTGAGCCACCCCATACGGCAGGCATGTACATAAAGCGGGAATTTACGCCTTTGTCGTTACCTACACGTCCCCAGGAAGCTCTGAGCTTTAAGTAATCCACTACTTTCTGGTTTTCCATAAATTTCTCGGCAGTGGCTATCCAGCCAGCTGAGAAAGAAGGGAAGATACCGAAACGTGTGCTACCCGGAGCAAAGTTTTCCGAGCCGTTATACCCTACGTTTACATCGAGCAGGTATTTGCTTTGATAGGCATACGTGGCACGTCCCACCAGTCCTACATAGTTGCGCGGCAGATAAGTGTAGCTGTCCGGATAGTAATTGCGTGATTGGTTGTACAGGATGAGTCCGGACACTTTATGATCGCCGAACATACGATCATAGTTGATACGTCCCTCGAGGTACCAGTTTTGTGCTCGTCCGCTACTTTCCGAATAGGTCAGCGGAGTATCGCTGCCGGAAGGTACGAAAATATGTGTCTTGTCGTAATCGGGATCGGTCTGGGGCATATTCCCGTTCGAGTCGAAATATGATTGGTAGTATACTGTTTGTGATTCTATGGCTCCTCCGGCACGTTCCTTATATAACTTGAATTGATTGTCGTAGGCTCCTTTGACGGAAACGCTCAGTCCCGGAGTGACGAAATCTAATTTCTGTGTGATGTCCAAGTCCATATTCAACGTCGTGTCATACGTTTGGTTGTATCCTTTTCCGTAGAATACGAACATACCATCGCGCATTACTTCTCCTAAGGGTACCAGGTCATCGGGAACCAATGTACGTACTCCATTGATAAACCCCGGTCCGGCAAAAGGATGTGACCATATTTGCGCTATCACCCAAGCATTCGGGTCGTTACCTGTACCCGACTGAACGTCGCGTGGTTCTTGTATCTTGCCTAGCACACCGCCTACACCCAATTTCATGGTAGTGGTCTTGGTCAGGTTCGCGTCGATATTGGCACGATAGTTATAGCGGTTGTAGCGGTAGTTGTTGTCATACAACTGTCCGGGAAGTTCTTTCAGTAGTCCGTTCTGATACGTATAACCTACCGATACGAAATACTGTACATTGTCGTTACCACCGGAAATGTTGACGTTGTTCTGGCTTTGGAGGTAGAGATTATGGAAGATATACTTCTTCCAATCCATGTTAGGGTACATGATAGGGTCGGAGCCTGTACGATAAGCCTCTATCTGTTCCGGAGTAAAGTAAAGTTTGGGATTGGTGACATGATCCATTTCCTGCTTCATGTTCCAGAACCGTGCAAATTCGTAACTGCCTGTCTGCTCTACCAGTGAAATGGGTTGCTGCAATCCTAGCTTGGTACTGGCGGATATTTGTGTCTTTCCCGATTTACCTCTACGGGTAGTAATCAGTATGACACCATTCGCGCCTCTTACTCCGAACACTGCGGTAGAAGAGGCATCTTTCAACACGGAGATAGTTTCTACCTCATTCGGGTCAATCTGTGAAAAGGCACGTTCGACACCATCTACCAGAATTAAGGGCTTGGACTGTGAATCATTCAATGAACCGACACCACGTACGTAAATGGCGGCGGCATCCTTACCCGGTTGTCCGGTAGTCTGTACTGAAGATACCCCCGGCAATGCACCGGCAAGGATGTTCGTGATACTTGTTGCCGGTGATTTTATCAACTCCTTGTTGTCAATAGAGGAGACGGCACTCGTAAGCATTCTCCTGTCCTGATTACCGTAGGCGATAGCTACCACTTCTACTTCACCAAGGTTCTGCGAGTCTTCTTTCAAGGTGACTGTGATAAATTTCCTGTCTCCCACTACTATTTCTTGGGTTACATACCCGATAAAGGAGATACTCAACACCGACTTTCTGTTTGGAACGACGATTGTAAAGTTGCCGTCGAAATCTGTAATAGCTCCTATGCTTGTACCTTTTACAGTTACATTAGCACCGGGAACACCTTCTTTGAGTGTTTCATCCGTTACTTTACCTTTGATAGTAATACCTTCAGGGGGTAAGGCATACATCATTGGTATGAACAAAAGAAACATAATAAGAAAACGGAATCTTAAATTACGCGCGTTTCTCATACTGTTTAATTTAATTAGGTTAATAATGAAAGATTAATAATATGTTAAGTTAATAATCTGCTTCATTTGAAGTAAGGTCAACAATTAATGGATTTGTTGGCTTTTAACAATACTGCAAAGTTAGATGAGGTGTGGAAAACAGATGTGCAATATTCTCCAAATAAGGTGCACAAAATGCTATAAAACGCTTTGTGATAGTACAGGAAGCCACTTTTGAAGTTGTGGGTAAATATGTTTACATTCACTAGGAAAACCTATCGGATAAAATAAAATGTTGGTTAGTATAGATTAATGTCTGTATATTCTACGTACATTTGTCTCGTTAGTATTTTAGTTTTCGTTTAACAATTGTTGAACGAAAACTGACTAGCCAATGAAGTAAATAGTATATGAGGATGAAAAGAATAATCTTCCCCAATGAAAAACAAATGAGTAATGAGTGTTAATTATGACCTTTACGAAACACCTAATCCTGACAAGGAAGGGGAAGTGTTGCCTTTACATGCACGTGTGGTATTGAAGGGTAGTTATACTGCCGAAGAAATTGCAGATCAAGTTGTAGCATTTCAGCGTATGCCTCATGCGCAAGTGGTGGGTATCATAGAAGCTATCTCGAAAGAATTACGGCATTTGCTTTTGAAAGGATTTTCCGTTGAATTGGGTGATATTGGCTATTTTACTCTTTCTTTGAGTGTGGACAAAGAAGTGACTAAGCCAAA
>ERZ827440.2073-NODE-2073-length-18941-cov-9.181404_pt1 | contig 18941 bp, 19 predicted proteins | sample MGYA00519774_ERZ827440 | MGnify/ENA primary metagenome ERZ827440 (study PRJEB31778, sample SAMEA3449302) | human gut metagenome | biome: human gut; feature: human-associated habitat; material: faeces | place: United Kingdom | collected 2010/2012 ... | reverse complement strand
TGTGCGGGGATAATCAAAAACGATACACACCGGGGTTTACCGCGTTAACGGAGCGCGGCGTTGTCCCCTCATAGTCGCCTGTCCGGTGCGATGGTGGAAGAAACCGAACGTTCATTTCTCGTTATTTTTCATGCTGGCCGGGCGCAGATGCGTTGCATCTGTTGCCAGCCTTCTCCTGCAGGCTTCAATAACCCACGCTGAAAAGTTACCGGACCCTTTATGCTCAAGGGCTATGTTGATTTGTTCAATTATGTGATTGGGGAAACGGATATTGCGGGTTGTGGTTCTGCGGGTCCGGTTTTTCGATGACATATTTATTTCCTTTACTGATTGTCATATGACGGGGATTTTACATGGCTGAGCTTCGTACACTCCAGAGCAGAATCAAAACACTGAATACCCGACGGGTGAATATTCTGAAGGGTGAACAGCGTCGTGTCAGTGGCAGTGCACGTGTTTCCCTCAAGCGTCATATCTGGCTCAGGGACGCCGGGCAGTGCTGTATCTGTGGTCGTGTGGTTGACCTCTGTGACAGTGAACTTGATCACCGAATTGCACTTCAGTTCGGTGGTGGTAATGAGGAGACGAATCTCTGGACGCTCTGTACCGAATGCCATCGACAAAAGTCTGCTCGTGAAGCGGCGGGTGGTATGCCGGACCCGACGCTGCCGGAGGTGTCCGGAGGTAGTGGCAGAGCGGACGACATCATCGGACTGTAACCCGACCCGGGGGGGGATCATCCGGCGTAAAAAACGATCGCTTTGGACACCGCGCCCCCTCTCACGCAGAGAAAAAATTCCCGTTTCAGGGCAGTTAACATGTTAACTGGCTGCCCGGGCATTTTTGCGGTTTTTATCTTTATTATTCAGTTTGTTGTGCGGAAAAAATGTTAACTGGCTTTTTCAGCAAATGTTAACCAGGCAGCAGTTAACATTTGCGGCATGAGACGCCGGGAAAAATGGGCTGAACCATACCCGGCTGAGTGCGTTCTGGACCCGGGAGGAGGCTGTGCTGACAACGCAAAAACGAAAATTTGCGCTGGCGCTCATGTCCGGGAAAAACAAAACAGCGTCAGCCATTGCCGCCGGTTATTCGGCGAAGACCGCCAGGGTTAAAGGCTCGCAGCTGGCAAAAGATCCGGAGGTGCTTGCGTTTATAGCCCGTAAACAATGCGAGACGGTGGAGGTGGATGAGGTTCCTGTTTACCGGCAGAAAAAATCAGAGCAGGAGGATAAACCCCGTCGCCGTGAGGCGGCTGCAATACCACAGCCGGACGAAAACAATCCGGAGATGCCACCGTCCGCGGTGATGTCTCCTGGTATTGAATATATGGAGGATGGTCTTCCCGATCCGGTGAAAGCCATGGGGCGGATCCTGGTGGAAAACCTCTGCATTGATCCGAAACTGGCACTGGATGCGGCCTGGCGTCTGGCGCAGTTCACGCACCATAAAAAAGGGGATACCGGGAAAAAATCGGCAAAAGGTGATGCCGCGAAAAAAGCGGCTAACCGTTTTGCGGTGCCACCGCCACCCAGACTGGTGGTGAATAACGATAATGAGGGCAACGGATGATACCTGTATGGAGCACAGCCTGCCCGGACTGGGCAGAGCGCCTGAAAAAGGGGCTGTCGATTATTCCGGATCCGATTTATCCGGACGAGGCCGCACATGCCCTGGCGATTTTTAAACAACTGCGGATTGTGGATGCACCTGGTAGCCCTACGTTCGGGGAGTCCTGTGCACCGTGGGTGTTTGACCTGGTGGCGGCCCTGTTTGGCTCCTACGATGCGCAGACCGGTGTACGCCATATCAAGGAAGTTTTTATCCTTATCCCCAAGAAAAACTCGAAGTCCACGCTGGCCGCGGGGATCATGATGACGGCGCTGTTACTGAACTGGCGGCAGGCGGCGGGTTACACGATTCTGGCCCCGACTGTGGAGGTGGCGGCCAACGCCTTCAACCCTGCCCGGGATATGGTACGACGTGACGATGATCTGGATGACCTCTGCCAGGTACAGACCCATATCCGGACCATCACCCACAGGGTGACAGACACCACCCTGAAGGTGGTGGCAGCCGATCCGAATACGGTGTCCGGTATCAAGTCCGTGGGTACGCTGATTGATGAGTTGTGGCTGTTTGGCAAGCAGTGCAAGGCGGAGGACATGTTACGTGAAGCCATAGGCGGCCTTGCCTCCCGCCCGGAAGGGTTTGTGGTGTATACGACCACCCAGTCGAATGAACCGCCCGCCGGGGTGTTCAGACAGAAACTGCAGTACGCCCGGGATGTGCGCGACGGCAAAATTCATGATCCGCACTTTCTGCCGGTGATATTTGAACACCCTCCTGAAATGGTGGAAAGCGGGGCTCACCTGCTGATGGAAAACCTCGCCATGGTCAATCCGAATCTCGGCTATTCAGTGGATGAGGCCTTTCTGTACCGGGAGTACCGTAAAGCCCGGGAAGCCGGTGAAGAGACATTCCGGGGGTTCATGTCAAAACACGCCAATGTGGAAATTGGTCTTGCCCTGCGCTCTGACCGCTGGGCGGGGGCTGATTTCTGGGAAGAGCAGGGCCGTTGTATCAGCCTGGACGATATCCTGCGTCGTGCTGATGTGGTGACGGTGGGGATTGACGGCGGAGGGCTGGATGATCTGCTGGGGATGTATGTGATTGGGCGTGACCGGGAGACCCGCGAATGGCTGGGCTGGGGCCATGCCTGGGCGCATGAAACCGCGGTGGTCCGACGGAAGAGCGAGGCGTCCCGGTTTCAGGATCTTGTTGCCTGTGGAGATATGACCATTGTCCGGCGTGTCGGGGATGACACGGCGGAAGTGGCGGAATATGTGCGTCGCATTCATGAGGCTGAGTTACTGGAGCATATCGGTATTGACCCGTCAGGGGTGGGGCAGATTCTGGATTCACTGGCGGAAGCCGGGATCCCCGACGGAATTGTGGTGGGGATAAGCCAGGGCTGGAAACTGGGCGGGGCCATTAAAACCACCGAGCGCAAACTGGCTGAAGGGGTGCTGGTGCATGGTGACCAGCCCCTGATGGCCTGGTGTGTCGGCAATGCCCGGGTGGAGCCTAAAGGTAACGCCATTCTTATCACCAAACAGGCCAGTGGACGGGGAAAAATTGACCCGCTGATGGCGCTGTTCAATGCGGTCTCCCTGATGTCCCTTAACCCGGAACCGAAAAAGAAAGAATATGCGGTTTTTTTCATATAACCCTGTTCACACTGTAACCATCACGAACTGCTCCGGCGGTTTTTTTATTTTCAGGAGGCTGATGTGACTCTTAAACGGGCCTGTTCCCTGCTGACGGTGAAATCCTTCAGTGAGGATGAACGGGTGATCACCGGGATTGCGTCAACGCCTTCTCCGGATCGGGATGGTGACATCCTGGAGCCGGAGGGCGCGGAGTTTGGCAGTGCGATCCCGTTTCTCTGGCAGCATGACCATTCCCGCCCGGTGGGGCAGTGTACGGTGCGCCGGGTCAGCGAAGGGCTGGAAATCACGGCAACACTGGTGAAGCCCGTACCGGATATGCCGTCGCAACTGGCTGCCCGGCTGGATGAGGTCTGGGCGGCCATTAAGACCGGGCTGGTCAGGGGGCTGTCCGTGGGCTTCCGTCCCCATGAATACACCTTTCTGGACGGAGGCGGACTGCATTTTCTGCGCTGGGAACTGATGGAGGTGTCTGCCGTCACCGTGCCCGCGAATGCGGAATGCACCATCCGGACCATTAAATCTTACGACCGCCCGTTTTCTGCCGCGTCCGGCAACCGGAAACCGGTGGTGAAAATCGCATCTTCTGCCGGCGCTGCGGCACAGTCAACAACCGTTTTTCATAAGGAAAAGACCATAATGAATATTGGCGAACAGATTAAAAGTTTTGAAAACAAGCGTGCAGCGCTGGCAGCCTCCCTTGAGGAGGTCATGACCAAAGCCGCAGAGGAAGGGCGCACGCTGGATGTGGAGGAGGAAGAGCATTACGACAACACCGCAGCGGAAATCCGTCAGGTGGATGCGCACCTGAAGCGCCTGCGTGAACTGGAAGCCGGTAAGGCCGCCACGGCGCAGCCGGTGAAACAGGCCGGTAACGGGAATGTGGCCGCGGTGGCTTCTGCGCCGGTGATCCGTGTGGAGCAGAAACTGGATAAGGGGATTGGCTTCGCCCGCTTTGCCAAATCGCTGGCTGCGGCTAAAGGCGTCCGATCTGAAGCCCTGGAAGTGGCCCGTCGTCAGTATCCGGATGACAGTCGTCTGCATCATGTCCTGAAATCGGCAGTGGGCGCGGGGACCACCACGGATCCGCAGTGGGCAGGCAGCCTGTCTGAATATCAGGAATACGCACAGGACTTTATTGATTACCTGCGTCCGCAGACCATTATCGGGCGATTTGGTCAGGGCGGGATCCCTGCACTTCGTCAGGTGCCGTTCAATATCCGTGTGCACGCCCAGGTGTCCGGCGGTGCTGCCGGCTGGGTGGGTGAGGGTAAGGCAAAACCCCTGACGAAGTTTGATTTTGAATCCATCACCTTCAGTCATGCGAAGGTGTCGGCCATTGCGGTACTGACGGAAGAATTGATCCGTTTTTCCAGTCCGGCTGCTGATGCACTGGTCCGTAATGCGCTGGCGGAAGCGGTGGTGGCGCGTCTGGATACAGACTTTGTGGACCCGAAAAAAGCCGCAGTGGCAGATGTCTCCCCGGCGTCCATCACCCATGATGTGAAGGGCACGGCATCAACCGGTAACCCGGATGCGGATGCAGAGGCTGCGTTTGGACAGTTTGTGGCAGCAAACCTGCAGCCCACCGGTGCGGTCTGGCTGATGTCCAGCACCAATGCCCTGGCACTGTCCATGCGTAAAAATGCGCTGGGTCAGAAGGAATACCCGGACATGCCCCTGCTGGGTGGCTCCTTCCAGGGGCTGCCGGTGATTGTCTCCCAGTACGTGGGTGACCAGCTGGTGCTGGTGAATGCCCCGGATATTTATCTGGCGGATGACGGCGGCGTGGCAGTGGATATGTCCCGCGAGGCATCACTGGAAATGCAGTCTGAGCCGACCGGCGACAGTACCACGCCGTCCCCGGTGGAGCTGGTTTCCATGTTCCAGACAGGCAGCGTGGCCATCCGTGCGGAGCGCTGGATCAACTGGCGTCGTCGCCGTACCGCGGCAGTGGCGGTGATCACCGGTGTGAACTACGGCAGTGCGTCCGGCGGCTGAGTCTGATGAGGAGGGCGGGAGGCGCGAGCTTCCCGCAGTAACTGATGGCAAAAATCCAGTATCTGCAGGGCACGCATGATGCCCGGGCCGGGGATATCCGTGATGTGGCACAGCCGTGTGCGGAGGTGCTGGTTCGCCTGGGAAAGGCGGAGTACATCACGGTGCGACGTCCGGCAGGTCAGAAAAAGAAACGTGATGCGGAGCATGGCGAATGTGGAACCTTTTACGGCGAACCCGAAAAAACCAGAAATCAGGACGTGACGTAAGAGAGGCGGGCTGGACCAGCCTGTTTCAGGCGGTGGCTGAGCCCTTTTCCGGCGCCTGGCAGCAGGGCGTGAAAGCCGATCCTGAAGCCGTCCTCTCCTTTCATGCGGTGTTTGCATGTATTTCGCTGATATCCCAGGATATCGCCAAAATGCGGCTGCGTCTTATGCAGACGGATGCGCATGGGATACGCAGGGAAACGCGCCGGGGGGATATTGCCCGCCTCTGTCGTCGTCCCAACGCCCAGCAGAACCGCATCCAGTTTTTTGAACTGTGGCTGAACGCCAAACTGCGTCACGGCAATACGGTGGTGCTGAAAATCCGTAATGCCCGGGGGCAGATCAAAGAACTGCGTATTCTGGACTGGAGCCGGGTTGAACCTCTGGTGGCGGATGACGGCGAGGTGTTCTATCGCATTACACCGGACCGGAACTGCGGGATCACGGAGGCGGTGACGGTGCCTGCCAGGGAAGTGATCCACGACCGGTTTAACTGTTTTTTTCATCCGCTTGTGGGGCTGCCGCCGGTGTATGCTGCCGGGCTGGCGGCCACGCAGGGGCATCATATTCAGGCAAATTCAACGTCTTTTTTCAGAAATGGCGGCAGGCCGTCCGGGGTGATTGAGATCCCCGGCAGTATAACGGAAGAAAATGCGAAAAAACTGAAGAGCAACTGGGACAGCGGGTATACCGGCGAAAATGCGGGGAAAACGGCGATCCTGAGCAACGGGGCGAAATATAACCCCACGACGTTTTCACCGGTGGATGCGCAGACGGTGGAACAGCTGAAAATGACGGCTGAAATTGTCTGTTCGGTGTTCCGTGTCCCGGCCTACAAGATTGGCGTTGGCCAGCCGCCTTCCAGTGACAACGTGGAGGCGCTGGAGCAGCAGTATTATTCCCAGTGTCTGCAGACGCTGATTGAGTCCATTGAGCTGTTACTGGATGAGGCGCTGGAAACAGGGGAAAACGAGAGCACGGAGTTTGATGTCACCACGCTGCTGAGAATGGACAGTGAGCGGCGCATGAAAACGCTGGGGGATGCGGTGAAAAATACGCTTCTCACGCCCAATGAGGCCCGTAAACGGGAGAACCTGCCGCCCCTGGCCGGCGGTGATGCACTGTATCTTCAGCAGCAGAACTACAGTCTGGAGGCGCTGTCCCGTCGTGATGCCCGTGAGGATCCGTTCGCGTCGACCGGGAAAACAGTTTCATCACAACTGCCTGACGGCGCATCTGACGGTAATAAGGCCATAAGCGAAACAGAGCGTGATGCGGTGAAGGCGATGTTCAGGGGGATACTGCGAAAATGACAGAGCGTGAACTGTCCATTATCCGTGCGCTGGGTGAAGAATTCGCTGCGGTGCTGGCGGATTTACAGCGCACATTTGAGGGGAAGATTGCCTCGCAGGCACAAATGTTTGAAGAAAAACTGGCTTCCCTGTCTGTGGTATTACAGAAGTGCGTGACGGGCGATGATGTGCGTCCGATGCTTGAGCAGATGGTGAAAGAGGCCGTAAGTCATATCCCTGCTCCGCGTGACGGTTGTGACTATGATCCGGATGTTCTGCGGAAGGCGGTTCTGGAGGCGGTGAATGCCCTGCCGGCTCCGCAGGACGGGCGTGATGCCACGGCACTGGAAATACTCCCTGCCATTGACGATCAAAAATCCTTTCCCCGGGGCACGTATGCCACACACCAGGGCGGACTCTGGCGGGCGTATGAAAAAACGCACGGGATGCGGGGATGGGAATGCCTGGTTGACGGGGTGGCGGATATTGACGTCAGCATGACGGGTGAACGGTTGTTCTCTGTGGTGGTCCGGCAGAGCAGTGGCCAGCGTACGGAAAAAACATTTTCCCTGCCGGTGATGCTCTATCGCGGTGTGTTCAGAGCCGGTGAAACCTACCACCCCGGCGATACGGTGACGTGGGGGGGCTCGCTGTGGCACTGCAACAGTATGACCGAAGATAAACCCGGAGAAGCTCATTCATCAGCCTGGACCCTGGCTGCAAAACGTGGGCGGGATGCAGGAGGTGGAAAGTGACAGCATTACTGACACTGGAAGAAATCAAGGCTCATCTGCGTGTTGACCATGACGCGGATGATGAGATGCTGATGGACAAGGTTCGTCAGGCTACAGCTGTGCTGCTGGCCTACATTCAGGGCAGCCGGGATAAGGTAATCCGTGAGGACGGTGAACTGATCCCGGGCGAGGCATTAACCCGGATGAAGGGGGCTGCCATGCGCCTGACCGGGATGTTGTACCGGAATCCGGATCTTGCTGAGCGGGAAGACCTCGTGCAGGGGGAACTGCCGTTTTCTGTGTCCGTGCTGATTTACGATTTGCGTTGTCCGACGGTGTTATGAGGAGGGGGAATGGCAATATCTGCAGGTCGTCTGACACAGATGATAAGTGTTCTGAACCCGGTGTTAACCCGTAATGCTGCCGGAGAAATGACGGAAGAATGGGTGTCATGCGGGAAAATTCATGCGGATATCCGGGGCAGGAGCAGCCGGGAGCGGATGCAGTCCGGTGCGGAAATGGCGCAGGCGGAAATCCGCATCTGGGTGCGCGGTCAGTCCGGTCGGGAAATCACGGCGGCGTCACGACTTCATGTGCTGAGTGGTCCCTGGCGTGACTGTATCCTGAATGTTGTCGGGGTGCCCGTGCCGGATGCGACCGGCGGGCGCCTGGAAATTCTCTATCGGCTGGGAGGGGAAAAATGATCGAAACCCTGCTGGATTTTTCGGGACTTGAAGAAATAAGCCGTGATTTGCAGCTTCTGAGTGGTGCAGAAAACAACCGGGTACTGCGTGAGGCAACCCGCGCGGGGGCGAATGAACTGAAAGAAGAAGTGGTGTCACGGGCACCGGTGCGCAGGGGAAAACTGCGCCGCAATGTGGTGGTCCTTTCCCGGCGCTCCCGCGATGGCGGGATGGAATCCGGTGTGCATATCCGTGGTGTTAATCCGGACACCGGCAACAGTGATAACACCATGAAGGCGGATAATCCCCGCAATGCCTTCTACTGGCGGTTTGTGGAAATGGGGACCGTGAATATGCCACCGCACCCGTTTGTGCGCCCGGCGTTTGATGTGCGCAGTGAACAGGCAGCTCAGGTGGCGATTGCGCGGATGAACCGGGCCATTGATGAGGTACTGAGACGATGACGGAGGCGGATTTGTATCCTCATCTGGCGCATCTTGCCGGCGGGCAGGTGTACCCGTATGTGGTCCCCCTGCTGGATGGCAGGCCGTCGGTGGCGCTTCCGTGGGTGGTTTTCAGCCTGATTTCATCGGTGTCTGCGGACGTGATGGGCGGGCAGGCGGAGTCCTCAGTGTCGGTGCAGATAGACGTTTATGCCGGGACTGTGACGCAGGCGCGTCAGATACGTCAGGACGCCCGTGAAGCCATAATGCTGCTGGCCCCGGGATCCGTCAGTGAAATGCAGGACTATATTCCGGAAAACCGCTGTTACCGTGCAACCCTGGAGTTTCAGGTCACGGTGTGACTTTTTCTTTTTTTCTACAAACCCCATACCCCGCCGCGTGCGGGTTTTTTATTATCAGGAGGCAGAATGTCTGCTTTGTATGAACGCTCACAGCTGACGCAGGTGATGATTTCATCTGCCCCGGCGACTGCTGAAACTATGGATAAGGCGGAATATCTGCGCCTGGACTGCACCATCAAGGAAGTCCAGTTCACCGCCGGTCAGAAACAGGATATTGATGTGACCACGCTCTGCTCCACAGAGCAGGAGAACATCAACGGTCTGGGGGCGTCGTCCGAGATTTCCATGTCGGGTAATTTTTATCTGAATCAGGCCCAGAACGCCCTGCGTGATGCCTATGACAATGACGCGTTGTATGCGTTTAAGGTGCTGTTTCCGTCCGGTAAGGGCTTTAAGTTCCTGGCGGAAGTGCGTCAGCACACCTGGTCATCCGGTACCAACGGCGTGGTGGCAGCAACGTTTTCACTGCGTCTGAAAGGCAAACCGGTGTCCTTTGTGGTACCGCTGGCGTTTGGGAAAAATCTGGATAAGACACTTACCGTGAATACCGGTGCGCTGCTGACAATGTCAGTCAGTGCCAACGGGGGAACGCCGCCGTATAAATACGCCTGGAAGAAGGATGGTCAGCCGGTTGACGGTCAGACGACAGACACCTTCAGTAAGCCAGGTGCGCAGTCCGCTGATGCGGGGAAATATACCTGCGTGGTGACCGATTCGGCAGAGAAAGCACAGAGTGTGACGTCTTTTGAATGCACCGTGACAGTGAGCGCAGCCGCCGGATAAGGGGATGGGTCATCATGAAAAAGGATCTGAAAACGCTGGCGCTGGCCAGACTGTCAGGGTTTCGTCATAAAACGGTGAAGGTGCCGGAATGGGGTAATGTCAGCGTGGTGCTGCGGGAGCCTTCGGCAGAGGCCTGGTATCTGTGGCAGGAAGTGCTCAATGGTGATGGAGAGGATGACGATACCCTGTCGGTGGTGGCGAAAACCCGCCGTAACCTGGAAGCGGATGTGACGCTGTTCTGCGATGTCCTGTGTGATACGGATCTGCAGCGGGTGTTCACTCCGGACGACCGTGAGCAGGTGCTGGCCGTCTATGGTCCGGTACATGCCAGGTTGCTGCGTCAGGCACTGGAACTGATCGCTGATGCAGAGTCGGCCAGAAAAAAGTAGCCCGCCCGGAAATTCGCTTTCTGATGCGACTTGCGCTCCGTCTGGGGCGCACCTTATCCGAACTGCGGCACAGCCTGAGTGCGAGCGAGGCGATGATGTGGATGGAGTTCGACAGGGTATCCCCGCTGGGTGATGAGCGCGGGGATATCCGTAATGCACAGATCGTGAAAGCGGTTTTCGGGGCACAGGGGATGAATGTTGCACTGAAGGACGCCATGCTCTGCTGGGGCGAGGATGAGGATAAGCCGGAGGTGGATCCGTTTGCGGCGCTGGAAGACGCGCTGAGCTTTGCAGCACAGTCATGAATGATGAGAACCGCTGAGGCGGTTTTTTTACGCCCGGAGAAAGGTGAATGGCGACGTTACGTGAACTGATTATCAAAATTTCGGCAAATTCGCAGTCATTCCAGTCGGAGATCCAGCGGGCTTCCCGCATGGGCAGTGAATATTACCGGACCCTGCAGAATGGCGGGCGTCAGGCTGCCGCAGTCGCCCGGGAGCAGCGACGCGCCCTGGCTGAGCTGAACAGCCAGTTGACGGAAATCCGCGCTTCAGCTGCCGGAACGGCGGGGGCATTTGCAGGTGCCTTTGCCACCGGACACCTGATTTCTCTGGCCGATGAATGGAGTTCCGTGAATGCCCGACTGAAACAGGCGTCGCAGTCATCCGATGAATTTTCGTCATCACAGAAAGTGCTGATGGATATCAGCCAGCGGACGGGCACGGCATTTTCAGATAATGCGGCCCTGTTTGCCCGCTCGGCAGCCTCAATGCGTGAATATGGTTACAGTGCTGATGATGTGCTGAAGGTGACGGAGGCCATTTCCACGGGGCTGAAAATCTCCGGTGCCAGTACGGCAGAGGCGGGCTCGGTGATCACCCAGTTCAGCCAGGCGCTGGCACAGGGTGTGTTACGCGGTGAGGAATTTAATTCGGTCAATGAAAGCGGAGACCGGATCGTACGTGCACTGGCTGCGGGTATGGGCGTGGCCCGTAAAGACCTTAAGGCGATGGCGGACGACGGCAAACTGACGGCGGATAAAGTCGTTCCTGCGTTAATCAGCCAGCTGGGGGTATTGCGTGATGAATATGCCGCCATGCCGGAAACGGTCTCTGACGGGATCACAAAGGTGGAAAACGCCTTTATGGCCTGGGTGGGTGGCGCGAATGAAGCCAGCGGAGCGACGAAAACGCTCTCCGGCGTGCTGAACGGTGTTGCCGGTAATATTGATAATGTGGCAACAGCCGCGGGGGCGCTGGTTGCCGTCGGGGTTGCCCGGTACTTTGGCAATATGGCCTCCGGAGCGGTGTCTGCCACGGCAGGACTTGTGACGGCAGCACGTAATGAAGTGGCACTGGCGGAAGCACAGCTCAGGGGGACGCAGATTGCCACGGCGCGGGCAAGGGCAGCCGTGTACCGTGCACAGCAGGCTGTGGCGGCAGCCCGCGGGACGGAGATGCAGATTGCTGCAGAAGCCCGTCTGGCGGCCACACAGGAACGCCTGAACAGAAATATTGCTGCCAGAACCGCAGCCCAGAATGCGCTGAACAGTACAACGGCGGTGGGCTCACGTCTGATGACTGGTGCGTTGGGACTGGTTGGTGGCGTACCCGGACTGGTGATGCTGGGGGCAGCAGCATGGTATACGCTGTACCAGAATCAGGAGCAGGCCAGGGAGTCAGCGCACCAGTATGCACTGACGATAGATGAAATCGCGCATAAAACGCCGTCAATGTCTTTGCCTGAAGCCTCAGATAATGAAGGACGAACACGGGCGGCGCTGGCAGAGCAGAACCGGCTGATTGATGAACAGGCCAGCCGGGTGAAATCCCTGCAGGAAAAAATCGCTGGATATCAGTATGTTCTGGCTAACCCTGGCTGGACAACCGGTGACGGATTCATGATAAACCATCTGACATCGGTGAAGACCGTAACGGAAGGGCTTTCTCAGGCAACAGAGCAGCTTGCCGTTGAGCAGTCCCGTCTGGCACAGATGCAGGAAAAAGCGCAGTCCATTCACGAACCACTGGGTGAGGGAACGGTTATCCATATTGTGCCGCGACTGGCCGGAGCCGGAAAGGGCGGACTACAGATTGTGCTGGGGGCAGCTGCCATTGTGGGGGCTTTCTTCACGGCCGGAGCATCAATGGCGTTATGGGGTTCAGCCCTGGCAGCCGGTGGTTTTTCTGCCACCACGATGCTGTTTTCACTTGGAGCCAGCATGATTCTGGGTGGTGTGGCCCAGATGCTGGCCCCGAAGGCAAAAACACCGGATTACCGCGCAACGGATAACGGCAGACAGAACACGTATTTTTCGTCACTGGACAACATGATTGCCCAGGGTAACCCGATGCCGGTGCCTTACGGGGAAATGCTGGTTGGCTCCCGCCGTATATCCCAGGACATCAGTACCCGTGATGAAGGCGGGGGCGGAAAGGTCGTGGTTATTGGTCGACAGGGATAAAACATAAAAAAATCCCGCAGTGATCGCGGAGCTGCGGGGACAGACAAATGAAGATTAATGTTAAGGAGTTGTTTTTGTTACTCGGGCAGAAAAAACACTAACGCAGCGAAATTATACGCGCCACAGTCAGTTTGTGAAAATGTGAAGATATTCAGAATTTTTATTCCGTCATGATGCAGGCACCCTCCGGGGTGCCTGTTGTTTTTTGGGCATAAACAAATTCAGACATCAGACAGGAGAGGGGGATCGAGTGGGTAAAGGTGGCGGTAAGGCACACACGCCTCGTGAGGTGAAGGATAATCTCAAATCCACGCAGATGATGAGCGTGATTGATGCGATTGGTGAGGGACCCATTGAAGGTCCGGTGAAAGGCCTGCAGAGTATTCTGGTGAACAAAACCCCGCTGACGGACACGGACGGTAATCCCGTGATACACGGTGTGACTGCGGTCTGGCGTGCCGGGGAGCAGGAGCAGACACCGCCGGAAGGCTTTGAGTCCTCCGGCTCTGAAACTGTACTGGGTGTCGAAGTGACCAGGGCAAAACCGGTAACACGCACCATTACGTCAGCGAACATTGACCGCCTGCGGGTGACCTTCGGGGTGCAGTCACTGGTGGAGACCACCTCAAAGGGTGACCGTAACCCGACGTCTGTCCGCCTGCTGATTCAGCTTGAGCGTGGTGGTAAATGGATGACGGAAAAGGATGTCACCATTAACGGCAAGACCACCTCGCAGTTCCTGGCGTCGGTGATTCTGGATAATCTGCCGCCCCGGCCCTTTAACATCCGGATGGTCAGGGAGACGGCGGACAGCACCACGGACCAGCTGCAGAACAGAACGCTGTGGTCGTCATACACCGAAATCATCGATGTGAAACAGTGCTACCCGAACACGGCCATTGTGGGGCTGCAGGTGGATGCGGAGCAGTTCGGTGGCCAGCAGATGACGGTGAACTACCATATCCGCGGTCGCATCATCCAGGTGCCGTCAAACTATGACCCGGAAAAACGCACGTACAGTGGTATCTGGGACGGCAGTCTGAAACCGGCATACAGCAACAACCCGGCCTGGTGCCTGTGGGACATGCTGACTCACCCGCGCTACGGCATGGGAAAACGTCTGGGGGCGGCGGATGTGGACAAGTGGGCGCTGTATGCCATCGGGCAGTACTGCGACCAGACGGTCCCGGATGGTTTCGGGGGGACCGAGCCGCGGATGACCTTTAATGCGTACCTGGCACAACAGCGTAAGGCGTGGGACGTTCTCAGTGATTTCTGCTCTGCGATGCGCTGTATGCCGGTATGGAACGGTCAGACGCTGACGTTTGTTCAGGACCGCCCGTCGGATGTGGTGTGGCCGTACACCAACAGCGATGTGGTGGATGATAACGGCGTGGGATTCCGCTACAGCTTCAGTGCCCTGAAGGACCGGCACACGGCGGTGGAGGTGAATTACACCGACCCGCAGAACGGCTGGCAGACCTCCACGGAACTGGTGGAAGACCCGGAAGCCATACTGCGCTACGGACGCAACCTGCTGAAGATGGACGCGTTCGGCTGTACCAGCCGCGGTCAGGCCCACCGTGCCGGACTGTGGGTGATAAAGACCGAACTGCTGGAAACGCAGACGGTGGATTTCACGCTCGGGTCTCAGGGGCTGCGGCACACACCCGGTGACATTATTGAAATCTGTGATAATGACTATGCCGGGACCCTGACCGGCGGACGTGTCCTGTCCATTGATGCTGCCACCCGCACCCTGACGCTGGACCGTGAGGTTACCCTGCCGGAGACAGGTACATCGGCGGTGAACCTGATTAACGGCAGCGGTAAGCCGGTGAGTGTGGACATCACCGCACACCCCGCGCCGGACCGGATACAGGTCAGTACCCTGCCTGATGGTGTGGAGACATACGGGGTGTGGGGACTCTCCCTGCCGTCACTGCGCCGTCGCCTGTTCCGCTGTGTGGCCATCCGGGAAAACACGGACGGCACCTTTGCCATCACGGCAGTGCAGCACGTACCGGAAAAAGAAGCCATCGTGGATAACGGTGCCCGCTTTGAGCCGCAGTCAGGCACCCTGAACAGCGTTATCCCACCGGCAGTACAGCACCTGACGGTGGAGGTGAGCGCGGCTGACAGCCAGTATCTGGCGCTGGCGAAATGGGACACGCCGCGGGTGGTGAAGGGCGTGCGCTTCAGTCTGCGCCTGACCAGTGGAAGCGGTGAGAACAGCCGCCTGCTGACCACCGCCATCACTGCCGATACGGAGCACCGTTTCAGTGGCCTGCCTCTCGGGGAATACACCCTGACGGTCAGGGCGATTAACAGCTATGGCCAGCAGGGCGAACCCGCCACCACCACGTTCCGGATTAATGCGCCTGCAGCACCGGCCACCATTGAGCTGACGCCGGGGTATTTTCAGATAACGGCGGTACCGCGTCTTGCGGTGTATGACCCGACGGTGCAGTTTGAGTTCTGGTTTTCGGAGGCAAAAATTGCAGACGCCGCACAGGTGGAAACCTCTGCCCGTTATCTGGGGACCGGCAGTCAGTGGAGTGTCTCCGGTCCGCACATTAAGCCCGGAAAGGATTTCTGGTTTTACGTGCGCAGCGTCAACCTGGTGGGTAAATCTGCTTTTGTGGAAGCCAGAGGGCAGCCCAGCAATGATGCTGCGGGCTATCTGGAACTTTTCCGGGAAAAGATAGGAAAAACGCATCTGGCAGAGGCGCTGTGGGCAGAGATTGACAACAGTCAGCTGAAGGACGAGATGGCGGAAATGCAGACCACCATCACAGAAACCCGCAATGAAATCACGCAGACGGTCAGTAAAACGCTGGAAGACCAGAGCGCCACCATACAGCAGATACAGCGCGTGCAGAAGGACACAAATGATGACCTTGCTGCACTTTACATGCTGAAGGTACAGAAAACAAAAAATGGCATACCCTATGTTGCCGGTATTGGAGCGGGGATTGAGGATACTGATGGCCAGCCCCTGAGCAACATACTGCTGCTGGCTGACCGTATTGCGATGATTAACCCGGAGGACGGCAACACCACGCCGTTATTTGTGGCGCAGGGGAATCAGTTGTTCATGAACGATGTGTTCCTGAAGCGGCTGTTTGCGGTGAGTATCACCTCGTCCGGCAATCCCCCGACGTTTTCCCTGACGCCGGAGGGCAGGCTGACCGCAAGAAATGCTGATATCAGCGGTAACGTGAATGCGAATTCCGGGACGCTCAACAACGTCACGATTAACGAGAACTGTCGGGTTCTGGGAAAACTGTCCGCGAACCAGATTGAAGGCGATCTCGTTAAAACAGTGGGCAAAGCTTTCCCCCGGGACTCCCGTGCACCGGAGCGGTGGCCATCAGGGACCATTACCGTCAGGGTTTATGACGATCAGCCGTTTGACCGACAGATTGTTATTCCGGCGGTGGCATTCAGTGGCGCTAAGCATGAGAGAGAGCATACTGATATTTACTCCTCATGCCGTCTGATAGTGCGGAAAAACGGTGCTGAAATTTATAACCGTACCGCGCTGGATAATACGCTGATTTACAGTGGCGTTATTGATATGCCTGCCGGTCACGGTCACATGACACTGGAGTTTTCGGTGTCAGCATGGCTGGTAAATAACTGGTATCCCACAGCAAGTATCAGCGATTTGCTGGTTGTGGTGATGAAGAAAGCCACTGCAGGCATCACGATTAGCTGAATTTTATAACCCAGATACGGGCACCAGAAATGGTGCCTTTTTTATTGCAGAAAAGCGAGAGGTAATTATGCGTAAATTATGTGCTGTTATTCTGTCCGCAGTCGTCTGGCTGGTTGCCGCTGGTACGCCAGCGAGCGCAGCAGAGCATCAGTCCACACTAAGCGCCGGGTATCTTCAGACCCATACTGATATGCCAGGCAGCGATGATCTGAACGGGATTAACGTGAAATACCGTTATGAGTTTACGGACACGCTGGGGCTGATTACGTCCTTCAGTTATGCCAATGCTGAAGGTGAGCAAAAAACGCACTACAACGATACCCGCTGGCATGAGGATTCTGTGCGTAACCGCTGGTTCAGCGTGATGGCGGGGCCATCTGTGCGCGTGAATGAATGGTTCAGCGCTTATGCGCTGGCCGGAGTGTCGTATGCCCGGGTGTCGTCTTTTGCCGGTGATTATGTGACCCTCACGTCAGATGAGGGTAAAAAGCAGGAGCACCTGACCCGTTCGGACAGCGGACGCCGCAGCCATACCGCACTGACATACAGTGCAGGCGTGCAGATTAACCCGACAGAAAATATCGTGGTCGACCTGGCTTATGAAGCCTCAGGACGTGGTGACTGGCGTACGGAGGCGTTTATTGTCGGCACCGGATACCGGTTCTGAGAGTATATGACGATTTATCTTCTGCAAACATTGTTATAATTCGCAGGTTCATCCGCCTCATGTGATGAACTGCGTTTGAGGAAACGTAAAGTTACACTGTCCTGAAGCCCGTGGCGTCACTGCTGCGGGCTTTTTTTTATGGGAGAAATCTATGACAGTCAGAATATCGGGCGTGCTGAAGGACGGCACCGGGAAGCCGGTGCCGGGATGCACCATAGAGCTGAAAGCGCGACGCACCACAGAGACAGTGATAGTCACCACGGTGGCGCAGGGGCAGCCGGAGGAAACCGGCAGTTACAGTTTTGATGTGGAGCCGGGGTGGTACCGGGTGACGCTGAACACGGAAGGGTACGCCCCGTCGTATGTGGGTGACATTCTGGTGAAGGCGGATTCTGAGCCGGGAACGCTGAATAAATTTCTGATGGAACAGGATGAGGCGCAGTATTACCCGAAAGCGCTTGCAGAGCTGGAAGCGGTGGCAGCGGAAATCCTGAAGCGTGCTGAAGCGTCGGCGGCGAGTGCAGAGGAAGCGAAGAAACGGGCAGAGAATGCCCGGGGACCGGCGGGCGAGAAGGGGGACACAGGTCCACAGGGTGCCACAGGGGCAAAGGGACCAGCCGGGGCAACGGGGGCGGTCGGACCAAAAGGTGAGCCGGGGCCAAAGGGAGAACGGGGAGAAACAGGTCCACAGGGACCGAAGGGCGATAAAGGTGACCCGGGCGGACCGCCGGGGCCGAAAGGTGACACCGGCCCACGTGGAGAGGCCGGACCACCCGGACCACAGGGTCCCGCAGGCCCTCGGGGAGAAACCGGCCCCGCAGGTCCTGCGGGTCCCGCAGGCAGTGTTCCGGATGCCAGCACATCACAGAAAGGTGTTGTACAGCTGAGCAGCGATACCAACAGCGATGATGAAACAAAAGCGGCAACCCCAAAGGCTGTGAAAGCGGTAATGGCAGAAGTGCAGGCGGCAAAAACGAAGGCAGAAGAGGCAGCAACCCGGGCAGCAGTCCCCGGACCGAAGGGGGACAGGGGGGAACCTGGCGCACCTGGTGCAGTGGGGCCCGCAGGCCCTCAGGGACCGGCTGGTGCAGCCGGAGCCAAAGGTGATGCAGGCCCGGCAGGGCCACGAGGTGAAAGGGGACCAGCGGGGGCTCAGGGTGTTCCGGGGCCGGTTGGTCCGGCAGGTCCTGCGGGTAAAACGGGGCCACAGGGCCCTGCCGGAGGGCGAGGGCCGATGGGACTGCCCGGGTTGGATGGTAAAACCGGACCACAGGGACCACAAGGGCCAACCGGAAGGCTGGTACCCGGGGAAATTTACAGCATCGGAACATACATTATTGCCGCACTAGCCCCGTATACAACCGACATCGGCAGAACCTATCAGCCAGGAGAAACTGTATCGGGTTCACGCCTTAAGCGATGCGCCATAATCAAAGATGCAAGCGGGAACTATATGAAAGCTAACACCGATGGCATTGACGGCAACCTATCCTCAGTTCCGGGCTCATGGATGGTGTGTAATGAAATTACGTCGACAAATGACAATGAAGGCATCGGGCTGTTCCAGCGCGCATACTGACAGACAGGAGATGAACATGAATGTGGAAAAAATAAGCAATCCGCAATGGGCAGATAAAGATCACACTGCTGTCAATTGCATGGTGAAGTTTGAGCACATTGAGCAGGCGGTTCCTTTCACTGCAACAGCCAGCGATACCGAAGCATACGGGCGGGATATTTATGCCGCTTGTCTGAGAGGAGAGGCCGGTGAAATTGCAGAATATGTACAGCCATCCATCAGCCCGGAAAAAGCCAGAGAACTCAAAACCGCCGGGATCAACGCCTGGCGTAATGCGATGGAAGCGGCGAACTACACGTTTGAGCACAATGGGCGTAAATGGGACTACGG
>ERZ827440.2069-NODE-2069-length-18977-cov-4.246221_pt1 | contig 18977 bp, 11 predicted proteins | sample MGYA00519774_ERZ827440 | MGnify/ENA primary metagenome ERZ827440 (study PRJEB31778, sample SAMEA3449302) | human gut metagenome | biome: human gut; feature: human-associated habitat; material: faeces | place: United Kingdom | collected 2010/2012 ... | reverse complement strand
GCCGTATCTCAGTCCCAATGTGGCCGTTCAACCTCTCAGTCCGGCTACTGATCGTTACCTTGGTATGCCATTACCACACCAACTAGTTAATCAGACGCAAGCTCATCTATTAGCGGATTACTCCTTTCCCATTTTCATCATGCGATGTTCATGGCATATGCGGTATTAGCAGTGATTTCTCACTGTTATTCCCCTCTAATAGGCAGATTGCTTACGCGTTACTCACCAGTCCGCCACTAACCGCTCCAAAATATAAATATTTTGGTTAAGTCCGTTCGACTTGCATGTCTTAAGTGCGCCGCCAGCGTTCATCCTGAGCCAGGATCAAACTCTCTTGTTATTGTATTTTATAATCTTTCGATTATTAAAATCTAATTAATTGAGTTTTAAGCTCTTTCTTATATAATTGTTTTTTATGGTAGTACAATTAACTACCGCTTGATTGGTTTCTCAAAAGGTTTATTGTTTACTTTTCAATGTACTTTTTGTTCTTTGCTCTCGCTGTGAACGATTTATATTGTACTACTTTTGGTCCTTGATGTCAACATATTTTTTAAATATTTTTCATTTTATTTTTTAGCTCTTCAAAGTGTAAAAAATAATAAATTAGTAACATTATTTTTACTAATTTACATATCAAATATTTAATATGTTTGTCTCTTGTTTAGCACTTAATTATAATATCATCAACTAAAGACTTTGTCAATACCATTTATAAATTTATTTCATTTTTTAATTGATTTTTTTATATTACTTTTAATTTATATTAATTACTTTCCTTTACGATTATTGCATATGTTACATCAAAAATAGGAATGTTTCCATTCCTATTTTTATTTTTTATATAAAATTTATACTTGTTGTTTTTGAATATGTTTATTTTGAAGGTTTTGTTCTTTGTAATATGCTGCAATTAGTTCATCTAATTTTATACTTAGTTCATATGTGTATTTGAAATCTTCAGTTAATATGCTTTTGTTCAACTTGTTTCTAATTTCACAAATCTGATCTAGTAACATAGTAACCATCTCCTTCTTAATTGAGGCTTGCTATTTTATGTATATACTATATTTAGAATAACATATAATGTTTTATTAGTCAACAAAACTTCGCATTATATCAGTATTTTCGAGTATTTTTCGTAAGACATTTTTCGACTTTTTTTACATTTGACTTTTGGATATATTCTTCTTTTTTATTATATATAATATTGAAAAAACAATAAATATAATAAGAGAAAGTAATTGTGATGCTCTTATATATCCTAACATTAGGCTGTCTGTTCTAAGTCCTTCAATGAAAAATCTAAGAAATGAATAGCCAATAAAATATAAAAAGGTAATTTGCCCTGAAAATTTTGTTTTTTTACTTATTTTTAATAATAATAAAAATAAAACAAAATCTCCTATTGATTCATACAAAAAAGTGGGATGAACATATTTTGTTATACCATTTTCTATAATTTTCATTTTTATTGGTAAACTTGTTTCTACGCCATATGCTTCTATATTTATATAGTTTCCCCATCTTCCTATTGCTTGTCCTAGCGGAACAATTGGTGCTATATAATCTGTTAAATTCAAAATATTTATTTTTTTTATTTTTCCAAAAATTATTATTGTTATAATTGCTCCAATAACACCACCATAAATTGCTAATCCTCCATTTCGAAAATTAAGTATTTCAATTGGATTGTTTTTGTAATATTCAAAATTAAATAAAACATAATAGGTCCTTGCCGATAATATTGCAATTGGAATCATAAAAATACATAAATCTATTATTGTTTCATATTTTATACCATACTTTCCGCTATTATATATTGACCATATTATTCCTATTATAATTGATGAAACAATTAATATTGCATACCAATAAATGTCAATTCCTGCAAATGTAAAGGCTATTCTTGAAATAATTCCTGTTCTTATAATCATTTTATCTTCCTTATATAATATATTTAGATCTTTAAAAGGAACCTATAAACCTTATTGTAATATTTTATATTTACTTTTAAAATTAACCACTCTTCTAATAAGAAAAGTGGTTAATTTTTAATTTTTTATCACAGATAAAACAATTTTACTTTCTATAAATACCTCATTTAATATATAATCTGCATATTCAATTGTGACATTGTCATATTCATTTGCATAATCAAATGAATTAATATTTTTTACTGTATCTGCTAAAAACATTCTTGAGATACTGGCTACATCATTAAACTCTGTTACAAATTCACCATAAATTTTTCTTTTTATTCTTTCAAAATCTTCACTGTTTAATCCATCTCTTTTTAATTTTTGTATCTCTTCTATAAACATATTTTCTACTAATTGTGGATTATTTGATTGTCCACCTATTAAAGCATGGGCATATTGATTTGAAAATTCGTATTCAACATCTGGTTCACCTAATAATACTTGTTGCTCATATAGTTTTTTATACAAATTTGAACTATTACCTATTAATAAATTTAATAGTACTTCTATTGTCATATGTCTTTTTACTCTTTCAGAAGACTCCACAACTTTATCTTTTATTCCTAACATAAATATTGGCATACTTACAGACATATTTTTTTCCATATATTTTTGATTGATTTCATTAGACTCTTTTTCATAAATTCTTTTTATTTCGCCTATATTTTTAGATGGTTTTAATCTCTTTTTTATTTCACCTAAAATATTCTCTGGATCAAAATTTCCACATACAACAAGTATCATATTGGACGGATTATAAAAAGTATTATAACATTTATATAATATATCCGGGTTAATTGGCGTTATTGATTGTATACTTCCTGCTATATCTATTCTTATTGGACATTTTGAATATAAACATTTCAATGTGTTCAAGTATAGCTGAAAACCTGGATCGTCATCATACATCATTATTTCTTGACCTATAATTCCCTTTTCTTTTTCAACATTTTCATCTGTATAATATGGACTTTGAACATAATCCATTAATTCATCTAATCCGCTATAAAAATTTTCATCATCACTACATTCAAATAAATATGCTGTATGATCATTTGTCGTGTATGCATTTGCATCTAAACCTAGAGCCATTAATTTATCCAAACTATTTGTTCCATTTGGTTGTTCAAACATCTTGTGCTCTAAAAAATGAGCTACACCATCAGGAACAGATACTTCCTCTCCTGTTTCTGGTAATATAAATTTATTATCTATAGACCCAAATTTAGTTCCCCATATAACAAATTTTTTACTGCTTTCTTTTTTTGGAACTATTATAACTTTTAAGCCATTATCTAGGTCTTCAATATATGCTTTTTCTTTAATTTTTAAACATTCTAAAACCTTCATATTCTACTATTGTATAATTATTTATACAAATTCTCCTTTCCTTCTTCTTTTTGCATACAAATTTTACCTATTTTAATTTTTTTCGTCATCACTTGTCAAAAAATATATTGTATTTATTTTTATTTTTTTTGCTATATCTACTATTTCCTTTTTATTTACCTTGCTAATATTCTTTATATAATCATCTATACTTACAAATTCATTAAATAATTCTTGTGAAAAATAATACATTAATTCGCCATCTTGTGTATCTGGGATGCTTTTTATTGATGCATTAATTAATTGTTTTCCACTTTTTATCTCTTCCTCTGAAAACTCACCATTTACCATTTGATTTAATTGCTCTTTAATTATATTTACTGCCTTTTCATAGTTTTTAACTTCTATTCCGCATCTAATTATAATTACACTTTTAGCTTTTAAATATCCAGAACCTGCTGTATATGCTAAGCTTGCTTTTTCTCTTACATTTTGAAATAATTTCGAATTAGCGCCTCCGCCCAAAATTACATTATACATTGATGCAATGTATTGCTCATTTTCATTTAAATCATTAATATTTAAGCCTATCATTAATTTTCCTTGTGTTATATTCATTTTTTCTGTAATAACTTTAGGCTCATTTATTTGCTTATTTTCACTTTGAATTTTAATTGGAATATATTGTGGAGCTCTTTCATTTAAATTAGAAAATATTTCATTTTCATTTAATTTATCTATATTAAATCCAGATACAAATATATCAATTTTACACTCTGATATTAATTTTTTATAATCTTCGTATAGCTCTTTTTCGTTTAATTTTTCTAAATCATCAGTATATCCAAATTTATATAATCCAAATGCCTCATTTTTAAACATTTCTTCAATACATCTATCTAGAGCATATTTTGTTTTATTATCTATTTTTCCATCAATTACTTGTTTTAAAGTGTTTTTTTCTCCTTCTACATATTCTTTTTTAAATCCTCCATTTTCTGTATATGGATTAAAAACAATGTCATATAATAATTGTAATGATTCCTTTGACAAATTCTCTTTTTGTGGTAAAAATTCATCATTTATTGATTCAATATAAAATTTTAAAATTTGATTATCACCATTTTTTTCGATTCCACAATCAAAACTGGCACCATACATACTTTCTAATTTTTTTGATATTTCGGATTGTGTTTGAATTGTATTTGTACCTCTTCTTAATACTGCACTAATTAATGCATTCTTTGTTACATTTGCTTTTGAAATTGGCGTAGTTAGAAATATTGCAAATAAATTCGTTTTAAATTTATTTGTTTCTATTTTGTGAAATGTAACTCCGTTTTTTATTGTACTTTTACTATATTTCATACTCATAAATCCTTTCTTTTTGTCGTTTATAACAAAAAATAAATTTCCATATTCATATTATAATATAAATATGGAAATTTATTCAAGATATTTTGAGTAAATTTTAAGTGCCTGTGGCAACATATTTTTTATCTAGTGCATTTCTTGCCTTCTTTTTAATGCATCACCTGCCAAAGTTCTTTCTTCTGTTTCTTCTTGTTTTTTATCTTTTTCTTCTTCATCTTTTTGTTGAGGATTAGGTTCTATTTCTTTATCTTTATTTTCTTTATATTTTTCATATCTGTTACAAAAAGCTTTAGCATCTTTATCACAGAATGTTATTCCTTTATCTTCAAATTTTTGTTGCAATTCCTCTTTTTCATCTGATGTTAAATTTACTCCTCTGTTATTTAGCTCTACTAAAACTCTTTCAAATGCTGCAATTCCTCTTACAGAATCATTCGCAATATCTTTTGATTTAAGGTTTCCTCCTCCATGTTCCCTTATTGTTGCAGACTCTTCATTCATTCTAATGTTATCTCGATCCTTTTTGTTAAAAACAACTTTAGTTGCACTATACTCACCATCTAAATCCATATCTCCAATTGCAGTATTATCTGTTTGAATAGCAACACCTGGTGACCAAGTTTCATAATCACTCATTGTAGTTCCTCTAGTATTTGATGTAACACGCTCTTGTCTTATAAGCTCTATCTCTCCATATGTTCCCATTCTTGCTGATAGTCTTTTATTTGGATCATTAGCAAAATATATTGTTCCATATGTATTTGTTTCTTTCATATTATTATGATCATTCGTTGCATACGTTGTACGCCCCACCTCATTACTGCCATTTTTAAAATCTGGTGATTCTTCAAACTTTCCTTCTGCATTTTTTGAAACCACTTTTAATGAGCCATCTCTTGTTTTTACAGCACATAGATCTTTTCCATTTTCAATTCCCTCACTTTTTAAAAATGTATCATCTTTTATTTGAGTCATTTGATATATATCTTGTGGATCAATACCTAAGTCTTCTGCTATTTCTTGTGTTTGTTGTTCCTTTTGTTCCATTGAATCCTTTGCGTTTTCATCAATCTTATTTTCTAAACCTGCTTTATCTTCATTTTTCCCTTTACGCTCTAATTGCTTTTTTTGCTCTGCTGTTACTGAAATAATTTCACGATTCATCATTTGCATATATGCCTCTAATTCACCATCTTTATCTAAGCCTGCAATTTTAAAATTTGTTCCTTGCTCTTCATTTTGCTTTTGTAATAATTGTTTCATCTTTATTAATTCATCTGTTATTTCTTTTTCGCATTTTATTCTTCCATTTGCATCAGTTTCAGCAAATTTATTTGTGTCATTATCATATAATTCAAATGCTCTTTTTATTTTTCCTTCTGATTCTTCTAATTGCTTAACAACTATGAAAATATCTTTTTTAGCAAAACCTACCTCATCAGTTTTATCTGAATTAGTTAAATAAAACTCTTTGTATGGTAAAACATATAAGTATCTTTCATTTAGGTTGTTCTCCATAGATTCTATCGCTTTTTGTCTTATTGCTTTCATTTTAATAACTTTTTCTTGCAATTCCTCTTTATTAGTACTCATATTGATCATTCCTCCTATATATAGTGATTTTATCATTTTTCAAATGACATTTCAAAATCTGTAATTCCGTTTCCTAGTTTTATTGTAAAATTTTTCTTAATATGCTTTGCAGTATATGAACCTTCATTTTGAAAATCACTTATGGTTCCTGATATTATATAATAATTATTATCATATTCAGCACCAGAATAGTCTAATAAATTATATGTAAACCAATTGTTTTGCACATATGATTTAAAGTCATCTAATGTTTTAAAATTATTTTCTTTATAAGTATCATTAAAAAATTTATATGCTACTTCATAGTCCTGATTATTTAATGCTTCAAAAAATCTATTTAAACATAACTGAGCTTTCTTTTCTTCTTTAGCATTTTGATATTCATCTTCGTATTCTTTAACTGGTATTGTATATGAATCTAATAAAATGGTATAATTCATAACTCCTTTTATTTTAAAAATCCATATAGCTCCAAAAGTATCTTGGCATATTAGCTCTGTATATGAGTCATATTTTATCATTTTATATTTTCCTAAACGCTTATTAGCATTTGTATACATTTGAATATACTTTTTAAAATCATCTAACGTTTTAAATTTACTATTTTTATAATCAGAATCAAGTTTACTATATGCTAATTCAGGATTTTTTTTCATTTCATAAAAAAAATCATCGTAATATGTATTTGCTAGCGCTTGTTGATTAATGTTTTTAAACTGGAATGTATTATTTTCGTTTTTTTCAATTTTTTCTATATGTAAAGTTTTCATTGTAGATAATTGTTCTGAGTTATATCCACCATCCTTACAGTAATTATTTAAATATATTTCAAAAGTATAATTATACCTATCTAAAATTACAATAAAATTAAAATCGATGTTTGAATATTTACCATAAACAAAATATGTATTAATATATTTTGAATCTTCTACAATATACATTTTATCTATTTTATATTTCACACCTGCAAAATTTTTTAAATTATTGTATATATAATCATTATTCACACTATACTTTGTTTTATAATTATTAGCCAATACATCATTTATATATTTTAGCCCATCTTGTTTATACTCTTCTAAAGCTTTCTTTTCTTCCTGTTTAGATACAATTAACCCTAAATCGCTTGCACTACTGTTCAAATATGATACATATGTATTAAATTTATCAATTATTGCTTTTACTGTATAATAATTGTTTGCACTATTTACCAAAGATGCAACTGCATCATCTGCAGTTACACCTTCAGTAGCCCTTTGTTGCTGATATTCATTATAATAATCTGTTCGAGGTTCTGTATTATTAATTTCATTTTTACTTTTTTTATTAAACATCGTAAAAACGATTAATAGCATTATCAATATTACTATAACAGTTGTTATAAAAGTTATTAAAAGATCATTTTTATTAACATTTAATTTCATAAAAAACCTCCATTTAACTATCTATTATTATTGCACCTTTAATTGCACCTGTAAATATCTTGCTTTGATCATAATATCCACTATTACATGTATCCCCTGGATCTCCTAAGAATATTCGTCCACTTGCATCCATTCCAAGTAATGTTACATAGTGTCCTCCATAGCCCTTATTTCCAATTGGAATTCCACCTTTTACATTTGCAATTACAGGTCTTCCGGCTTTCAATGCATTCAAAATTTCTTCTTCTGATCCAGAATAAATTATATGTGATTTTATTCCATATTTTTCAAGTTCCTTTACATAAAACTCATAATTGTTTCCATTTGGACACAATCCATCTTTTATTACAGTATCAGGATTAGCATCTACCCCATATCCAGTAAGAATTATTGATGTAGATGTGATACCACAACCATCAGATCGAACATTACCATCCCAATATGGTGTATTAGTGTATGATCCTGATCCTTGACAATAAACTTTGTATGAATGATTATTTGCTGTATATATCATCATAACACCATCACCACTAGCTGAGCCCCAACCAGAAAAATTGGTACCTTCAGTAATTCCCTCAGGATATACTCCTCCGCCTCCAATTGCAACAACTAATTTATCCCTAGCATCATCTTGATCGTCAGCAGCAAATCCCCATCCTTTAGGGTCTTTTGCACTTTGTGATTGGTCAATTGGTATTTTTTGAATAGTACTTCCTCCTGCTTCAACTACATAACCATTTCCAACATATAATGCTGCCATTCCACTATTAGAAACTATTACTGCTGTTTCTGGTATTTCTGACCAATCTATAGTTCCATCATCTTTTCTTTTTATTTCATTAGGACATGGAATATCTCCGCTAATATACTCCATTCCACCTTCAAAGTATGCTGATTTTATAAATTGTGTACTTGAATTATTTGAACTCATTGTTTTATTGTCATGTTTATTTTCAAACTCTGATTTTCCAACTTGCGCATTGGCCCATTTAATTATTTTTTGTGCAGTTAATGAAGGTTTTGTTACATTTCCAGAAATTGTAGTTTCATATTTTGCAAGTTCGCTTTCAACTTCATCTGTTGTATAGTAATTAAATGAGTTATCTGTTTTATCTCCGTCATTAAATGTAAATTTATATTTATTATCCCAATCATTGCTTGTTGCGGTTGAAGGTTTGGCAAAATATACACTTCGTTGTGCACAATCTCCTCCAACAACTACATTATCAACAGCTGTCTTAGTTGAATCTGCTATTGTTATATCACTATCTAAATCAGAAGGACTGAAGTTTTCAAATTGATAATTTTGTTTTAATACTTTTTCTACTGAGTTTGGAAAAATTGATACCATAGCTCTATTTAAAATAACACTTGTTACGAATTTTTTTCTATTTGTATTATCATCATCATCTCCAAAAGGAGCACATATTTTTTCTACAGCTTTATATAATAGCTCTAAATCACTTTCACTTATATCTAAAGCATCATATAAAAGAACTTTTTGACTTGTGGCATCTTCAGTATTGCTTAAATCAAATAAATTTGTATCTAATAAGCTCTCTAATTTAAATTTAATATTTTCTTTACTTTTGCCATTTGCTATTTTTAATATATAATCGTAAACATCTACCATAAATGAAACTTTTTCGTTATCTTTAATAATATTGTCTACAATGTATTCCTCTTTTGTAAGTGTTTCAAGCAAGTTTTTATTTTTACGAAGTATTTTTATTATATTTTTTTCGTCATTATCTGTACTTTCGGTTTCTGTTTTTTCAGTAACCATTTCTTTTGATTTTGACTTGTATTCAGAATACGAATCAGCATCATTTTCATATTTTATTAACCATGTATCTGCCGAGGTAATACATGGCTTAGACTCTAAAGTAACTGTCTTCGTATTGGTTGTTTCTGTAATATTGTATATATCAACTTTTGATATTGCGTCTGTTGATTCTCCTGTCAAAGTTACAGTACCCTTGCTTTGTGATGATGAAGAAGTTGATGTATTTTTTTCACTATATACTGTAATTATAACTTTACTTTCATCACCTACATTATTACTTACCAATTCTGCCCATTTTGATATTAAGCTTGTATTTTTTGAATCTGTTAAAATTGCCCATAAAAAGTCAAAATATAATGTAAAATTTTTCAAAGCACCTTGATAATCTACATTTACAGAAGAATATTTTGTTGTAGCACTTGACTTTACAACCTGATCTGCAGGTGTTGAAGTAGATTGCCCTGTTGGTGTTTGAATACCATTTGCTTTTTCAACAATATATGAACTTGAGTATTCATATGTATCTGTTACAGTTATATATGTATCTTTTCTGTTTGCAACAACTATTTGAAACCCTGGCCTACCATTTGAGTTATCTGAGCTTTGAGATGTTGTTGCATTAGAATTTAATATGCCATTTTTTATATTGTCAACAAGCAAAGCTATACCTTCTGTTGTGCCTACATGAAGTCCATCATTAGCATACTCCTGCTTTAAATAGCCGGATGTTTCATCCAAATCTTGACTTATATCTATATAATATGCCCAACTATTTTGATTACAAAAGTCTTGCATAGCTTGGTTGAATTCATCTATTGATTTATTCATATTATCTGGATTAGCATATGTATATGCTGTTCCTACGTGATATACACTATTTACCATTACTGGCGCATCTGGATATCTATCATGTATCGCATTTAGCAATTCTTCCATATCTGAAATTTGAGTTGCTCCACCAACACCATTTACGCCTAGCATAACTGAAACTCCACTTACGCTTGTTGGCAAAGTTCCAATATCTTCACTACTTGATGTGGTATATCCTTTATATACTATTCCTCCACCATTTTTCATTGGTTCAATCCAATTTTTAGGTGTTGAATATCCAACACCAATTGCAGTAACATTATTTCCTACTGCTGCTAATTGTGGCTCTATAAAATCATATCTTGAATCTCCTATAAATAAAAAGTTATCTAATGAACTAACTGGTGAGCCACTACTTGAAGATGTATTTTTTGAATCCTCTTTATTTGTTGTATTATCTTTTGTTGTATTATCCTTTGTTGTACTATTATTTGTATTACTACTCGTTTTTGTTGTACCTGTGAAATCATCTGGGTTATAACTTTCCTGACTTGATACATATTTTCCATATCTAAACATTAGCCATCTTGATGCTTGTCTTGCCACTGTACCATCTCCTAGTTGTGCTAAGTCTTGCCAAGTAGTATTTTCTGGTACATATGTAAATGAAGAATAATTTTTTCCCAACTCATCTGTATCCCCATATGTCGCATATGCTGACCAAAATGAAGTAGATGCTGAAGCAAATGGTCCATTCATATAATATACATCTGCAACAGCTTGCATTTGTGTATCGGTCAATGTTACACCATGTGATTGTGCATCTTTAGCAACATAATCCACCATATTGCTCAGTGCTTTTTGTGAAACTCTATCAACTATTTCGCAATCAATTCGTGAACCAACTGATAATGAATTAACATCAATACCTTCTTCTGCAAAAAGATCCGCATTTGATTCTAATTGAACCCCTGGACCAGCATATCTGCATTCTCCACCTGGTACAACAATATAGTCCTTTCCATCCTGTGTTATAAAACCGTCTACACCATAATTAGAATATTGTACTTCACTACCGCCTATGTGATACCTATATGCCGTCCAGTTTTCATAGCTTATTGTAACTCCCCATGCTGCATCTCCAGAAGATTTTGTATTATTGCTACTACTATTACTACTTCCACTTGTTTTAACTAAAGTATAATATTCCAAAGCTCTTGGATCATTTTTTGAAACTAATGCATTAAAATTTTTAGTAGATGTATATTTTAAATCAGTTGTATTTCCATCTTCATCTTTTCTTTTTATTTTAATTCCACCTTGAACATTTTTATCTTGATCAATTTCAGTATCTATTTTTTCATCACCTGTTGTGCTTGTAACATTAGATGGCGATGAAGATGTTGCCGAACCACCTGGAACTCTATACGCCCATAATATGTAATGATCTGGCTCTCTTGGAACAGAAAAGTTGTCTTCTCCTGGTAATGCTTCACAACTTCCAGTATTTCCACCACAATTGTACCAAATATCCTCACCACTTTCATTTTTACCAGCATATATTTGAGTATGACCTATAGAGCCTTCGTTTCCCCCTTGAGATCCCTCTATTACTATATCTCCAGGTAATAACCCTGCCTCATCTACACTTAGTGTTTGTCCAGCGTATACCTGCTCAAATCCATTATCATCAAGCCAATGCATTAGTACTGTAGCATTATATATTAAAAGATTTCCAGTAGTCGGTTTATATCCTGCAGCCAATAATGACCATGATACATAATCTGCACAATTTATTTGTGAAGAAGCTGATGGATCTGAACTATCCATTGTACTATTTATGTAATAGCTTATTCCCTTTTCACTAACAATTTTCTTTACCTCTGCCGCTTTTTCCAAAAATTCCTGGTTTCCACCAGTTGCTGTTGTTCCAGTTACAGCTGGGTTTCCCTTTGATGTTGAACTTGTTTTCGAATTTGTGCCTTTTTTACTATTTCCTGTTGCTACACTAGAATTTCCTGCACCACCACTTGCAGTTGGAGCAGATGACAAGTTTGGTGTTATTCCTACTGATTGATAAAATCCCTCTACGTAACCAGCTACAGCTTCTCCCCAGGTTGCATCACAATATGTAGGAGCAATTGTTTGTACGGTGTACCTTCCTGATCCAAAATAGTATCCACCTGTTTTCGAAATTAGTTTAAAAAATGCTTCTGTTGCTTCACTAAAACTGTTATATCTATTCCATGAAGTTCCGTTTCTATCTATATAACCACCGTTTTCATCTCCCATAACACTTAACCAATTATGTGTTGATGGGTCAATTAAATCCCAACCAGAACCCCAACCTGATTCTGCACGACATACCGCCATGAAGAAAACCGCGTTAACTCCATATTGCTCTTGAAAGCTAACAAGGTCAGAAACAACAGATGACATATTAGATTCTCCTTGTGATCCCATTCCTGATGAACTAATAATTTGTTTCAACTGCTCTTCACTACAAGCTGGTAAAGCATTGGGACTTGACATATCTACGCAATAATCATTACTACTTCCTGTATATGATACTGCATCAGCTTTATTGGCTAACCCTAAGTCTTCATTTAATGTTAGATCAGGATATTGAGTTGCTATTTCCGCTTGAATCATTTTTCTTAGTAAATTTTTTCTTTGTTGCCTACTAGAATCTTCGCCTAATACACTAAGTGATTTGTTTCCGTTAGCTTTTAATGTATCAATTGCTTCATCTAAACACTCATCCAAACTTACATAATCGCCATCATTATTTTGAAAAGCATACGTGTAATTGTTAGTTGAATCATACACAATTACCAATTTATCCATAACCATTGACGAAATAACATATGGTACATTTGAAAGATCACCTTCCTTATATTTTCCGTCATCTTCAATTGAGGCCTTTGTAAGTAATACAATAATAATAAGTAATATTGCAATTGGTATTAAAATTTTCCAATGTTTTTTTGCAAATTTTTTTATGGCTGCAGTATTAACTGAAGTTTCAACGTTATTTTCTTCATTATCTGATGGCTCTCCATTGGTTTCTCCGTATATTTTTAAAAGCACCATTCGTGGCTTTATGTATCATACGTTTAGAAAAATTATGTGCTTTACTTGCCGCATTTTTTGCCACACTTGCAACTTTTAAGGCTACATTAATATTTGATACCATTTTACTAACTGAAGATTTTGCTACTTTTATTGCTTTTTTAGCTGTTTTTTTAGCTTTCTCTCCAGTTTTAGTTTCTTTATCACTACTCATTTTTATCATTTCACCCCTTTGCCCTTACATTATATTTTGTCAGAATTTTTTCATCATTTATATATTGCATCTTTTTTTGGTTATAATATTGAATACTATTTTTTTCCATATACATTTCTCACTTGCTTTCTATATTAAGTTAGCTTTTTAATTCTATTTCAAAGCTAAAATTATTTTTATATGTTGTATATCTTTCCTTATACGAAATACTTCCATCTTCCTGCTTTTCTTGTATTGTATTATCATAATATAATCGATTTACTAATTTAATATTAGAAAAAACTAGCTTGTCCTTTTTTTCATTTTTGTCATCATATTTTCTATCGAATTTTAATTTTATTGTTGATTCTTTTTTATCATTTATAGTAAGATTCTTTTGTGTTTGTTCATCAATATTAATAAGAAACTTGTTTTTGTTTTTATCTTCTAAATATATATCTAAATTACTTGTAGTTTCACCTAATATCATATCAACAAGTGTGTTATTTTTTATTTTTACAGTATATATTTCATAATTTATATAAGTATCTTTTTCAACTACTTCTGCATCTAAATATTCATTACTTTTTTTCACATCCATTTTTTCAGAATTTATTAATTCACTAATATTTAATTTATATTCTTCATCTTTTTTAACAACTGTAAAATAATCTATAATACCTTCATTATTACTACTACCTGTTTTACCTGTTGTAAGAGGATCACATTTATATATTACTTTATATGTATTTCCGTAATTACTACCATATTTAAGATAATCATGCTTTCTTTTTACAGAGAAAATTCTTTTATAATAATTATTATAAAAGCTCTCCTGAGTTGGGTATATTATACTTTTACAATCATCTGTTAATAAGCTATATGCCTCGCTTATTTGATTATTGTTACAATATTCTAAAAACTTATCAATAAGTTGTGTAGGTGTTGTTGTTGTATTTTTTTCAACGTTATTTGTGTTTTTTTCATTTGTATTATCTATAATTTTATTATTTTCATCTACTTTTGTATTAATAGCAGTAGTATTATTACTACTACTGCTATTTTGTATTGAATAATATTTACTTATTGACCTAATGAAGAAAATTATTAAAGACACTACTACAATAATTATCATAACTTTTTTTCTATTATCTTTAAAGTGACTTAAAATATTAAAAAACATTAATTAGCTCCCTTACTTCATATTTTTAATCTTTTTATATTTATTCTCTACCATTACCTCTTTTAATGAATCTTCGTAATCCTTTTGTGATGCTTTTCCTTTTTGAGCCTGTAATTTTGCTTTTTCATTCATTAATTTTGCATTTTCCTCGACTTGTTCTTTCTTTAATTGAGCTGTATCTGTTCCTGCTGCCTTTGCATCAGCCAATTCTTTTGCATGTCTTGCTCTCGCCTCATGAACCTTTTTCTTATATGCTTCAACTTTTTCATTATGTCGCTCTTGTGCCAATTTTTGAGCCTCGCTTTTTTCTGCATCAGTAGCCTTTGATATATTAACTTTTGACATTTGATCAGCCTTGTATTGGTCTGTACCGCTCTTAGATTTAAGGTTATAATCTTTCGCATCCAATTTGCTAATAATATCCTCTTTTGAATAACCATTTTTCATGTTTTCGTATACACTTTCCATGTTATCAGAGCTAATTTTATTAGTATCTTTTAACATATCTGAAAATTGGTTATATTCATCATTACTCATATTATCAAAGAAATCTGGGTTTTCAGAATATAAGCTTTCCTGTTTCATTTTAGTAGCTAAATCAACATCATTGCCACCTTCTTCACTAGCACGCCATTCTTTTGCTGATTGATGTAAACCTTTTAGTCCTTCTCCAGCAGTATTCAAACCTCTTTCTGTCCAAGCAGATGCAACACTTCCTCCTGCAAAAGCACCTTTCATCATTGCGTCGCCCATTTTATCTTCACCTGTTAAAGCACTTGCCATAGCACCTGCTATAACTCCTGCACCAAGACCAACTGCAGCTCCTGCTAGACCTCCTGCCGTTTTAATAGCTTTCTTGCCCATATATTTAGTTGCTTTTCCAATATGACCTGCAGCTCCTTTTATTACCATTGATTTATTATTACGAATTCTATCCCAACTTCCAGTTCTTCCTCCTGAAACCCAATTAGCTGATTTTTTAGATAATGTATTTCCAACTCCTTTTGCTTGACCCACAACTGCATCTTTAATTTTTGATAGACGACCTCCAGAACCAGGAGTATTTCCACTACCAAGAGGTGTAGGAGTACCTCCTCCAGATGGTAATCCTCCAGATGACGCTGGATCATGACTTGTTGCAAAATTTATTTTACTTTTCTTTTTATTGTCTTTTCCATCTGATTTACCTCCTCCAGGTCCATGAGGTGGTTTTATTCCAGACATTCTATCCAATCCTCTTATTGCTAATCCACCTGCCAATGGACTTGCTAATGCTCCAGGACCTCCTGCTTTTGCGTTTCCAAATCCAAATATTTGCTTAAAGAATTTTTCAGCTGCAATCATATATGCATAAGCAGTTAATGAATATACTATACTTTCTTTTGCTAATTCCTCTCCAGCATATACAAATACTACATATAACAATAAATGTAATGGTTGTATTAGTACATTGAACAAATATTCCTTAAACCAAGTATTAAATGCCTGTGCTTTTCCATCTCCAAGTTTATCTATTGGATACATAAATGATATTAGCGGAGCAATCATTGTATAAAATGCTAATTTTAATACTCTTTTTAAATAATTAAATGTAAATATACAGGTTTCTGCTACTAACAATATATATAATATTGCAAATCCATAAAATTGAAATCCGGATTTTTCATCATCATCCTCATCGTCATCGTCTTCGTCTTCGTCATCACTAGCATTAGGATCATTAAATGTAACAAATGCACCTGTATTAGCATATGTTTTTACATATTTTCCTCCAAACGAAGTTAAAGATCTAACATATTCGACTATATTGCCTCGGTATACAACAGCATCAGATTCTTCCGCTTTTTTAAAAATTCTTGCATTTATAAATACTTTTCCGTTATCTCCCCAATCCTTTCTATTTGATAATGTTATAGTGTTATCTGAATCATTAAAATCATAGCGTCCACTACTATTAACATTTGAACCACTTCCTGCTGATATATCTAAGTGTTTATCATAAAAATATTTAACACCTGTACTCGTATTATAGTCATTTTTGACATCTCCCCAATCACTATAGCCAGCACCACTTCCAAGTTCAGATAGAGATATATAATATTCAATTCCTTTGCTATCTCCAAGCATTTCTAAAACTGTTTGATTAACATTCATTAAAAAACTCATTATGTATTGCATTATTAATAATAAACAAATTCCTATTACCCAATCAACTAACCACTGTTTGTATTTTGCCTGATCTGTAACTGCAGTTGAAACTACTATTCTAATACCAATGTATATTAATACTACCATCATCATAATTAAAACTAAATTTCTTAATGACTTATATATATTTGAAACAACTGGTCTTAAAATATTAGCTGAATTTTTTGACTTTGCCATGGTAAAATCTTTTTCAAAAAAATTAATATCTAATAATGGTAATTTTTCTCTTTTATCTATAACATTACCATTTTTATCTTTTAACTCATACTCTAATCCAGAAGTAAACACATCATATGGTGTAATCTCAAAATTATATACTCTTCCAACAGTATCTGATCCCACTCCCTTTAAATTTAATTTTAATTCTGATTTAGTTGCCTCTGGTATACCACCTACACCTATATTTAATAACCACATAATACCATCTGGAATTCTAAGCAATATATCAAGAAATTCCTGTACAATAGTCGCTTCGGATTTTACAGGCATGGAGAAAATAAGTGTAAATGAACACACTATTGCTATCAACATTTTTTTAAGTTTATCAAAAATCTTCTTTTTCTTCATTTTTTCCTCCAAAATTCCCTTTTTTATACACTTTTATTTTACAATGATTTCTTTGCAATGTCAACATAAATCTGTATACATTCTCATTATTGTCCGTATTTTTGGGCTATTACCTTATTAAGGTTAGTTTCCATAAATTCAAATTCTTTAGCTGTTGGTCTTATACTTATTATTGCAGAATCTTGTCCAACTTTTAATAATCCTTGTCCTCTTTGACATGTTACTAAAAATCCTGCCTCTCCTTCACTTAGTTTAAACACTTCTCTAAGATATTCTATTTCTGCTTTATCTTGTGCTAAAAATAACTTTGTATCTGATGATGTTAAAACTGCTTGTACCTCTGGTTTTTCGTAAAAATCTTGAAATCTTTGCGAAATTATTGATAATGATACATTTCTTTTTCTTGCACGTCTTGCCATTGTATTTAAAAAGTCTACAGCTTCTGGATATGGTAATAACATCCAAGCTTCGTCAACAAGAACACGCTTTTTTCTTGCCTTTTTTCTATCTTCACTATTTTTCTTAACATATTTTTCCCAAATCCATGATAATAAAATTTGTTGTGCTAATGGTCTTGCAAATCGCTCTTCTAATTGTGATATATCCAAATTTATAAATGGTGATTCTTCTAATAAATCAAATGTAGATTGCCCATCAAAATATGCCATTTGTCCATCATATTCTCTTATATACTGTTTCATAACTTTTATTAAGTAACTATAATGGAACTGATAATCGGGGTTTGTATTATTTCCTGCTTTTTCTTGAATTTGCCTATACCAACTGCCTATTGTTGGCATATCCTTTTTTTCTCTTATAATTTCACCATTTTTTATTGTAGCTGATTGACTCACATATAAGCTTGATGGATCGCTAGTAATTCCAAGTCTTGCGTATTCATCTGCAACAGATTCAGCTATTATTTGTTTTGTAAGCTCATTTACTTCGTTACTTTTAGTGCTACCTTTTGCCATTGTAACTAATGCTTGTGTTACGTCTTCTATTTTACTTTCAACATTTAATACATTTTTTTCTTTTCCAGTAATTTCGTCTTTAACAGTTTCTGTTTCAAGATCAAATAAATTTATTACAGTACCAGAATTTGGGCTTATTACAACATTAATTCCACCTAAACTATCTGCCACAACAGAATATTCACCTTCGGCATCTAATGCTAAACTTTCAATTCCCATTAAAACCGCAGATCTTGAAATTAAAGTTTTCATTGTTACAGATTTACCAGCACCAGATTTAGCAAATATAACCATATTATAGTTAGTTAAGCTTTCATGAAAATTATCAAATAATATTGGTACACCAGTTTGTGCATTATAACCTAAAGGTATTCCTGATGGATGACCAATTTCCGATGTTACAAATGGAAATACTGTTCCCATTGAACCTCTATCAAATAAATGTTTTTGACCCATTTTTTCTCTCATTAATGGTAAATTTG
>ERZ827440.2064-NODE-2064-length-19041-cov-6.656905_pt1 | contig 19041 bp, 20 predicted proteins | sample MGYA00519774_ERZ827440 | MGnify/ENA primary metagenome ERZ827440 (study PRJEB31778, sample SAMEA3449302) | human gut metagenome | biome: human gut; feature: human-associated habitat; material: faeces | place: United Kingdom | collected 2010/2012 ... | reverse complement strand
TGCTGCACGCGGATGAGACGACCTTGCAGGTGCTGAAAGAGCCGGGACGTTCCTCTACCAGCAAGTCCTACATGTGGCTGTACCGCACCAGCGGCTGCGCGAAACAGGCCATTGTGCTGTATGAATACCGAGCCCACAAGGAAAGCGGAAGGATTCTCCCGCGGCCATGGGCGAATGGTATTGCTCGCAGCTTTTCAAGCTGGAGCAGGCATTGGCAGAGCTGACGCCGGAGGAGCGATATGAAAAGCGTCTGAAACAGGAGAAACCTGTTTTAGACGCGTTGTTGTCGTGGGCAAATGAGATGCAGGCGAAAACAGCGCCGAAATCCGCGTTGGGCAGGGCCATCCACTACCTGTTGGAGCAGTGGCCGTATTTGACGAGGTATCTGGAGGATGGCCGTCTGGAGCTGCGCAACAACCGCGCCGAGCGCAGCATCAAGCCCTTCGTGATGGGCAGAAAGAACTGGCTGTTTGCCAATACAGCCGGTGGCGCGCAAGCCAGTGCAGTGATCTACAGTCTGATTGAAACGGCGAAGGAGAATGGCTTAGATCCGTACCGTTATCTGCTATGGCTCCTGCAAAACGCGCCGCAGCTGAGCGAAACTAACAAAGCATGGGCTGAAAAGCTGCTTCCCGCAAATGCCCCGGAAGAATGCTATGTGCTGCAAAATAATTGACCGCCATCTCTCTGAGCATCAGCTCGCTTCGAGATGGCGGCCTTTTATACGCGGGGAGGTTTGAGGCTTACCTTTTTGAAACCTTATTCTCCTGCGGCGGCGAGAATGACCTTGAGCAGTACGTCCCGCCCGTCGCCCTTTTCGGCGGAAAACGGAATGAGCTGGACATCCTCCGGCAGGGCCAGCGTCTCGCGGATGCAGGCCAGGTTCGGCTCGATCTCGCTCTTTTTCAGCTTGTCGAGCTTGTTCGCTACGACGACGAACGGCTTGCCAGTCTGCAAAAAATAGCTTGCCATCGTCACGTCGTTGGCCGTCGGCTTGTGCCGCGCATCGACGAGCATCACGCCGAGATCGATGAGATCCGGCGCGGCGAAATACGCCTCCATCAGCTTGCCCCAACGCTCGCGCTCGCTCTTTGAGACCTTCGCGTAGCCGTATCCGGGCAGATCGATCAGATACATTTTCTCGTCGATCAGGAAATAGTTGATGTGCGTGGTCTTGCCGGGGGCCTCGCCCACGCGGGCGAAGTTTTTCCGCAGCAAAAGCTTGTTGATGACCGAGGACTTGCCGACGTTCGACTTGCCCGCAAACACGATCTGCGGGATGCCGTCGTGCGGGCAGTCCGCCACGGACGTCACAGAGCGCACAAACTGCGCATTGTGCAGATTCATGGTTCCCTCCTCACTGACGGATGCCGGGCTTGCGCCGGGCCTTTGGCGTTACGGGCGGCATTGCGGGCATGGCGTCCAGCACAGCCGGCGTCTCCGCCGGAACCTCGCCGGAAACAAGCGCGGCAGCGATCACGCTGTCCACATGGCTGACCGTGATGAAATTCAGGCTCTGCCGGACGGTCTGGTCGATCTCCTCGAGGTCCTTTTCGTTCTCCGCCGGAATGATGACGGTCTTGATCCCGTGGCGCAGCGCAGCCATGGTCTTCTCCTTCAGCCCGCCGATCGGCAGGACGCGGCCCCGGATTGAAATTTCGCCGGTCATGGCGAGATCCCGCCGGACGGCGCGGCCCGTCAGGGCCGAGACGAGCGCCGTGCAGATCGTGATACCGGCAGACGGCCCGTCCTTCGGCACGGCTCCTTCCGGGAAGTGGATGTGGATGTCGCGCGTCTTATAAAAATCAGACGGCAGCCCAAGCTCCTTCGCGCGGGAGCGCACATAGCTCATCGCCGCAAAGGCCGATTCCTTCATCACGTCACCGAGGTTGCCAGTCAGCTCCAGCTTGCCTGTGCCGTCGACCACGTTGACCTCGACCTCCAGCGTCTCGCCGCCGACGCTCGTCCAGGCCAGACCCGTCACAAGGCCGACCTGATCGCTTGCAGGCAGCGGATCGGGCAGGAAGCGGCGCACGCCGAGATACTGTTCCAGATTCGCACCGGTCACGGAAATGCGCTTCGGCGCGTCCTCCGCCACGAAGCGCATCGCGCACTTGCGGCAGAGCGCGGCAAGCTGCCGCTCGAGGTTCCGGACGCCGGACTCGCGCGTGTAGCACGCGATGATCTCGCGCAGCGCATCGTCCGACACGCGGACCTTCACCTTTGCGATGCCGTGCTTTTCGAGCTGCTTGGGCAGCAGATGGCGCTTTGCGATCTGCAATTTCTCCTCATCCGTATACGAGCCAAGCTCGATGACCTCCATACGGTCGAGCAGGGCACGCGGGATGGTATCGGTCGTGTTGGCCGTCGTGATGAACATGCAGCGGTGCAGATCGAACGGAACCTCCAAATAGTGGTCGCGGAACTCCGAATTCTGCTCTGGATCGAGCACTTCGAGCAGCGCGGACGATGGGTCGCCCTTGTAGTCACTGCCGAGCTTGTCCACCTCGTCGAGCAGCAGCAGCGGATTGCGGCTCTTCGCCTGTGCGATGGCCGTCATGATGCGGCCCGGCATCGCGCCGATGTAGGTCTTGCGGTGGCCGCGGATCTCTGCCTCGTCGCGCACGCCGCCGAGCGACAGCCGCGCGAGCTTGCGGTTCAGCGCCTTTGCAATCGAGATGGCGACCGACGTCTTGCCAACACCCGGAGGGCCGACCAGGCAGAGAATCTGCCCCGGCAGCTCCGGTGCGAGCTGCCGCACGGCCAGCGTCTCCAGGATACGCTCCTTGACCTTCTCGAGTCCAAAGTGGTCGGCGTCGAGAATCTTCCTCGCCGCCTTCACATCCAGCCGTTCCTTCGTCTCCTCATTCCACGGCAGATCGAGCACCGAGTCGAGGTAATTGCGGATGACGTTCGCCTCCGGCGAGCCGCCCTGCTGCCGCCCGAGACGCTTGACCTCGCGCAGCAGCTTTTCCTCCGTCGCCTCCGGAAGCCCCAGCGCACGGATGCGCTCGGCGTAATTCTCGTCGTCGCTGTCGTCCTCGCCAAGCTCTTCGCGGATGGCGTGGATCTGCTCACGCAAGTAATAATCGCGCTGGTTTTTGTTGACATTTTCCTGTACTTTTTCGGAAATTTCACTCTCGAGCTGCAAAATGTCCAGCTCCTGCGCCAGCAGCTCAATTGCCAGCTCCAGTCGCTTAACCGGGTGTAGCTGCTCCAAAATGCGCTGCTTCTGGTCGTAAGGGAACGTCGCGTTCTGGCCGATCACATCGGCAAGCTTGCCCGGCTCGTCAGAGCTTAAAATTTGCAGCATACTCTCCTGCCCGGCCTTCACAGCCAGATCGACAAACTGCCCAAACAGCTCGTGTCCCTGCCGGATGAGGGCTTGCAGGCGCAGCGGATCGTGCCGGTAGCCCAGCTCGTCCAGCTCGAGCACACGGCCAAACAGATACGGTTCGCTGTGGATCATGTCGAGCAGCTTCGCGCGGTACTGTCCCTCGACCAGAATCCGCATGTTGTCCCCCGGCAGACGCAGGATCTGCTTCACCGTCGCGACCGTGCCGATCTCATAGAGGTCGGCTTTTTTCGGGTCGTCGGTCTCCAGATCGCGCTGGGCCACGAGGAAAATCGTCTGGTTCGCGCGCATCGCCTCTTCGACGGAGCGGACTGATTTTGTCCGCCCGACGTCAAAATGCGTCACGCAGCCCGGAAACACCACCAGCCCGCGCAGCGCCAGCACCGGCAGGCAGGTCATCGGCTGATAATCACTCATAAATATATCGTCTCCTTTCCAATGGAGAGTTGGCGCTTCGGCGAATCTATTCCGCCAAAGCTGTACGCTGTTATTATAAAATAGCGCAAAAAGGGAGCATCCCATGCCCCCTTCCTGTGTTCGATTTTCGCAACTCAGAGGCCTCACAAAGTCATGCCTGCGTTGCGAATGGCTTCGCGCGGACGGCTCGCGTCCCGCTTGATGACAGGCTCGGTGCCGTTGCGGACGCAGTCCTCCGTGATGAGCACGCTCTGGATTGTGGGGTCAGATGGGATCTCGTACATGATCTTCGTCATGATGCTCTCCATGATCGCCCGCAGACCGCGCGCGCCGATCTGACGCTTGATGGCCTTCTCCGCGATGGCATCCAGCGCGCCGGACTCGAAGCTCAGCGCCACATTGTCATATTCCAGCAGCTTGTGATACTGCTTGCAGAGCGCGTTTTTCGGCTCGGTCAGGATCTTGACCAGATCCTCCTTGCGGAGGCTGTTCAAACTGGTGATGACAGGAAGCCGGCCCACCAGTTCCGGAATGATGCCGAATTTCAGCAGATCGTGCGGCTCAACCAGCTCAAAGAGCTTGCCGACGTCGCGCTGCTTTTTGCTCTGCAGCTGCGAACCGAAGCCAACGGACGACGTGTCGGTGCGCTGCTCGATGATCTTGTCCAGCCCGTCGAACGCGCCGCCGCAAATGAACAGGATGTTCGTCGTGTCGATCTGGATGAACTCCTGCTGCGGGTGCTTGCGTCCGCCCTGCGGCGGGACGTTTGCGACCGTACCCTCGAGGATCTTCAGCAGCGCCTGCTGCACGCCCTCGCCGGAGACGTCGCGCGTGATGGAGGTGTTCTCGCTCTTGCGGGCGATCTTGTCCATCTCGTCGATGTAGATGATGCCGCGCTCGGCCAGCTCGACGTCAAAGTCCGCCGCCTGCAGCAGCCGGAGCAGGATATTCTCCACATCCTCGCCGACGTAGCCGGCCTCGGTGAGCGTGGTGGCGTCCGCGATGGCGAACGGCACGTTCAGGATCTTGGCCAGCGTCTGGGCGAACAGTGTCTTGCCGGAGCCGGTCGGGCCAATGAGCAGGATGTTGCTCTTTTGCAGCTCCACATCGGTCTGCTGCGCAAAATAGATGCGCTTATAGTGGTTATAGACCGCCACCGACAGTGCGACCTTCGCCGCGTCCTGCCCGATGATATACTGGTCCATATAGGTTTTGATCTCCTGCGGGGTGGGCAGCTTGTCCGGCAGCTCCAGCTGCTGCGCGCTGCCCGCATGCATCTCGTCATGCAGGATCGAGTTGCAGAGATCGACACACTCGTTGCAGATATAGACGTTCGGCCCCGCGATGATCCGGTTGACCTGCTCCTGCCGCTTGCCGCAGAAGGAGCAGCGGATAGAATCTTTTGCCAATGTTCCCTTTCTCCTTTCAGGGAATCGCCCCGTAGGCAGCTGCCCCGTAGGCTTATACATTGGGCTGCGCCGCATAATTTGGCGAAATTCGTCAAATTATGCGGTCGTTGCCCTTATCTCTTATCGATGACCTTGTCGATCAGGCCGTAGGCCACGGCCTCCTCGGCGGTCATGAAGTTGTCGCGCTCGCACGCGGCGGTGATCTCCTCGACGCTCCGGCCGGTGTTGTCCGCCAGAATGGCGTTCAAGCGCTTTTTGATGACCTCCAGCCGTTTCAGGTGGATGGCCATGTCGGTGATCTGGCCCTGCGTCCCGGCGGACGGCTGATGGATCATGATCTCCGCGTTCGGCAGCGCGAGGCGCTTGCCCTTCGTGCCGGATGACAGCAAAAACGCGCCCATCGAGGCGGCCATGCCCACGCAGATCGTGGACACGTCGCACTTGATATACTGCATCGTGTCGTAGATGGCCATGCCGTCGGTGACGGAGCCGCCCGGCGAGTTGATGTAGAACTGGATATCCTTATCGGGGTCCTGCGCCTCGAGATAGAGCAGCTGCGCGACGATCAGGCTCGCCGTCGTGGAGTTGACCTCTTCGGACAGGATGATGATGCGGTCGTTGAGCAGGCGCGAGAAAATATCGTAAGACCGCTCGCCGCGGCTCGTCTGCTCGACAACATACGGAACTAAACTCATAGAAATTCTCCTTTCCTCGGCGTCTTGCCAAATGACAGGGCCGCCAATGCAATCCTAACCGGGCAGGCGGAGAATTATTCCTTTTCTGCCTCAGCTTCTGCGGCGGGAGCTTCCTCAGCGGGGGCCTCGGCCGCCTTTTTCTTCGTGGTCTTCTTGGCGGGCTTTTCTTCGACAGCCTTCGCGTTCTCGGCGATGAACTTCGCGGCCTTGCGGGTCTTCAGCTCTTCGCGGACAGAGTCGGCGCTGACGGCGGCCTTGACCTTCTCCAGCTCCATCTGGTACTGGTCGGCCATCTTCTTCAGCTCTTCCTCGACCTCTTCGTCGAGCACTTCGATCTTCTCCGCCTCGGCGACGGCCTCGAGCAGCAGGCTCGTGCGGACGGTCTGCTCCGCCATCGGGCGCAGCGACTGGCGCAGGCCGTCGACATTGCCGCCCATCATCTTGGCGTAGTCTTCCATCTTCATGCCCTGCATCTGCAGCTGATAGCCGAACTGCTCCATCTGACGGTCGACCTGCTCGTCGATCATGCAGGCCGGGATCTCGACGGTCATGTTCTTCGCGGCGGCGTCGACAGCGGCGTCTTCAAACGCGCGGTCAGACTCTTCCTGGCGGGTCTTGGTCAGGCGGGCCTTGATGTCCTTCTTCAGGTCGGCCAGCGTGTCAAATTCGGAAACGTCCTTTGCAAACTCGTCGTCCAGCTCGGGCTTGATGGTCTCCTTGACCTCGTGGACCTTGCACTGGAAGGTCGCGGCCTTGCCGGCCAGCTCCTTGGAGTTGTAGTCCTCGGGGAACGTGACCTCGACGGCCTTTTCGTCGCCGGCCTTCGTGCCGACGAGCTGATCCTCGAAGCCGGGGATGAACGCGCCGGTGCCGAGGTGGAGGTTGTACTTCTCCGCCTTGCCGCCCTCAAACGCCTTGCCGTCGACAAAGCCCTCGAAGTCGATGACAACGGTGTCGCCGTTCTTCGCTTCGCGCTCGACGGTCTCGATGCGGGAGTTGCGCTCGGCCATACGGTTCAGCTCGGCGTCGACGTCGGCCTTACCGACGGACACGGCCTTCTTCGCGACCTCGATGCCCTTGTATTCGCCGAGGGTGACCTCAGGATAGAGCGCGGTGGAAACGGTCAGGGCGACGTTGCCCTCTTCCGTGGTGTCCATATCGACAACAGACGGCGCGCCGACGGCCTTCAGGCCCTGCTCGGTGACGGCCTTCTCATAGATCTCCGGGAAGATCTCGTTGACGGCGTCTTCATAGAACACCGTGGGGCCGTACATGCTCTCGACCATTTTCCGCGGAGCCTTGCCCTTGCGGAAGCCGGGGATCATGATGTTCTTGCGGCACTTGGCATACGCCTTGTTCAAGGCCACTTCAAACTCCGCCTTTTCGATCTCAATGGCGATCTTGGCATTACCGTTTTCTTTTTCTACGCTCTTGACATTCATGTTGGTTTTTCCTCCTATGCGGTGCGGCCGCGGGGCCGTATTTCACCCAAGTAAATTTGAATCCGATTTATTCTATCAGACTTTTCAGAAGATTTCCACTCTTTTTTCCGGAAATCTTATGTTTTACAAAAAATTCAGAAGTTTCCTGCCCTCAATCGAGGATCTTCACGGGCTTGAAGTTGACATAATCCGCAGAAACCAGCCGGAACTCGATCCCGTGCCAGTTTCCCTGCAAGGCCAGCCGGTGGCTCTCGGCGTGGAGATGGCCGTAATAGCAGCGGCGCACGCCATAGCGCTCCAGCAGCTCCAGAATCTCCGGGCACTCGTAGCCCTGATAGCGCGGCGGATAGTGCAGAAAGCAGAGCTTCTCCCGCTTGCCCGCCGCCTTCAGCGACGTCTCCAGCCGTCCAAGCTCCCGCCGGAACACCTTTTCGTCGTGCGTGCCGCCTTTGTCCTCCTCGTAGAACCAGCCGCGCGTCCCGCAGAGCGCCACGTCGCCATAAAAGTGGCAGTTGTTGTGCAGGATCTCCATGTTGGAGAATCCCTGCTCCGCGCAGAATTTATAGAATTTCGCTGCCGTCGTCCACCAGTAGTCGTGGTTTCCCTTCAGCAGGATCTTCCGGCCCGGAATGGCGCTGATGAACGCGAAGTCCTCCTTCGCCTGCTCGATGCCGAGCGCCCAGCTCAGATCGCCCGGCAGGACGGTCGTGTCCTCCGGCCCGATGACGGCCAGCCCCTCGCGCAGCTTGTCCATATACCCTTCCCAGCGTCCGCCGAACACATCCATCGGCTTGTCCGCGCCGAGGCTGAGGTGCAGATCCGCGATCACATAAAGCGCCATTTACTGCAAAAACTCCGTCACGACGGCGCGCATCGCGCCCTTGTCCACAACCTCGCCGAAGCGCACCTGCTTCCCAGCCAAACCGGCCAGCGGCGCGGGCGCGGGCCGCCCGGACGCCTCGGCGAGCTGGCCGATAATAGCCGTCCCGTTCCGGTGCTCCCTGCACCCCAGCGCATCCAGCACGCTCGCGCAGAACTTGAACGGGCTGGCCGTCGATGCGACGATCATCGGCGTGCCGCTGCCGTCTGCCCTGCGGAACTGCTCCGCCACGCGGTAGGCCACAGCCGTATGCGTGTCGAGTAGATAGCCGCTGCGCTTGTATTCTTCGCCGATCATCGCCTCGGTTCCCGCGTCGTCGCAGAAGCCGCAGGCGAACACAGACTGAATGGCATTTTTGATCTCTTCGGACACGGTGTAGCGTCCCGTCTCGGCAAGCTGCGCCATGTAGCCGCGCACCGCCTCGTCCGAGCCGGACAGCAGATAGAGCAGCCGTTCGAGGTTCGACGAAATGAGGATGTCCATCGACGGCGAGGCCGTCTGATAGAACGGCCGGTTGCGGTCATACGTGCCGGTCGTGAGGAAATCGGTCAGGACGTTGTTCGCGTTCGACGCGCACACCAGCCGCCGGATGGGCACACCCATGCAGCGGGCGTAGTAGGCCGCGAGGATGTTGCCGAAGTTGCCGGTCGGCACGCAGACGTCCACTTTTTCGCCCATCGTGATCTGCTCCGCCGTGACCAGGTCGCAGTACGCCGACACATAATAGACGATCTGCGGCAACACGCGGCCCCAATTGATCGAGTTGGCCGACGAGAGGAAATAGCCGCGCGCGGCCAGCTCCTCGCGGAGCGAGACGTCGGAGAACAGCGTCTTCACACCGGTCTGCGCATCGTCAAAATTGCCGCGCACCGCGCACACGCCGACGTTGCCGCCCTCCTGCGTGACCATCTGCAATTTCTGAATATCCGAAACGCCGCCGTCCGGATAGAACACGAGAATCTTCGTGTGCTCCACATCGCGGAAGCCCTCGAGCGCCGCCTTACCCGTGTCGCCAGACGTCGCGACGAGGATGCAGACTGTTTTCTGTTCGCCCGTCTTGCGCAGGCTCGCCGTCAGCAGATACGGCAGCATTTGCAGCGCCATATCCTTGAACGCGCACGTCGGCCCGTGCCAAAGCTCCATCACGTATGCGCCGTCCTCCGTCTTTACAACGGGCGCGGCAGCGGGCGTGTCGAACTTCGCGGGGCCATACGCCTTTTCCGCGAAGCCCAGCAGCTCCTCCTGCGAAAAATCATCGAGATAGAGGCCCATGATGTGCGCAGCCCGCTCCGGATAGGAGCAGCGCGTCAGCTCCGTCAGATCCTCGCGGCTCAGCTGCGGGATCTCCGACGGCAGAAACAGCCCGCCCTCACGGCTGAGTCCCTGCACAATGGCCTGCGCCGCCGTATACCGCAGCGACGCATCCCGGGTACTTACATAATACATAACTTCACGACCTTCTCCAAGGATTGATAAAACAGGTTCCGGACGATCTGCTCGCCGAAGCCCCAATTTTCAAAATTTGTTTCCAGCAGCGCGTAATCGCGCAGCCCGTGCATCCCGTCCGGGAGCACATCGCAGCCGTCCAGATCGCCGCCGAGCGCCAGATGGCCGTCGCCGTCCTGCTCTAAAAAGTGTTCGAGGTGGCGGCGCACATCGTCCATCGACGCGTGGCCGGACGCGTTCAAAAACGGCGCGTAGAGGTTCAGCCCCGCCGTGCCGCCAAGATCGCAGATCGCGCGGAACTGCTCGTCCGTCAGATTACGCACATGGCCGCAGACGGCCTTCGCGTTGCTGTGGCTCGCGACGATGGGCTTCTCCGCGATCTCGCAGATATCCCAGAACGCCCGCTCCGAGCTGTGGCTTACGTCCACGATGATCCCGGCCCGCTGCGCCCGCCGCACGAATTCGCGCCCCTGCGCCGTCAATCCGCCGCCGGTCATGCAGGAGCCGGCGAGCGCGTTCTCCGCGTTCCACACCGGCGCAATCATCCGCACGCCCTGCGCGGCCAGCTCCTCCAGCCGCCCCGGATCGCAGTCGAACGCCTCCGCGCCCTCGATCGAGAGCGCCGCGCCCACGCCGCCGTTTTGCAAAATGGCCGAGACGTCCGCCGACGTCCGGCAGAGCGGAATGTTGTGTTCTCGGAGCTGCTCCGAAAAATAGGCCATTGCAGATGCAAAGCGCTCCTCATCGGTCTGCGCATTTTTGATCCAGACCGTGCAGAACGCAAAAAACTGGACATAGGCCGGGAATTCTGCCGCCTGCGCGAGGCTGATCTGCCCGCTGTTCTTAGCAAGCGATTCTCCCTTGCGCCAGAGTTCCACTGCTGTATCGCAATGCCCGTCCAGAACCGGATATTTCATCAAAACGCATCCTCCAGTTGCCGGATGACCGGCTGTTTCGTTGCCATGCCGTCCGGCGCATAAATTTCGATCACGTCAAAGCGCGGCTGCAAGCGCGTCTCGTAGCCCTCGAGCCAGAGCAGCGCCGTCTGCCGCAGGCGTTCCTGCTTCCGCGCGTCGACAAACTCGCGCGCCGCGCCATATTCCGCCGACTTGCGCAGCTTGACCTCTGCGAAGATGAGGAATTTTCGATCCTCCGCAATCACATCGATCTCGCCGAAGCGGCTGCGGTAATTGCACGCCACAATGCGGCACCCGCGCCCGCGCAGATACTCGCACGCCAGCGCCTCGCCCCACGGGCCGAGCAGGTCACGCCTTCTCATAGAATTTTCTCAAAAATGTCTGCCGGTGCTCCTCGCACGGGCCGAACTCCGTCAGCGCGGCATAGTGCCGCTTCGTGCCGTAGCCCTTGTGAACGGCGAAGCCGTACTGCGGATACTTCGCGTCCAGCACCTCCATCCAGCGATCCCGCGTCACCTTCGCGAGAATCGACGCCGCAGCAATCGAGGCTGACAGCCCGTCTCCCTTCACGATTGTCTGCGTCGGGATGCCAAGCCCCGGATCGCGGTTCCCATCGACGAGCGCCAGCTCCGGCTGGACGCCAAGCTGCTCGACGGCGCGGCGCATCGCGAGGAACGTCGCCTGCAAAATATTGATCTCGTCGATCTCCTGATGGCTCGCGAACGTGATGCCGTAGGCCACGGCGTTCTCCACGATTACATCATATAATTCGCGCCGCCGCTTGTCCGTCAGCTTTTTCGAGTCGTTCAGGCCCTCGATCCGGCAGTCCGGCGGCAGGATCACCGCCGCTGCGCACACTGGCCCGGCCAGAGGCCCGCGCCCGGCTTCGTCGATCCCGCAGACCAGCTTGTATCCGTCCGAAAACGCCGCGTACTCGTAGGCCCAGAGGTCGACTATTTCTGTTTCTCTCATGCTTCCTCCAACATCTCCGGGGACTCAAGCGTAAAGCGTCCGAGCTTGCAGCTGCGGTATTCGTCGAGCAGCACCTTTGCCATCCGCTCAGTGTCCACCTCGCCGCCGGAAATCAAAAATCCGCGCTTGCGCCCTGCGGCCTCCACGAGATCCCACGGGTCAAACTCCTCCGGAATTTCAATCTTATATCGCTCGCGGATCGCATCCGGATATTCCTTCGCCAACAGCTCCATCAGGTGGAACGCCAGTGTCTCCGTGTCAATGACATCGTCCTTCACTGCGCCGGTGTAGGCCAGGCGCATCCCGACCTGCGGGTCTTCAAACTTCGGCCAGAGGATGCCCGGCGTGTCGAGCAGGAGCAGCCCCTGATCCACCGTGACCCACTGCTTGCCGCGCGTGACGCCGGGGCGGTTCTCGGCCTTCGCACCCTTTCTCCCCGCGATCTGGTTGATGAAGGTCGACTTGCCGACGTTCGGGATCCCGACCACCATCAGCTTCAGCGGCCGGCCCACCTGCCCTTTTTCGGCGTAGCGCGCCAGCTTCTCGGCCAGCAGCGTCCGCACCGCCGGCGCAAACTGGTTGATCCCCTTGCGGCTCTTGCAGTCCGTCTGAATGACGGCCCAGCCCTTCCGCTTGAAATACTCGCTCCACCGCGCCACCATAGCCGGGTCTGCCATGTCGATGCGGTTGAGAATGATCATGCGCGGCTTGCTGCCGCAGATCGTATCGATATCCGGGTTCCGGCTCGAGATCGGGATACGCGCATCCAGAATCTCACATACAGCGTCGACCAATTTGAGGTCTTCCTCCATGATCCGCCGCGTCTTCGTCATGTGGCCGGGATACCACTGGATGTTCATGCTCTTTTCGTCCATCTTACGCTACCGCTCCGATCCGGCGCCACACACGTCCGCCAGTGATGTTGCCCTGTTTATCCGTCTGGCTGCCCGGCACGACAATCAGCAGCACCCGGCCCGAGATCTGGCTTTCCGGCACGCAGCCAACCGGCGCGAAGCGGCTGTCCGCCGACTCGTTTCGGTTGTCACCCATCACAAATACACTCCCCTCCGGCACTTCGACCGGGTAATCGAGTCCCATTCCGTATTCCAGATAACTTTTATACGTTGGTTCGTTGACATAATCTTCATCCAACGCCGCGCCGTCCACATAGACGATGCCTTGCTCGAAATCAATGTCGACAGTCTGTCCGCCGGTGGCAATGACGCGCTTGACGATCGGCTTATCAAAATAATCGACCTTGAGCACGACAATATCGCCCTGGTTCACATTGCGGTACAGGAAATTACTCTCAAGCACGAGATAGTCCTTGTCGACAAGCGTCGGATACATCGAGCTGCCGTCCACCGCAACGAGACGGAAGAAAAACGTAAACAGGATCGTCACAATCGCCAGCAGATAGACCATATCATGCAGGAACGCCAGCGATTCCCAGCCGCGCTCCGTTTTCTTTGCGTCCTGCGCAGCAGCTTCGTTCTGCTCCGGCTGCAAGTTCTCCCTCTGTTCATCCATGGCTGATCCCCCCGGTGGTCAAAGTTAGAAGTATTATACACGATTCGAGACAATAAAAAAAGAGGCAAATTACATTTTTCCGCCCAAAGGCCCCCTCTACCAAGAGGTGGCTGTCGTCGAAGGCGACTGGAGATAAACCCCGCCGCAGCGGATAGCCTCCCTTGTGTAAAGGGAGGTGGCATTTGCGAAGCAAATGACGGAGGGATTGTCAGGTTGGCGAAAGCCAATCTGTGCTTTTTGCGCCCCCATTCTTTTCATTCTCTTCTTTGAGAAAGAAAAGAACCGGAAAGAAAAGAATGCGTTCAAAAAACTCCTATATGGAATGCAAAAAGGACCGCGCCTTGCGGCGCGGTCCTCGCTGTTCAGATGAAATTGATCTGAGTTAGCCCTCGTTCTTCATGCGGGCGAAGCAATCGCTGCAATAGACGGGACGGTCGGACTTCGGCTCGAACGGAACACGGGCTTCGCCGCCGCAGGCAGCGCAGGTCGCGGTGAAGTATTCACGCGGGCCACGGGTAGCGTTCTTGCGGGCGTCGCGGCAGGCCTTGCAGCGCTGCGGCTCATTCTGGAAGCCACGCTCTGCGTAGAACTCCTGCTCACCGGCGGTGAACACAAATTCCTTGCCACACTCTTTGCACACTAAAGTCTTGTCTTCGTACATTCCATTTTACCTCTCTTTTGCGAAAGTAGATTGATTTGCCCTGAGACTTGCGGCGATGCGCCAGAACAGGGTATTTTATGCCATCAGCCGCTGGGCTGGATGCGCCGGGAAACGCCTCGTGATCTTGACCGGGCCTTTCAAAAAAGAGAGACAACTGGAGCAAAAAGATTCAAGCAGGCGGATATCTCAGAAACCGCACCGGCTGCGTTTTCGCGCCGCCCGATTTCCTTACTTTGTCTATTATATGCAGAAAATTCGTATTTGTCAATAGCAAACAAAACTTATTTTATTTGCCGAGGGATTTTTGTAGATTTTCGACGGTCTGCGTCAAAAAGCCCGTGACGCGCTCCGCCGTGTCCAATAATCCGGCCTCCACCATCACACGGATGAGCGGCTCCGTGCCGGACGGACGGATGAGGACGCGGCCGTTTCCGGCCAGTTCCCCTTCTGCCTTGGCGATTGCCTCGCGCAGCGCGGGGCTTTCCATGATGGCCGTCTTTTCCGCGTTCGAGTTCACGCGGACATTGCGCAGGATCTGCGGATAGCTGACGATTTTGTCGCTCAGCTCGCTGACCTTTTTGCCGGACTGCTGCACGATGGAGAGGAATTGCAGCGCTGCGAGCTGGCCGTCGCCAGTCGTCATATGGTCGAGGAAGATGATGTGGCCCGACTGTTCACCGCCGAGCACCATACCCTCCTTCTGCATCAGCTCCAGCACGTTCCGGTCGCCGACCGGCGCGCACAGCAACCGCAGCCCTTCGGCCTCGCAATATTTATGTAAGCCAATATTGGACATCACCGTCGCCACGAAGCCGCCGCCGCGCAGCTTGTTCTGCGCGACCAGCGTGTCGGCGCAGATGGCCATGATGTGGTCGCCGTCGACCTCCCGGCCCAGTTCGTCAACCGCGAGGCAGCGATCCGCGTCGCCGTCGAACGCGATGCCAAGATCATAATGGCCCTCAACCACGCCCTTTTGCAGCATCCCGAGATGCGTCGAGCCGCAGTTCGTATTGATGTTCACGCCGTTCGGCTCGTCGTTGAGGATCGTCACGTCGAGATCGAACCGGGAAAACAGCTCCCGCGCCGTGGCAGAGGCCGCGCCGTTCGCGCAGTCGATCAGCACGCGCAGGCCGGAGAGCTTTCCGACCGTCGAGGCAAGATGATCGAGATATTGTTCCTTCAGCGCCGCGCCGCTTGTCACCTGTCCAAGATCACCGTGCGACTTGACCGGCAGCTCCCCGGGCTGTAAGATCAGCTCTTCGATCTGCGCCTCCAGCGCATCGCTCAGCTTGAAGCCTTCGCGCGAAAACAGCTTGATACCGTTGTGCTCATACGGATTGTGCGACGCGGAGATGACCGCGCCCGCATCCGCATGGAGCTGAACCGTCAGATACGCGACGGCGGGCGTCGGGATGACGCCGAGCGTCACAACGTTGCAGCCGCAGGCCGTCAGTCCGGCGGTCAGCGCCGCCTCGAGCATGTCGGATGAGATTCTTGTGTCCTTACCGATGACGACGGTCGGCTTTCTGCCCGTGCCGTCCTGCAAAGAAATGGCCGCCGCCTGCCCGATGCGGTAGGCGAGCTTGGTGTCCAGCGTCTCATTTGCGACGCCGCGGATGCCGTCCGTGCCGAATAATTTACCCATGGAATGAACTCCTCACTTCAAAACGATAACTGCTGCTCCTGCGGAGCGTTGGGATTTTCGAGATGCAGATGGTCGTATGCCAGCTGCGTGACGCAGCGGCCGCGCGGCGTCCGCGAGAGGAAGCCGATCTGCATCAGATACGGCTCATAGACGTCCTCGAGCGTGACAGCTTCCTCGCCGATCGTCGCGGCCAGCGTCTCCAGGCCGACCGGCCCGCCGCCGTAGTTTCGGATGATGGCGGTCAGCATCCGCCGGTCGATCGCGTCGAGGCCGAGCTTGTCGACCTCGAGCTGCGCGAGCGCGTGATCTGCTGCCTCGCGCGTGATAACGCTGTCGTGGTAGATGTCCGCGAAGTCGCGCACGCGGCGCAGCATCCGGTTCGCGATACGCGGCGTCCCGCGCGAGCGCGACGCGATCTCCAGCGCGCCCTGCGGGTCGATCTCAATGCCGAGCAGCGCCGCCGAGCGCGTCACGATCCGCGCCAGCTCTTCCTTCGTATAGAGCTCCAGACGGAGCTGAACGCCGAAGCGGTCGCGCAGCGGGCTGGAGAGCTGCCCCGCGCGCGTCGTCGCGCCGATGAGCGTGAAGCGCGGCAGATCGAGCCGGATGGAGTTGGCCGACGGGCCCTTGCCGATGATGATGTCGATGGCATAGTCCTCCATCGCCGGATATAAAATTTCCTCGACCGACCGGTTCAGCCGGTGGATCTCATCGATGAACAGAATGTCGCCCGCCGAAAGGTTCGTCAGCAGCGCGGCGAGGTCGCCTGCCTTTTCAATGGCCGGGCCGGACGTGACGCGCAGATTGACGCCCATTTCGTTGGCGATGACGCCGGCCAGCGTCGTCTTGCCGAGTCCCGGCGGGCCGTAGAGCAGCACGTGATCGAGCGGTTCGCTCCGCCGCCGCGCGGCCTCGATGTAGACGGCGAGGTTCCCCTTCGCCTTCTCCTGTCCGGTGTAGTCGGCCAGCGTCCGGGGCCGGAGGCTCACTTCTCCGTCGTCCTGTGGCGTGAGGCTGGTCGTCACAATCGGGGCCTCGTATTCCTGCGAAAAATCAAGGCTCATTCCAGCCCCTCCTTACTTCGATACCATCGCGCGCAGCGCCTGCCGCACGATGTCCTCCACGCGCAGCGTCTCCACGTCGATGCCCTTGAGCGCCGCGCCGATCTCTGCCTGAGAATAGCCGAGACTTGCCAGCGCCGCCGTCGCCTCCGCCGTCTTGCCGCCGCGCACCGCGGGCTGCATGTCGGCGATGTCTGCGCCATTCAGCTCCATCTGGCTGCCCGCAATTTTATCCTTCAGCTCCAGCAGCACCCGCTGCGCCAGCTTTTTGCCCACGCCTGCCGCCATCGTCAGCGTCTTGACGTCCTGCGTCATCACGGCCAGCGTGAACTGATCCGGGCTGACGACCGACAAAATGGCCAGCGCCGCCTTCGGCCCCACGCCGGACACCGAAATCAGCTGACGGAAGCAGTTCAGCTCCTCCCGCGTGGAAAAGCCGTAGATGTCGAACGCATCCTCCTTGATCCCGCAGTAGGTAAAGAGCTTGGCGGGCTTGCCGAGCTGCAATTTTGTCAGTGTATAGTTCGTCGTGTGGCACGCATAGCCGACGCCCCCACAGTCGATGACCGCGAGATTCGCGTCCACAAGGGCCAGCGTTCCGTTCAAATAGTAAAACATATTGCCTCTCCCCTATCCGAGATAGCCTTTCTGATGTAAAAGGGACGTGGACGAGCGCGCATGGCAGAGCGCAATGGCGATGGCGTCCGCCGCGTCGTCCGGCCTTGCCACCTTTTCCATGTGCAGCAGCCGCCGCGTCATATCCATGACCTGATGCTTTTCCGCGCCGCCGTAGCCAACGACGGCCTGTTTCACCTGATTCGGCGTATACTCGTAGAGCGGCACGCCCGATTTCTGGATCGCCAGCAGAATCACGCCCCGCCCGTGGCTCACGCCGATACCGGTCGTGACGTTGTGGCCCCAGAACAGCTCCTCCACCGCGACGGCCTCCGGCTTCACCGTTTTCAGCAGCTCTTCCATATCGTCATAAAGCACTTCGAGCCGCTGCGGAAATGTCAGCCTCGTCGGCGTGGTGATCGTGCCATAGTTCAGCAGCTTCAAATTCCCCCGGTCTGAAAACACCACGCCGAAGCCCGTCGTCGCGTAGCCAGGGTCGATCCCCAAAATCACCATCTTAAAACTTCCCGAACATCAGCCAGTAGCACGTTCCCAAAAACGCGAACAGCACCACGCCCGCCAGAATCCACGCCATGACCCTGTGGAACTTTGGCCGGGGCGTATAGTGCGGCTTTTCCTCCTGCTGCTGTGCGCTGGTGTAATCCAGACGCTCTGTGGAATGTTCGTTGCGCATGGCGATCCCTCATTTTCACATAGTGCCTTTACTATAACACAAACCCGAACAAATGAACAGTAAAACTTTTTGAATCTGCCCCCAGCCTTTGGGGCACACTGGAAACGAGGTGATTTCATGCTGATCTCGTTTTTACGGACGATCATTTTATACCTGCTCCTCATCGCGAGCATCCGCCTGATGGGCAAGAGGCAGCTCGGGGAGATGGAGCCAACGGAATTTGTCGTGACCATGCTGGTGGCAAATCTGGCGGCTGTGCCGATGCAGGAGAGCGGGATTCCGCTGCTGGCAGGCGCAGTGCCGATTTTGGTGGTGTTGGCGATGGAGCTGCTGTTGTCGGTGCTGAGCTATCACAGCATCCGCTTCCGCCGCCTCGTCTGCGGCAAGCCGGTCATCCTGATCGAAAACGGCAAGCTCATCCAGCGAAACCTGCAAAAGACCCGCGTCACGCCGGACGAGCTGACAGAATATCTGCGCCTGCAGGGGGTGGTCGATCTCGCGCAGGTGAAATATGCGATCCTGGAGACAAGCGGCAATGTCTCCGCGCTGCTCTACCCGAAATACGAGCCCGCAAGCGCGAAGGACGCGGGCGTTCAGGTGGACGACCTGCACCTTCCCATCACGCTGATCTCCGGCGGCCGGCTCCTGCGGGAAAATCTCGGCCTGCTCGGCAAAAGCGAATCGTGGGTGCGCGAAAGCCTCGCGGCCTACAACTGCGAGATTCGTGACGTCTTCCTGCTGACGTGTGAGCCGGGCGGCAAGCTCTATCTCTCCATCCGGGAGGACGCAACATGAAGCACACGCTCTTTGCCTGTCTGCTGCTGGGCGTGACGCTCGGCTTCTGCATTTTCTCGTCCGTGACCGTCCGGGCCGAGACGCAGACCGTGAACGATGCCATCGCGGCATCGCGCAATGCCGCCTCGCGCGACGATTTTGAATCAGCCGCCGACTCGCTCCAAGCGGCGAAGGAAACTTGGGAAAAGCATGAACGTTTTTTCGGCGTGGTGCTTGCACACGAAGAGCTGGACGAAGTCAACATCGCCTTCGCGGAGCTTTTGCAGTACGCATCGCTGGCGGACAAGGACGATTTTCTCGCGGGCACGGCGCGCCTCGTTGCGACGATCGAGCACATCCGCGAGATGGAAGTGCCAAGTTATCACAATCTCTTATAATAGGCTCCCCTTGATTGCATCAAGGGGAGCTGGCCGAGCGAAGCGAGGTCTGAGGGGATCAAGGCCATCGATGGTTGACAATCCCTCCGTCACGGCTTCGCCGTGCCACCTCCCTTTACACAAGGGAGGC
>ERZ827440.2062-NODE-2062-length-19087-cov-2.805906_pt1 | contig 19087 bp, 8 predicted proteins | sample MGYA00519774_ERZ827440 | MGnify/ENA primary metagenome ERZ827440 (study PRJEB31778, sample SAMEA3449302) | human gut metagenome | biome: human gut; feature: human-associated habitat; material: faeces | place: United Kingdom | collected 2010/2012 ... | reverse complement strand
CGAGGTACGCCCCCACGCTGCGGCCCAGCTGCGCAAGCCAGCCGCGCCGCAGGTAGAGCGCCGCCAGCACCACGACCCACGCGAGGTAGAAGCCCAGCACCGTGTACTTGAGCCAGAGTGCGCACCCGGCCAGAAGGCCCTGCACACAGACCGCGCGCAGCGGCTTGGCGCCGGGACTGTGCAGCGCCCTGACCAGGCTGAACAGCGCCGCTGCCAGAAACGGCAGCAGCAGCTCCTCGGCACTGCCGCCGTGGGAGAACGCGCGGCTGGCCGCCAGCCCTGCCGCGGGCAACGCCATCCACCACACCGAAAGGCGGCGGCCCGCCAGCAGCTCCGCCGTGCGCAGGCCTGTGTACAGAAACGACGTCATGGCGATGATTTCCAGCACCAGCACACCGCGGAAGTCTGTGCCGCCGACAAGGCCCGCCAGCCCGTACAGCAGGTAGAGCACCGGGCCCTTGTGGTCGAACACGTCACGGTAAAGCACCCTGCCGCCGAGCATGGAGCGGCCCATCGTGAAGAAGATGTTTGCGTCCATCCAGTCGTTGAAGGCGTAGAGCGGCGACGACTTGCTGCACAGAGCCAGCACCACCGCCGACAGCGCCGCCAGCCGGACGACGCGCGGCAGCCTTGAGAGAGTTTTTTTCATTCTATCAACCTGTAATCGTCCCGATAACAAACCACGCCCCGGCGGTAAGGCCGGGGCGCGGAATGGAACATTCAACTCAGTTTACATGCAAAAGCGCGTAAATCAGCCGTTCTCCTTCATCTTAGCGAAGCACTCGCTGCAGTAGACCGGACGGTCCTCGCGGGGCTGGAAGGGAACCTTGCAGGCCTTGCCGCAGCTGGCGCAGGTAGCGTCGAACATCTGGCGCTCGCCGCGGGTAGAGTTCTTGCGGGCATCACGGCAGGGCTTGCAGCGCTGGGGCTGGTTCTCGAAACCACGGCTGGCGTAGAACTCCTTGAGCTTTTCGTCGTCCACCACCAGGATCGAGGCCCCCGCGGCACGCGACTCTCGGGCCTGCCCCGTCCGCATGTCCTCGACGTCGGGCAGCGGATAATCGGGCACACCCGTCTGCCCCGGTTCGGTCACCAGGTCGCGGCTCACCTCGGGCAGCGACAGGGTGAAGGTGGTATATTCGCCGGGGTTGCTGCTCACCGTAATATTTCCCGACAGCATGTCGGCCAGGCTCTTGGCGAGCGCCAGCCCGATGCCGTTGCGCATGACCTTGCCCTCGTTGGCCTGCCGTTCGAAATTGTCGAGTATCTCGAAGCGGTTGAAGACATTGCCGATGTCCTCGGGCTTGATACCCTTGCCCGAGTTCCTGACCCTCACGGTCGTACGGCCGGCCTCCGCACGCAGCGCGATGCTGATGTATCCGCCTGCGGGCGTATATTTATAGGCATTGGAAACCAGGTTGTAGAGGATTTTCTCCAGTGCCCCCTGGTCGCTCACGAGGATGACCTCCTGCGCCGGGAAGTCGATGCGCAGGTCGATGCGCCGCTGCTCGTTGACCTCGTTGAAATTGTCGGTGATGGTCGAAATCAGCTCCGTGACGTTGACCAGCACGTACCGGGGCGTGTAATGCCCGGTCTCGACCCGCCGGAACTCCATCAACTCGCCGATCAGGCGCTGCATACGCGCCGCATTGTTCTTCACGATGCGGACATGCTTGGCGACGTCGGGCGCGAGGCTGTAACTGTTGAGCAGCTGCTCGCCCGAACCGTAGATCAGCGTCAAAGGGGTGCAGAACTCGTGGGCGATGCTGGTGAAAAAGCGGAGTTTGGCCTCGTAGTTGTCGCTCTGCTGCTGCCGGCTCATCGACTCCATCAGCAGCCTGCGCCGCTGCTCGATCCGGTCGTTGACCACGAACCAGACGACGTACAGCACCACGAACGAGAGCAGCAGGTAGACCATATAGGCCCACACCGTGTTCCACCACGGCGGACGCACCCGGATATGCAGCGAAGCGGTATTGCCGCTCCAGATTTTGTCGCCGTTGGTACAGCGCACGCAGAATTCATAGGCTCCGGGCGGCACGTTGGTGAAGACCGCCGTGTTGTCGGTGCCGATATCCACCCAGTCGTCGTTGAACCCCTTGAGGATGTAGGCGTATTCGCAGTTGCCGTTGCGGATGTATTCCAGCGCGGAGAACTGGATGCTGAAAAAGTTTTCGCTGTGCGACAGGACGATCTCGCGGTCGGCACGGAATCCGGGCACGGGCGTCTGCTTGATCAGGAAATTGTTGAGCTGCACGGCCGGGGCATACGTCCGCACGCGGATGTCGCGGGGATCGAACCGGTTGAACCCGGCCACTCCGCCGAAGTACATCCTGCCGTCGCGCGAACGGTAATAGGCACCGTCGGAAAATTCGTTGCTCTGCAACTCCTCGTTGTTGTAATAGCTGATTATCCGGTTGTCGCCGGGATTCAGCTGCGCCAGCCCCTTGTTGGTGCTGAGCCAAAGGTTGCCCGAGTCGTCCTCCAGGATACCGTGGATGGTGTTGTTCGGTAGCCCGTCCTTTTCGATATACCAGCGGAAACCGCCCCGTCCCCCTGCGGTGGGGCTGAGCCGGTTCAGACCGTAGCTCGTCCCGATCCAGAGCGTCGAGTCGCGCCCGGCGTAGAGCGACAGGATGTCGTTGCTGCTGATCGGATAATCGCCCGAGGAGGTCGTGTAATGGGTAAACTTGCCGCTGCGGGTGTCGAAGAGGTTCAACCCGCCGCCGCGCGTTCCGACCCACAGCTTTCCGCCGCCGGCCGGGACGATCGCGAACACCGTATTGTTGCTCAGCGAGGTGGCGTCCTTCTTGTCGTTGACATAGACCCGCTGCCGCCTGATTTCGTAACGCCCGCCCGACTCGGCCAGCTGCAGCCCGATCAGCCCGTAGCCGTTCGTCCCGAGCCACACGCAGCCGTCCGACGGATCGCGGTAAATCGCATACACCGAACCGAAATAGGTGCCCGGGACGGGTTTGATGGACGAGATGCGCCCCGTGGCACACGAAAGCACATTGAGCCCGGCGCCGTCGTGCCCGATGAACAGGTCGTCGCCGAATCCCCCGGCGAGGGCGTAGACGGAATTATTACCCAGTCCCCCGGATACGTCGTAGACCGCGCCCCGACTCCCGTCGGGACGCAACATGCCGATCCCGTTGCCTTTCGTGGCGACATAGACGTTCCCGCGGCTGTCCTCGCAGAAGGCGCGCACGGGGCAGTTCCTGTCGCCGAAAATCCGGCTGTTGGGAATCTTGTCGAACTGGATGCCGTCGTTGTATACCTGAAAGACGCCCTGCCCGTCGCTGCCGACCCACAGGATGTCCTGGCTGCCGTAGCAGAGCGAAAGGATGTTGATGTCGGGCATTTGCGACATCCGGTGGAACGTCCGCCCGGGCATGTCGCAGACATACATGTCCGGCGCCCCGGTCGCTATCAGCAGGTAATCGTCGCCGTATTGGGCGACAGCGCGTATCTCACGGGCCGGGGGGGGGAATTTGCCCACCGCCGCCAGCTCCCCGTCGCGGCGTTCGTAGCGGTAAATTTCCGCATCGGCCGTAACCAGGTAGAGCGCCGTCCGGCTGTCGAACACCGACTTGACCCCGCCTTCGGGGAAGAGCCCGACCTTTTCCCGCACCTCCATGCTCCCCGTCGCGGACAGCCCGTAACGAATCCGAACCAGCTCCTCCTGCACGGTATGCAGCAACAGGGTATTCTGCCCGCCGTAGTAAACGGCACGTATCTCCGAAGAGTTGAACTGCGGGACATTGAGTGCCGAAAGCCGGCCCAGCGCCTTGTCGTAGCAGGCGATGCCCCACCCCGTGGCGGCGCAGAAAATTGTGCCGTCGGCCGCGGCCGCGACCGAGAATACCTGCTCGGCCGTGGGGCCGTTGTCCTCGTAGCCGGGGTAGAAGCGTTCGATGCGGTCGTTTTCCACGTCGATGCGGTTGATCCCGTAGTCGGTGGCGACCCAGAGGATGCCCTTCGCCTCCTCGACGATGTTGCGGATGACGTTGTTCGAAATCGTATTCGCATTGTCCGGCGCGAACTTGTAAGTCCTGAAGCCGTAACCGTTGTAGGCATTCAGGCCGTCCCATGTCCCGAACCACATCATCAGGGTCGAATCCTGATAGATGCAGTTGACCGAACTGTTCGACAACCCGTCCGCGCTGGTCAGCGTATCGTACTTGAGGGAGGCCACGGCGGAAGGCATGGCAACCCAAACCGCCGCCAGCAACAGGAAAATCAACTTTTTCGACATAACGCTTCGCATGTTGTTACAAAGATATGTTTTTATCCGGAACCGCAAAATCACGCGGCAGGCCGTTTCCCGAAAAAAGCGGGAAGCCGGGGCGGATGATCCGCCCCGCCACAGAACGGGAAAGCCATGGCAGGGCGCGCCCTGCCATGACCCTGCGGATGTTCCGTCCGCGCAGTCCGCCTCCCTGCAGGCCGAATCCGGCCCGGAAACGGGGCGGACGGTTTCCTTAATAGCGTTTCGCGCCGTCCGTCCAGTCGTCGGTGCGGAACGGCCCGGCCGGAAGCCCGGCGCCGTTACTGAGGTTGCAGACCGGGTTGTTGGCCCAGGCATAGCGCACCCCGACGGGGAAACGCACCCCGTCCGAAGAGACGACGACCGTATTGCCTTCGATGACGGCCTTGGCGGCATGGAACTTATGGTCGGGGCCGGCGATATAGAACCCCCTGACGGGGCCGCCGTCGGAGGTCTTGAGCCCCTTGTCCGTGTGCGAAAAGTCGATGCGGATCGTGTTCCCCTCGATGCGGTAACCCTCGTATACGGGCCCCGAATAGGGAATCTGCTCACCATAGGTCAATGCCCGTGCCACGAGCGAGAGGCGCCGGCCGACCGCCGGTTTGTTTTTCGGATGGAGGTCGTCGCCGTCACCGACGTCGATGCACACGGCCAGCCCCGTGTTCTCGAGGCGGAGCGCATGTTTCTGCGCCTCGCGCAACTCGGCCCACTCCGACTCCTCGGGGCCTTCCTGTGCCTTCATGTAGTTGGGAAGCTGCACGATATAGAAGGGAAAGGCATACCCCCAGTGCTGCCGCCAGTCATGGATCATCAGCGGCAGCAGGTCGCGGTACTGCGCCGCGCGCGCCACGTTGGCCTCGCCCTGGTACCAGATGGCGCCGCGGATGGCATAGTCCACGAGCGGGTGGATCATCGCATTGAAGAGGAACGTCGGGTAGTTGGGTTCGGTGGCGGTATTGACCGGCATGTCGGGGGCGTCGCCCAGGCCCATCGAGACCTTGTATTTCCATTGCCCGGCCAGCGGGAGTTTCTCCGAGTCCGATTTGGCGAGGGCGATGCTGTTCGCCTCGCCGAAGATGCCGCCCTTGCCGCCCGTATCCATCACACGCACGGCAACGGTCGCCTTGCCGGCCTTGACCAGTGACGCGGGAATCTTATAGCTCCGGAAAGCCATGCAGCCCTCGGTATGCCCCACTTCGACGCCGTTGAAATAGGTGAAATCGTTGTCGTCTATGGCCGCAAGCGTGAGCGTCAGTTCCTTACCGGCCCAGCCGGCCGGGATCTCGACGTCCCTGCGCACCCACATAAAGCCGCTGAACCCGTCGAGGCCCTGATCCTGCACGAACCCCGGAACCGCGATCTCGCCCCACGACGAATCGTCGAACGAACTCTCGGCCCACACCGCGCGGCCGTCCTCGAACGCCTTGTCGACCTGCATCATCCGGAGGCGCCACTCGTCCATGTCGTCGTGGAACATCCTGTTACGCGCCTCCCGAGATTCGGGGATCTGCTTCACCTTCTCGACGCGGGGACGGAAATAGGGCATCTCGGACAGCGCTTCGGCGCTCGTCCACGACTCGGCGTACGTCCCGCCCCAGCACGACTCGATCAATCCGATGGGTATGCCCAGGTTTTTATAGAGTTCCTTGCCGAAGAAGTAACCCGTCGCCGAAAAGTCGGCGATGTGTTCGCCCGAGCACACCTGCCAGCCGCCGTGGCGAACCGAAGCCTCGCCGAGCGGCACCGGGCTGGTGGTGTTGTCGATATGCAGCAGGCGGATATTCCCGTAGGCATCGGCCTCCTTCATCTCCTGTTCGTAGTTCAGCACCCGGTCGGCAACGCGCATCTCCATGTTGGACTGCCCCGAACAGAGCCAGACCTCGCCGATCAATACGTTTTTCAGTTCGACGGGTTTGCCGTCCGAAACCGTGACCGTATAGGGGCCGCCGGCCACGGGGGTCGACACGCGCACCTCCCAGCCGCCCGATGCGGCGGCCGTCGCCGCGTAGGTCTTGCCGTCCCACGAAGTGGTGACTTTCACGGCCTTGCCGGGTTTGGCCCTGCCCCAGATTTTCACATCGCTCTGTTGCTGCAGCACCATGTTGTCGGTGAAGATCGCCGGGAGCGTGACCTTGGCGGAGAGCTGCAGGGGCAGCACGGCCGCCAGCAGGAAAAGTATTCGTTTGAGATTCATGACAGCTTCGGATTAGTAGACGAAATAGTTTTTGTCGGTACCGTTCACCTTGTTGATGGCCGACACGATGATCTTCTCCATGACCTTATAGCCCTCGCCGTTGGGATGGCATCCCTCGGGCGAATATTCCGGGAGCATGGCGTTGTCCTTGTCGGCCATCGCCGAGAAATAGTCGACATACTCCACGCCCTCGGCCGAGTCCGCATACTTCCTGAGCATCGCGTTGAGCTTAGGGATGATCTTCCCGGGCTCCACCTGCGGCCGCCAGTTGTAGCGCACGCACGGCGTGACGGAGCACAGCAGCACCTTTATCCCGTTGAAGCGTGCCAGCTCGCACATCGAAACGATGTTCTGGTAGGTATTTTCCAGGGCGATGTACCCGTTGTTCATCGCAATATCGTTCGTCCCGGCCATGATCGCCACGCACTGCGGGTGCAGTTCGATCACGTCCTGGCGGAAGCGCACCAGCATTTCCGACGAGGTCTGCCCGCCGATGCCGCGGCCCAGGAAGTTGTTTTTCTGAAAGAACTCCGGGTGCTGGTTGAACCACCCCTCGGTGATGGAGTTACCCATGAAAACCACGTCGGGGCGCACGTCGCCCAGCGTTTTGTTCACCTGGGCATAGGCCCTGAGCCCCGCCCAGTCCCGGTAGAGAAGGTCGGAATAGGCCTGGCCGAAAACAACGCCCGCCCCAAACAGGCAAAGCGCACATAACAAGATCAGTTTTTTCATTTCCGCAAAATATTAGATCGGTTCCACAAAGTTAAAAATTATCCGTCCGGAACGGCACTACGGGCTGCCCGAAGGCATCCCACAGGCAGCCGACGCTGCAATTCTTGAAATTATAGCGCAGGTACACGGGGCTGCCCACGTCGTAGTTCGAGACATAGAGCACCGTGGGGTCGGGGCGCCGGCGCACGGCCTTCGCGGGGCGGAACACCCCGTCGCTGCCGGCCAGTTCGAAGCCCTCGATCTCGCCCTTGACGAGGAACCCGCAGTCGCTGCCGTCGAAATGCACCCTCACGACACCGCCTTCGAGCACCTCCATCGACCTGAACCGCGGCCCGATGGTCTTGACCGCATCGCCGTAGCCGTAGTCCCGGCTCAGCGCCCAATAGGCCAGACGCCGCGCGATGGGCTCCTTCTGGCTGGGATGCACGTTCCACGTCTCGTAGTCGTAGACCAGGTCGTTGGTGCAAACCATACCCACGTTGTCGGTCATGTCCATCACCCGCGCCTGCTGCTCGCGCACCAGCGCCTCGTTCACGTTCTGCTCGCCGTCCTCATGGGGTGCGATCTCGACGTAGTAGAACGGCTTGCGTTCGCCGCCCCACAACTCCCGCCAGTGGTCGATCATCGCCACCATCTTGTCGGCGTAACAGGTGCTGCGCCCGACATTCGAGCAGCCCTGATACCAGCAGAACCCCTTGATCGCAAAGTTATGCAACGGGTAAATCATCCCGTTGTAAAGGATTTCGACCGTATTCATGCCGCTCTGCCCCTCGCGCGTGGCGACCGACGCCGGGTCGAAATCGGCGAACCTGCGTTGCAGCGACGCCGGGAACCACGCTTCGATCCACGTGCCGCCGCAACTGCTGTTGATGATCCCCACGGGGACGTTCAGCGCCCGGCGGAGGTTGCGGCCGAACAGGTAGCCGATGGCGCTGAAGGTCTTGACGCTCCCGGGCGAGGCTTCGCACCAGGCACCCGTCACATCCTCCCGGGGACGAAGCCCGCCGTCGATTTTCACCGAGAAGAGCCGCACGTCGGGATACTGCGCACTTTCGGCGATGATCTCCTGCGCATGTTCGATCGGGCAGTCGCGGCCTCCCTGCACGGGGATCTCCATGTTGGACTGCCCCGAGCAGAGCCACACCTCGCCGATGAGGATATTCTTCAGCACGACGGGTTCGCCGTCGCCGTCGCCCAGGGCGATGCTGCGCGGCTCGAACGAGGCGGCCGGGGTTGCGACCGTCACGCACCAGCGTCCTTTCTTGTCGGCCTGCGTCCGTACGGCGCCGCACCACGAGGGGGCGACGCTGACTTCGGCCTCGGGCGCCGCCCAGCCCCAGAGCTTCACTTCGCAGGACTGTTGCAGCACCATGTTGTCGCCCACGATGGCGGGCAGCTTGATTTTCGCTTCGGACGGCGCCCATGCCGCGCACAGCAGGAGCACCAGCGCACAAAACCTTCCCATACCCGCAATCAATCGTTATAGGGCCTTGCGACCAGTTTGTAGGTATCCTCCCCGAGCAGCGACTCGTCGATCTCGATGTCGACCTTCCGGGTCTCGCCCCGCAGCAGTGTGAAGTAGTTGTCGTCCATGATGACCGGCAGTATCTGCTCCCCGGTCGAGGCGTAGACCGGCATGAGGCGCACGGCGAACGCCACGCTGCGGCCCCGGTTCGTGACGGTCGCGCGGATGATGCGCTTGCCGTCCACCGTTTCGGCTTTCGTGCGTACATCCAGTTTCGCGGGTTCGAGGTCGTTCAGCGCACGGTAGTCGCCCAGGCGGTTCGAACGCCAGTAGAAATTCTCCGAAAGCAGGTTCCCAGCATCGTCGGTCAGCCGCAGGCGGATGAAATGCACGGGCGAAAGTTCTTCGGCCGGGGTTTCCGGGCCGTAAAGCTCCATTTCGAAGAGCACCAGCTGCCAGTCGTCGTGGGGCGCCGTGCCCTGCAACTTGACATAGCGCGCCGTCACGGGGTCGATCCGGATCTGGTCGATGGGCGTGCTGGGCTTGCCGCTGGTGTAGACCGTCCGCCACTCTTCGGCGTCGTCCGACGCGAGTATCTCGTATGCTTTGGCCGCTTCGCTCTCCCACGTCAGGACGATGTCCGAAAACTCGGTGGGCGCGCCCAGGTCTACCATGACCCACTGCTCGCCCGGGCCGCCCGAGCGCCACGAGGAGCCCGTATTGCCGTCGGTGACGGACTTGGCGGCATGCGAATCGTCATTCTCCGACGACGAGGCGACGGTTTTCTTACCCCGTGCGAGGTTGCGGCCTTCGGGGAACGGCAGCGTCATCACCTTGACAGCCGTATTGGGCAGCGACGACAGGGCGGCCCGCTGCGCGTAGCGCTTCACCTCGCTGCCGTCCATATTGTAGACCGCCGCCGTGGCACGCAGGCCGTTGTAGGCCTCGCCGCTGGCGTTGACCACCTTGACCGTGTTGTCGGCGTAACTCCACTGGATATGCAGCGGCTCGCAGGCCTTGCGCACGCCCCAGTAGGCGCCGTTCAGGTCGTAATAGTAATCGTAGGTCTGCCATACGAACGACGGGTAGGCCGACTGGCTCATCCAGGTCAGGATGCCCGAAGCGTCGTTCCACAGGTGGTGCTGCCACCCCTCGTACATCGCCTTGTTGACCTCGATGTTGAGCAGCTGCGCCTTGCGGCAGAAATCCTCCGTGCCCGCGGCCTTGCCGTAATTGTACTCCACGGCCGCGAAATAACGGGTCGGACGCGCATTGCCCGCCGAGTTGCCGAAGAAATGCTTGTCCAGCATCCCGGGCGAAGCCGGCCACCGCTCGGGCTCGGGCATGAACTTCTTATAGCTCTCGTAGTTGGTGAACACGGCCGAACCGATCTCCGTGCGGAAGCCCCAGCCGTCGAGCTTGTGGTCTCCGTAGCCCAGCGGGTGGGCCGTGAAGTACCAGATCGGATGGGCATTCACCCAGGGGCCGCTGCCCGAGAATCCGTACTCGCGCGAAATGGGCTGGTACCAGCGGTCGCCGCCGTCGAAGGCCTTGACATCCTCGCGCAGCCACTCGTTGAGCGGCGCCAGGGGCACGCCCTCGTTGTCGCCGCACCAGACGGCGATCGAAGGATGGTTGCGCAGCCGCTTGATTTTCTCCACGGCATTGCGGTTGAAGGCGAACACGTCGTCCGGCAGGTTGGGATGCGAATTGAGCCAGAAATCGTCGAAGACCATGATGCCGTAGCGGTCGCACGCCTCGTAGAACTCGTCGTCGGTCGTCGAACCGATCCAGTTGCGGATCATGTTGTAGTTCATCTCGCGGTGCAGGCGGATTTTGAGGTCGTACTCGGCGCCCCGGCAGCGGAGCATATACTCGCTCATGCCCCAGTTACCGCCCTTGCAGTAGATGCGCTCGCCGTTGACCGAGAGCTGGAACACGCCCTTCACGAAATCGTACTCCCGGATGCCGAATGTCACCGTCCGGCGGTCGGAAACCTCGCCGTCGACCTCGCACGTCAGCTCGCACGTATAGAGGTTTTGGTCGCCATACCCGTTGGGCCACCACAGGGCCGGGTCGTCGACGGTCAGCTGCGGGAACTCGCGGGGGTCGACGCCCACGGTGCGCTGCTGGCCCGCCCCTATTTTAAATCGCTTCTCGAAGGTAATGTCGCCCGGGCGGATGACGCCCCTCACGACCCCGGTTTTCTCCTGCTGCGAGTGGTTTTTCAGTTCGGTGGTCAGCGAAATGACGCCCTGCTCGCGCGAAGGCACCCTGGTACGCACCCACGGGTCGACGAGCGACACGTCGCCCGACGTGGTGAAATACACGTCGTCGGTGATGCCGCCCAGCAGCCCGGGGACGTAGGGCATCCAGTCCCAGCCCGCACTGGAAATATAGGTCGGGCTGGCATGGTTGGCGATCGGGTTCGTCGGCACGCGCACCAGCACGGCCAGCACGTTGGGCGCAGCATCCTGCCGCAGCAGATGCGTGACCTCGAACATGCCGCGATCCATAAACCCGTCGAGCGACCCCAGCCGCGCGCCGTTGAGATAGACTTCGGCCCCGCGGTTCACGCCCTCGAAGCAGATCCAGCGGCGCGCACCGGCGGGCAGGTCTTTGGTCGCGAACTCGGCCCTGTACCAGAAATTGCGGTCGTACTTGCTCCTGTCCACCTTGTAGGCATTGTCGCCGAAGTTGGGGTCGGGTTCGATCCCCGCCTCGACGAACGACGTGAAGGCCGCCCCCGGGACGACCGCGGCGACCCAGCCGGACGCATCGTAACCGGCCCCGAGCATGGCCTTCGCATCGGGCACCTCGTCCTGTGCCCGGAGCTGCCACGCGGCAACCCGGCCGTCGCTGTTGAGCGACACTTTCTGCACAGCGGCTGCCAGGGAAGGCTCAGCAACAGCGACGCTGCGATCAACAGATATTTTTTCATTCCTTCATTTTTTTACGGATAATTCGCTCCCGCACGGCTTCAACGCCGCCGGTCATCCGGCACCTCCCGGCCACACGCGAAGGGCGGCAACCTGCGGATGCAGGCCGATCCGGACGGCCCGGCCGGAAAAAATCCCGGCGACGGCGAAGTGAAACAGAAACGATCCACTGCCGTCGCCGGATTATCATACCGCCCCGGGTAACCGGCCGGGACGGCCTTCACAACCGGTTTTTACCAACCGGTATTCTGGTCGAGGTTCGGGTTCTGCGTCGTTTCGGCATAGGGGAACGGCCACAGGTAGAAGCGGTCGCTCCAGGTGCCGCGCGTCGACAGCGGGTCGTAGCGCACTTCGTAGTTGCTCCAATCGGTAGGATCGGTCGTACGCTTGGTCGCGTCCTTGAGCCCGACGAGCCATGCGCATTCGTTACCCCAATGCTCGCTCACACCGTCGATCGAAGTGTCGGTGATGAATTTCTTGTAATCGCCCCAGCGAATCAGGTCGACATAGCGGCTGCAATCCTCCAGCCACAGCTCGAAGCGGCGCTCGGCCTTGATGCCGTACTCGGCGTTATCCATATCCAGCGCGGGGGCGTCGGTCAGGCCCGCACGGCGGCGCACCTTGTTCAGCGCCTCCAGGCCCGAGATATTGGCCGTACCCTCGCCCGACATGCAGACAGCCTCGGCATAGAGCAGCAGCACGTCGGCATAGCGCATCAGCGGGAAGTTCGTCCGGTTGCCGTTGGTCTGGCCGCTTGCGAAACGCTCGGGAACCACGTCGTCCACATAGTCGTAGTATTTCATGCGGAAATAGCCCTCGTTCTCGAACAACATGCTCGACATGACGCCGCGCACGTCCTTGTTCAGGTAGGGGAAGTCGTGGTACACCTCGCTGTAAGTGGCGATGGCCGCACGGCGGCGCACGCTGTTGCCGTCGTGCTTGGCAAATGCATAACCGAACGTGCGGGTCGGGTTGATAAAGCCCCAGCCGTCGGAGGCGGTCGTCGTGTTGCCCGGCAGGTTGACCTCGTCCTTACGCCAGTTCATGTAGGCGCGGAACCAGTAAGGCTCAGTGCTCGTGATCGTCGTCATGTCGCCGTCGATGTCCAGCTCGAGCAGGAACTCGTCGCAGAAATCGGCCTCGGCACGGTAGAGCGTCAGGTATTCGTACTCCTCGCTGCCGTCGCTCCAGTTTTCGTTCTGGCTCTTGGCCAGCTGCATGTTCGTGCCGTAGCTCGACGGGCCCATGGTCGCGGTCTTATCCCAGAGTTCGTATTTGCCCGAGTTGATCACCTTGGCCAGTTCGACCTTGGCGTTGGCATAATCGTTCTGCCACATGTACCCCTGGCCCTTGTAAGCGTAGCAGGCTTCGGCCGTCCAGCGGCCGCCGATGGCTTTCTGGCCGCCCAGTCCGCTCTTCGAGGGAAGCACGGCAGCAGCCTCGTCGAACTGCGTCATGATCCATTTCCAGTTGTCCTCGGGGTTCGAGTTGCCGGGATAGAACGAATAGTTGATACCGTCCAGCACGTGATCCACGAGCGGGGCCGAGCCCCACAGCTGCGTCAGGCGCATCATCGCCCATGCACGCCAGGCCTTGGCCTCGGCGATCACGCGCTTGCGCTCGGCGGAACCGTCGTTGAGTTTGTCCACGATCATGTTGCATTTGTACATGATCTTGTAGAAACGGGTATACATCTCCTTGTAGGCGTTGTTCTCCGAATCGTCGATCATGGCCGACATGCGGTGGTATTCGGTACCGTCGTTCGGGCCCGAACCGCCCGGCCAGCACTCGGCCGTTTTGGCCGAGGTGGTTGCAATGTAGTGTACGCCCCAGTCGCCCATCATCAGGTACTTGGCCGTGACGTATACGTTCGCGATCAGCTGTTGGGCCGTCATATCGTTCGCCTCCGCATAGGTCTTGTCCACCTCGGTGACCCCGAGGTGCTCCACTTCGTCGAGACGCGCCTGGGAGCACGAAGTCGCCATCATCGCTCCGGCAAGCAGACCGGCTAATGCCAAAATATGCTTTTTCATAATAGTCATAATGTTTTTAGGTTAGAACGAAAGGTTTGCACCGAATGTCAGGGTCTTCGGGGTCGGGTAGTCGCCATTGTCCATACCGATGCCCGACGTACCGCTGACAGCTTCCGGATCCATACCCCAGTAGGGAGTGATGCAGAAGAAGTTGTCGAGCGAAACATAGACGCGCAGGCGCGAAATGGCGATCTTCTTCGTAAAGGACGAAGGCAGCGTGTAACCCAGCTGGATCTGCTTGATCTTGAAATAGGAACCGCTCTTGAGCCACATGCTCGAGTTTCTGGAAGCGGTATCGCCGATCGGATCGGGATGCGGGTATTTGGCCCCGGCGCCCTTCACGTCCCACGAATCCGTCCACAGTTCGGAGGGCTTGTTGGCCGAAGGCGTCAGGCGGGCGCCGTAGAGGCTCAGCAGGCCGCCGTGGCTTCCGCTGCCGAATACCGTCAGGTCGAAGCCCTTGTAAGCGGCGTTGAGGGTGATGCCGTAGGTAAAGTCGGGAATGGCCGAACCCAGGTACACCTTGTCCTTGTCGTCGATCGTGCCGCTCTTGTCCTTGTCGTAATAGATGGCGCTGCCGTCCTCGGGATTGACACCGAGGTATTTGTAACCGTAGTAGCTCCACATGGGCTGTCCCTTGTCGAAATAGACGAAATCGGACAGGTCGTTCACGATACGCGCACCTTCCATCTCCTTGACCTCGCTGCTGATGGTGGCAAGGTTGGCATTGACGCCGTAGGTGAACTCACCGACCTGATCCTGCCAGCCGAGTTCGAACTCGAAGCCGTGGTTGTTCACCTTGCCTATGTTCTTCGCCATGCTCGTGGTACCCGTCGCAAGGGGTGGCGTCAATGTAAGAATCTGGTCGACGGTATTTTTGTTGTAGAAATCCATCCCGAAAGTCAGCCTGTTGTTCAGGAAGCGTGCGTCGACGCCGACGTCGAACTGCCGTGCCGTCTCCCATTTCAGATCCGGGTTGGCCAGCACATCCGAAGGATAGACGGTGGAAACCAGCGAGCCGTTCATGGGGTAATAATCGCCCACGCTCATCGACGAGCTGTACATGAAAGCGCCCAGTGCACTGATATTACCGTTGACACCGTACGAAGCGCGGAGCTTCAGGAACGAAATGATCTTGGGGTCGATATCGCGCATGAACCGCTCGTTGGAAATCGTCCAGCCGGCCGACACCGAGGGGAAATAACCCCACCGGGCTTCCTTCGACAATTTGGAACGGTCGAAAGCGTCGGCGCGGAAATTGACCATGATGTTGTAACGGTTGTCGAACGTATAGCCGATACGGCCGAAATAGCTGATACTGGACATTTCGCCTACTCTGCCGCCCACGCCTTTGGTGGCATCGGTCGAAGCGAAGTCGAGGTGGTGGAAATTGCTGCTGCTGTCGGTCAGGCCGTTGGTCGAACCCGATGTGAAGTTGCTCCACTCGTACTGGTAGGACATACCGACCATCGCGTTGATCGTGTGCTTGCCGAACGAACGGTTGTAGTTGGCGAAGTTCTCCCACATGTAGAAGCGGTTCATCGTGGTCTTCCCGTCCAATTGCATCTTCGTACGCGACGACACGGCAAAGTAGGTCGGCACGCCGTAGAAGCTGTAATTGGTCGATTCGAGCCGGTAACCCACGCGCGACGTGACGGTAAGGCCCTCGACGGGGGCGAAAACCAGCGACGAAGCACCGCGCAGGGCGAAATTCTTATGCTCGCCCGTGTTGCTGTAATAGTGGGTAAGCGGGTTGACTGCGTCCTTGGCGGCGAACGGGATGCCCACGTAATCGCCCTTCTCGTTCTTCATGAACATGTCGTCGCCCTGTTGTGCGATCAGCTCGGTCATGTATGCGGGCAGGTTGTCCTTGTCCCAGAAAGCGGGCAGCAGCGGATCCATGCCGTAAGGGTTGATAAACTGGTTGCTGTTGCCCAGCGTGCTCACGCCGTCGCCGCTGTTCTGCGAACGCGAACTTTCGACCGTATTGTTGGTCGTGAAGGTGAGCCATTTCTTGACCTTGTAGTCGCCGTTGAGCTGGAAGGTGACACGCTTCAGCCAGTCCTTGTTGCCATAGTACATACCGTCGTTGTCCATATACGACAGCGAAGCGTAAACCGAACCGTTGTCGTTGGCCATTTCGATGCCGGCCGTATGGCGCTGGAACGAACCGTTGTCGCCGTAAAGCACGTCGAACCAGTCGGTATCGGTCTTGCCGTCCCACGCGGACAGCGACTGGTTGTTGCCGGCGGCCGTCTGGTAGGCCACGTACTGCTCGGCATTCATCAGGTCGGCCTTGCGTGCCAGCGAGGTGATGCCGTAGGTGAAATCGTAGAAGATGCGGCCGTCGCCCTTCTTACCCTTCTTCGTGGTGATGAGCACGACACCGTTACCGGCCTCGACACCGTAGATGGCCGCCGAGGCACCGTCCTTGAGGATCTCCATCGACTCGATGGACGAAGGATCCAGGTAGGAGATGTCCGACACCTTCAGGCCGTCCACTACATACAAAGGCTCCGAAGCACCCGAATTGTTCGAGCTGAAACCGCGGATACGGATCGAGGGGCTCGAACCCGGAGCGGCCGAAGAGGAGAGCACCTGCACGCCCGGGGCCTTTCCCTGCAGGGCCTGCTGTGCGTTCTCGACCGAACGCGATTCGAACACGTCGCTCTTCACCGAGGTGATCGAACCCGTCACGTCCCTCTTCTTCTGGACGCCGTAACCGATGACGACCACTTCGTCGAGCGTCTGGTTGTCCTCCTTGAGCACGACCTTCATATTCGTCTGTGAGCCGATCGCAACCGTCTGGGGTTCATAACCGATGAATGTCACCAGGAGGCTCTGGTTCGCCATAACGCCGTTCAGTGCGAAGGAACCGTCGGAACCCGTCGAGGTACCCTTCGTCGTCCCGTCGATCACCACGGCGGCACCCGCAACCGGATTCCCCTGTGCGTCGACGACGGTTCCGGTCAGATTGTGCGTCTGTGCAACAGCCTGACTGCCTGCGAACGGAGCGACAAGCATCAACATCACTGCTGCAAAAGCTAATTTCAGTAAGCTTTGTTTCATAATTTTAATCAATCATTAATGTAGTTCGTTGGTTGTCATTTCTTTGCTTCCCGCGGGAACGCCCGGTTCCCGGCGGATCGGTAGGTTTTACATCTTTTCAGTTTATGGCCAATTAGGTGTTAAGTTAATAAGTAGTTTATAATTAGGTATTTATGAATATCACAACGCTTTTTACAGGGTGCAGTCGGAAACACCCGCCGCAGAATCAGGGGTGTCAGCGTACAGGGTGTGCCCGTCGGGGCACACCGATGCACGCGGCATTCCGCACGATTATTCTACGGGGAGACCCTTATAGGCGCGGTACGTAGCGGCCAGGTCGGCAGTCCTCAGGAACACGTATTTCCGGCCGTCGTTGCGGGCCTCGATCTGCTTTTTGAGCTCGGACGCATAGGTGGTCACATCCTCGCTCGCCGTGCCGATCATGACCGACAGGAACAGCGGTTCGTCTACCGGGGCGCTGTCCAGCACCTTGTTCAGGTATTCGGGACGCGAATTGGTCGTACCGATATGGAAACAGTCGTTGTCCATGTGGTATTCGTCGGAACCGATGCCGCGCCAGTCGGTGCCCGCATAACCGCCTTCGAGGCAGTAGGGCTGTACGTTCCAGGCCACGGCTTCGCCGTCGACCATCTGCTTGAGGGTGTGCATACCGGCCTGCCTGAGGTAATGCCGCGTCAGCGAGCAATAGAACGAGAAACCGCTGTAACGGTCGGTCGTCGGGGAGCCGTCGCCCATCATGGCGCCCATCTCCTGGCCGCCTTCGTTCATCACCTGCTCGTACCAGGTGAAAACACGCGGCGCGAGGTCTACGATGGCGGGGTTGATGATCCACGTCACGGGGACGTCACCGTAGGCGGCCGACTCCTCGATCGTGTAGGGCATGTAGATCATCGTATGCAGCAGGTTGTCGCCGTCGGAGACGAGCATCGCGATATAAACGGTATTGGGCTCGGCCTTGAGCGCCTTGGGTTCGATGGGCGTACCCTGCACCGAGGGGAACGAAGACATGACGGTCATGTTCTCGACCGAAATGAACGGCACCATGAAATACCCGTATTCGGCGAAGAGCTTGTCGGCCTTCAATTCGTCCGTCCAGCCCATGATCTGGGTGCCGGCGGGATATTTCTTGACGATGTTCTCGTAATATGCGCACTGGTCATGATCCTGGATGTCGAGGAAATAGGTGAACAGGCGGTTGGCAACCACGTAGTCCTTGTTGGCTGCGCCCCAGCTCTCCTGGAAATCGGTGGTCATGTGCGACCAGGTGAAAGCCACGTCGCGGTTGGCCGTCTCGAAATAGTTTTCCACGAGCCAGTCGACACACTCGATGTTGGTCTTGAACATCCCGCGCAGATCCCGGATCACCGGAAAATCGTACCCCTTCACCTCCTCGTAAAGGCGGGGTGAAACGATCAGGGCGTCGGTCTGTGCCGCGATCGTAGTCGCCGCCTCGATCGTGGCCTCGACCAGTTCGGGGTCATAGATGACTACGCCCTTGATATGCTTCTTATACTGCTCGACAAGCGCCGAGAACCCGGGGTTGGACTTGGTCGCATCGAGCGTGAGGGTCTCCTGCGGAATGTCCTTCAGCACACGGTCGAGCCAGAACTGCCCCATCTGGGCCATGTCGTGCGGGCCGGTCTTCCAGCCGCCGTGGTTGTCCTTGCAACGGCTGTTCATCACATAGATCTTCTGTTCGCTGTCGCGGTTGACGATACCCTGCAGGCCGATGGCAGCGACCTGCCCCTCGATATCGTCGTTTTGCAGGTCTACGATGACAAGCGATTTGGTCGGGGTTTTGACTTTCGGATAGAGCCTGCCCGTCAGGTCGACGTCCGTGGCGGCCTGGCCGCAGCACGAACCGCCGTTCTGGCACGAAGCGAGCGTCATCAGACAAAGCAGGGAACCGAAACAATAGGTCAAAGTTTTCTTCATGAGTTTTAAGTAGGTTTTATTAGGATTTCTATTATAAGTCTTTGCGCAGGTTTTCCAGGATTTCGCCTACGGAGAGGTCGGCCCGGCAGATCACCTTGTCCGAAGCCCCGTAGTACAGGGCGATGCGGTCGCCATCGACCAGGTGGCCGTTGGTGAAGATGACATTCCCGAAGAAGCCTTCCAGTTCGTAGGGTTCCTCAGGCTCCATGACGGGCGTGCGGCTGCGCGCCAGCACCTTCGACGGGTCGGCGGCGTCGAGCAGCATCGCACCCAGGCAATAGCGGTGCGAAGCGTCTGCGCCGTGGTAGATCATCAGCCACCCTTCGCCCGTACGGATCGGGGCACACCCGGCACCTATGCGGGCACTATCCCACATCCCCTTGCGGGTACGGGCCACACACCTGTGGTTTCCCCAATGGCGGAGGTCGGGGCTCTGGGCGATCCAGATAT
>ERZ827440.2057-NODE-2057-length-19104-cov-3.568429_pt1 | contig 19104 bp, 14 predicted proteins | sample MGYA00519774_ERZ827440 | MGnify/ENA primary metagenome ERZ827440 (study PRJEB31778, sample SAMEA3449302) | human gut metagenome | biome: human gut; feature: human-associated habitat; material: faeces | place: United Kingdom | collected 2010/2012 ... | reverse complement strand
AAGGCCCTCACGGACGGACGAGCCTCGCTTTTCGCAAGAAAAGCCGTCCGCCATACCGCCACAGGCGAAACGGAGTCCGCAGGACGACTGGCACCGTCCGGCAAACGTCACGGTCCGCATCGGCCGACGCTGCCGATCCTTTTTTCCGACGGCGGGATTTTGAAATCCCGCCGAAATACGTTATATTTGTAAGAACTATCAACCACCAATACTCGGCTCATGGCACACCACGTTTTCATCAGTTACGCAAGTAAAAACAAACAACTGGCCGATGCGCTCTGCCACACGCTGGAACAACACCGCATCTCCTGCTGGATCGCCCCGCGCGACGTCCTGCCCGGAGAGCCCTACGCCCGCGAAATCATCCGCGGCATCCGCGACTGCCAGATCATCGTGCTGATCTATACCAACGACTCCAACGCATCGGAGCACGTGCTCAACGAGATCGACAAGGCGTTCAACTACGGGAAGGTCATCATCCCCTTCATCGCCGACGATACGCGCATGAGCGACGAGTTCGACTACTACCTCAGCCGCAAGCACTGGCTCACGGCCTTTCCCAACCCCGAACAGCACTTCGCCAAATTGGTGGAATCGATCGCCCGGACGCTGAAACTCGACACGACGCCCGTCGTGACACCGCCTCCGACACCCACGCCGCCGCCTGCCACGACGACTCCGCCGCCCGCAGTGCCGCGCCCGACGATTACTCCTGTCGACGTTCCGCGCCCGCTGGCCGAACGCAATCGCACACGCGGCAAACAGAACTACGACAACGGCGACAGCTACGAAGGTGAACTCTTCGACAACAAACGCGACGGGCAGGGCACCTACACATGGAAAGACGGAGACAAATACGTCGGCGATTTCATCGATAACCAGCGCACCGGAAAGGGCACCTTCTACTGGGTCGACGGAGAGCGTTACGAAGGCGAGTTCCTCAACGGAAACCGGCACGGCCGCGGCATCTATTTCTTCAAGAACGGCAACCGCTACGAAGGCGATTTCCGCGAAGGGAAACGCACGGGCCGCGGCACGTTCCAATGGGCCGACGGAGACCGTTACGAAGGCGAGTTCATCGACGGCGACCGCACCGGCAAAGGCTCCTACTACTGGAAGAGCGGCTCCCACTACGACGGCGACTTCATCAAGGGCAGCCGCACGGGCAAGGGCTCCTACTACTGGGCCGACGGAGACCGCTACGTGGGCGATTTCGCCGACGACAAACTCCACGGCCAGGGCGTCTACTACTACAAGGACGGCACCCGCTACGAAGGCACCTTCGCGGAGGACAAGCGCACCGGCCGCGGTACGTTCTACTGGCCCGACGGAGACCGTTACGAGGGCGATTTCATCAACGGCGAACGCACGGGCAAAGGCTCCTACTACTGGGCCGACGGCGATCGCTACGAAGGGGATTTCGTCAAGGGAAAATGCCACGGGACGGGTACCTACTACTACAAGAGCGGGAACCGTTATACCGGCGCTTTCGTCGACGACAAGCGCACCGGCAAAGGTACGTTCTACTGGGCCGACGGCGATCGCTACGAAGGCGACTTCGTCGAGGGGAAATGCCACGGCAAGGGTACCTACCATTGGAATTCGGGCAACTATTACGTCGGCGACTGGGTCAACGACGAACGCACCGGCAAGGGCGTTTATTACTGGGTCGACGGCGACCGCTACGAAGGCGACTTCATCGAGGGCTCGCGCACGGGAAAAGGATGTTACTACTGGCCGGACGGCGACCGTTACGAGGGCGACTTCGTCGAGGGAAAGAGTCATGGCAAGGGTACCTACTACTGGGCCAACGGAAACAAATACGTCGGCGACTGGGTCGCCGACAAACGCACCGGCAAGGGTGTCTTCTACTGGACCAGCGGCGACCGCTACGAGGGAGATTTCGTCGAGGGAAAATTCAACGGCGAGGGCATCTACTACTGGGCCGACGGAGACCGTTACGAGGGAGAGTTCTCGGACGGCGATTTCCACGGTTACGGTATTAAATACCATGCCGACGGCACCCGCCAGGCCGGCCGGTGGGAACACGACAATTTCGTGGGATAAACGACCTTATCGAAAAAGCGGACGTCCGACGATTCAGACGCCCGCTTTTCCAATCCCTTCTGCCCGCCTACAATTTGGCGAAAACCCGCCGGATAGTCGGAAAAGTCTGCTGCAAATGCAGTTCTACCTCGTCAGGCGTACACCAGCATACGCGGTCGATCCCCTCTTCGGTCTGCGGCCGGAGCGTCGCGTCGGCCGCGGCTGCCATCTCGAACCAATGGGTGCGTTTCATCTCCCACTCCCCGCGTAACTGGTAACAATGGAGCGTGTCGCACAGGTGACGTCGGATCGAAGCCGCGACGCCCGTCTCCTCCCGAACCTCGCGCAGGGCGCACGCCTCGATCGTCTCGCCCCGCTCCCAATGCCCCTTGGGCAGATCCCAACGGCCGTTGCGGTAGATCATCAGCCGCTCGCCGCGGTCGTTGACGACCGCGCCTCCGGCCGCCTCGACGAGCCGGAACGCCGCGGCGAAGGCCGCGAAACAGCGGTCGGGGTCGGGAGTCACGACCGCCACGAAATTGAATGTTTCCAAAAAATTGAGTATCTTCGCCTGCGGAAGCGTCGTGCCGGCTTCGAGCGGAATCTCATGGTAAGGCTCTCCGACGGGACGCGATGAAAAAAGCAGAATCTTATCGGCGAAATAGATCGTTCGGCACATGAAGCATACGATTTGTTCCGGCAAAAGTACGAAGATTTGAACGAAATGAAGAAACCCAACTCGGCAAATATGAAAAAATTTTTCCTGCTTATGGCATGTACGGTTCTGGGACTCGGCTCCTGTACGGAGCGGCCCCGACCTCTCGAAATCGACAACGCGCTCACGGCCGAAGAGATCGCCGCGGGACGTTTCACCCCGGAGGTGATGTGGAAGATGGGAAGGCTCGGAGGGTCGCAGCTTTCGCCCGACGGCAAATGGCTCGTCTACACGGTCACCTATTACAATCTCGGCGAGAACCGCGGCGTGACGGCGCTTTACCTGCGCGACATGGCATCGGGCGAGGTGCGCCAGCTGACCGACCACACGTCGAACAACACGTCGCCGGCGTGGTCGGCCGACGGGCGCACGCTCTATTTCCTGTCGGACCGCAGCGGCACGCAGCAGGTATGGCGCATGGCCGCCGCGGGCGGCGAGCCGCAGCAGGTGACCGCCTTCGACGCCGACGTCGAGGGCTTCGGCGTCAACAAGCCCGGCGATGCGATCTGGTACGTGCAGACGGTAGCCGTCCCCGGCGCCGAGAAGTGTTCGGCCGACCTCTATAAGGACATGCCCCGGTCGAAAGCGCACATCTACGACGATCTGATGGCCCGCCACTGGAACTATTGGGACGAGGGGCGCTACCGCCACCTCTTCATCGCCGCCCTCACCGACGGCAAAGCCGCCGAGGGCGTCGACATCGTAGGCGCCGACGCGGCGTGGGACGTACCCACGGCGCCCTACTTCGACACGGCCGAGATCGCATGGAGCAACGCCGGCGACCGGCTGGCCTACACCTGCAAGCCCCTCACCGGCACCGACTACGCCCTTTCGACCGATTCGGACATCTTCGTCTACGACCGCGCGAGCGGCCGCACGGTCAACATCTGCAAGCCGATGGAGGGCCGCGTCCGCTTCAACGCCATGGTACACCGCAATACGCCCTTCCCCGGCTATGACAAATACCCCGTCTGGTCGCCCGACGACCGCTACATCGCCTTCCGCTCGATGGCCACGCCCGGCTACGAAGCCGACAAGGAGCGCCTGATGCGCTACGACTGCCGCACGGCGGAGATCACCGACCTCACGCCCTCCTTCGACTACCACGCCACCAACGTGGCGTGGGCCGACGACCGCACGCTGTGGTTCATCGCCCCGATGGAGGGAACCTACCAACTCTGCCGCCTCGCGCTGCCGGCCCCCGACGCCACGTGCGGCACCGTCGACCTGCCGAAGGTCGTCACGTCGGGCGACCACGACATCAACGCCTTCACGATGGCCGGCGGACGCATCGTCGCCGAAGTGACGACGATGCGCATGGCCACCGAACAGTTCGAGGTCGACCCCGCCGACGGCAAGCTCACGCAACTCTCGGCCGTCAACAAGGAAATTTACGACCACATCCGCTTGGGAACGGTCGAAAAACGCTGGGTCGAGACCACCGACGGCAAGCGGATGCTGACGTGGGTCGTTCTGCCGCCCGACTTCGATCCGGCGAAGAAATACCCCACGCTGCTCTTCTGCGAGGGCGGCCCGCAGAGCGTCGTCTCGCAGGCGTGGAGCTACCGCTGGAACTTCGCGCTGATGGCCTCACAGGGCTACGTCGTCGTGGCGCCCAACCGCCGCGGCGTACCCTCGTTCGGGCAGGAGTGGCTCGAACAGATTTCGGGCGACTATTCGGGACAGAACATCCGCGACTACCTCTCGGCCATCGACGACGTGGCGCGCGAACCGTGGTGCGACCGCGACCGGCTGGGCTGCGTGGGCGCCTCCTACGGCGGTTATTCGGTCTATTTCCTGGCCGGCTGCCACCAGAAGCGCTTCAAGGCCTTCATCGCCCACTGCGGCATCTTCAACTTCGAGTCGATGTACGGTGAGACCGAAGAACTGTTCTTCATCAACAACGACTACGGAGGCCCCTATTGGGATCGGTCGAACCAGGTCGCACAGCGCTCCTACGCCAATTCGCCGCACAAATTCGTCGACAAATGGGATACGCCGATCCTGATCTTCACGGGTGAATACGATTTCCGGATCCCCTACACGCAGTCGCTCGAAGCCTTCACGGCCGCCCGCGTGCGCGGCATCCCGGCGCGGCTGGTGGAATTCGAAAACGAGGCGCACCAGGTCTTCAGGCCCCAGAACTCGCTCGTCTGGAACCGCGAATTCTTCGGTTGGCTCGACAAATACGTGAAATAACGGGCGGGGGCGTCCCCGCATCGCAAGGCCATCCGGATTTCCCGGATGGCCTTTTTTGTCCACCGTGCATCCTTTTACGTTCTTTATCTCATCATTTCAGCCCGATCGCTATCCCTCAAATCGGCTGATTCATTGGAAAAATCCACCGGTTCGTTGAATTTATTTTCATCTGCCTTCGCATAGTCCTATTTTTGTTCTCGACGCTAAAAAAACATTTGACTATGAAGACAGTAACCACCAATCGGGAGGGGAGACCATGCTATGTCGCACCCCTGCTCGAACAGATCGACGTGCAAACCGAGAAGGGGTTTGCCGCATCAGATTACCCCGGAACCGGGGGAGTAGGTCCCATGGGCAGCTACGATGACTATTACGACAACGAATAAACAGCAGCTGCCATGAAAAGATTTTACATTTCCATTCCGGTTCTCCTTGCAGCTGTCCTCGGCGCAGCATGCAGCAATTTCGACGAAACGCCCCCCAAGCCGGGTGCAAACGAGGCCGTCGTCGGGCTCCGCGCCGACATCGTCCCCCGCCAGCAGACCCGCGCCGAAATCGACGTAGACTTCGAAAACGGGCTTTCGGGTTCGTGGAACGAGGTGGACATCCTCGGGGTCATCCACAAGGCGCCCGGCAGCCAGGACTTCTCCGCCCTCGGGCAGTTCGCCTTCGACCCGGAATCCCGCACGTTCAAAGGCACGCTGCCCTCCCAAACCGGCGAATGGCACTACCGCGCATTCTACCCGCACAACGGTACGGCGAGCGTCTCCGGAGCGAAGACCACGGTGACCGTTCCGTTCAGCGCGCTCCGTACGCAGGAGGGTAACAAGTACAACAGCGAATACGACCTGCTGGCGGCCGATGCGATCCTGTACCCGAACGCCGCCCCGGGCATGACACCCCAGGGCGAAGCCCTCAGATTCAACCTCAACCGTTTCACGACGATCCTCGCACTGCGCATGCAGGGCGGCGCAGCGTCGGAAAAGGTGGCTTCGGTTATGCTGACGGCCGAAAAACCGATCGCTTCCGAGCAGTTGACCTTCGAACTCCCGACGAGCGCATACGACATCGCCGCGGTCAACCCCACGCTGGTCGCCGAGGGCCCGTCGCCCGCCGGCGGCACCGTGTCGATCGACTCGGAGCGCATCACCGTCACCTACAAGGACGGCACGGCACCCTCGGCCGATCTGAGCGAGACGTTCTTCAACGTGCTGCCCAACGAGAACTACGGGGAACTGGTCTTCACCGTCTGCACCGACAAGGGCAACACCGCGAGCGTGACGGTAAACCGTACCACGCCGATGGTCGCCAACTGGGTCTACACCAAAATAGCGACGGGAACCTTCGCCAAAGCCACGCCCCCGACCATCGAGTGGCTCGGACACGACCTCTCGCAGCGTTACGAGCTGGCAGACACGGGCAACGAGGCCGATATCGAGGTCAGTGTCCCGGGCGGCATCCGTAAAATGGAGGTGGAAATCATCGCCCCGGTGCTGACCGAAAGCGGATTGCTGGAGCTGGCCGGGCTTGCCCCCACGATGGAGCTGACCGCTCCGGCGACCGAGAATATGGCCGAGATGCTCACCCAACTCGGATTCCCGACCCCTTCGCAGCTGCTCGACCAGCAGTACGCATTCTTCCAGATCGGAGGGCTGATCGACCTGCTGGCCATGGTCTGCGCCGAGGTGACGGAAACCGCACACTCCGACTTCAGGTTCACCGTCACGGACAACGCAGGGCAGCAGACCACGGTCACCCTGCAATACGCCAAGACCATCGCCTCGGCGATCACCCCGGGCGCGGCCTACAACGACGACGCGAACTTCTGGACGAACACCGCGACGCTCGCATGTGTGGTCGCCCCGGAAGACTTCCAGCACACGACGGTCGAATACAAACGTACCGACGGCACCTGGCAGGCAGCTGTCAAGGGGACGCAGAATGCCGAAGACGGGACTTTCACAGCCACGATCAGCAGCGCCTACAACGCCGACAACACGATGATAAGCGAAACCGGCATCCGCCCCGGCCACCGATACGAATACCGGCTCGTCATCGACGGCACGACGAAGGCTTCCGGCACGATCGACCTCACCGCCGAGAAAGGCGACCCCATCCAAAACGGCGGCATGGAGGACTGGAGTACGACGACCCTGGGCAGCAACAAAAACATCGTATATCCGAATGCGAGCGGCAACAGCTTCTGGACATCGGGCAACAACGGACAGACCACGGGCCTATGCACCAAGAACGAAAACATCTGGATCGGGAATACCAGCGGTTCCTACTGTGCATACCTGAAGCCGAACCTGACCTCGATCGGGTCGATCAAGATCTTCGCTGCCGGCAACCTGTTCACCGGCTCCTTCGACTATACGGTTTCCATATTCGGATGGAGCGGCGGAACGGCCAGCTTCGGTTCGCCCTACGCATGGACTGCACGTCCCACGGCGCTACGGGTCAAAGCCAGGGCGACGGTCGGCAACATTCAGACCCTGGGGGCGAAGAAGGACGAGCTGTCCACCTCGGACATCTCCCCCGCACGCATCTTCGTATGTATCTGCGACAGGGACACCCGAATCGACAACGTATCCCAGACCAAGGCGCTTAGCGGGGAATACAACATCAGCGGGACGTTCGAACCCTCGGACACCGGCATCGGCATCCTGGCGTACGGCGACCACAAATTCACGGCCTCGACCGACGGTTGGCAGACCATAACCATCCCGATCGTCTACAACGACCGCGACGCGACGCCCATCCCATCGAAGGCTTACAACATCATGATTTCGTGCTCCTCGGACTGCTACGGGGCATTCTTCTGCGGCAGCCAAAGCAACGAACTGTACGTCGACGACTTCGAGTGGATATACTAAAACCCCGGCAATAACAAACCCCGGCGGCACCACGGCCTCCCTTTCGAAACCTCCCTGCACCTGCGGGGAGGTTTTTTGTCGTATCGGGCGATATGACAACAAGTTATGGGGCTCCTGCGCCCTTCCCGGCGGATCGGCACACATACGCGAGGACGGGAAATAGTGAAACAGCGGGCGTTTATGATGAAATTGCCCGGGTTCGTTGAATTTATTTTCATTTGCGGCTGCGCAAACCTACTTTTGTTATGTCACTTTAAACTTTTGCATATCATGGGAATTGAATTAGCCAAACGAGGGGGGGGGAAATACTCCGTCCCTACCATCGAAGTAATCGAGATCACGACTGAAAAGGGATTTGCCACATCACCGGTAGGCGGGAGTGTTCTTCCGATGTCCTATGACGACAGTTACATGGACGAATCCGACGAAGCCTAACACCGCAGCGCCATGAAGAAATCCCTCAAACTCCTCTTCTGTGCAACGGCCCTCGCATCGCTGGCCGGCTGCAACAAGTTCGACGAAGCGGACACCGCCCCGGACTCCGGCAACGGTTCGCTTATTAAAGTCTATGCCAAGGTCGCCGAGAACGACGGCACCCGCGCCAACATCCATGTCGGCGAAAGTGCCTTCACGGCCGAATGGGAAGCCGGCGACGCCCTGGGCATCCTGCCTGTCAAAACCGGCGGCACGGCACCGGCCACGGCTGCCAAATTCGACTACAACACAACCTCGGCCGCATTCGAAGGTTCGCTCAACGATTTCGCAGCGGGCGGCGGCAATTACTATGCCTTCTTCCCCCACGCGAAGGTCACCGGCACCACGGCCAAACTCCCGTTCGGGAACCTGCGTACGCAGGCGGGCAACGATTTCAACAGCGCCTACGACGCGCTGGTCGCCACCCCCAGGGCATACACCGCTGACGACGAGGCGGGCAAGGCCGACGGCAAAGACGTCACCTTCACGCTGCACCGCCTTACGTCGATCCTCAATTTCTCCATCGCCACGCCGGCCGACAAGGTGAAATACCTGCTGCTGACCGCCGGCGGGGAAACCCAGAAGCTTTCGGCCTCGAGCCTCGATTTCGGCCTCGAAAACGGGGGTGCCGAGACAGTTGCCAGCCTCAGCACAACCGACCAGTCGAACGTCATCGCACTGCAATACACGCCCGATGCGGCGGGCGGCGACCACGTCGAAGCCTTCTTCAACGTCCCGGCCGACCTCTACCCCACGCTGACGCTCGACGTAATCGACTCCGACAACCAGATGGCCACGGTCACGGTCAACCGCACCGAAGCCTTCAAAGCCGGAACGCTCTATAAGAAAGCGGTCGACGCCCCGCAGTTCGCCCCCATCGCCGCTCCGTCGCTCGTATGGCCGGGGGAAGACGGGAAAACAATCGACCAAGTGCATGACCTAACTACCGATGATAGCGGAATGAGCCTAAATTATTCTGCGGCCGTCGACATCGTGGTTCCGGGCGGTATCGCCGGACTGAAAGTCGACATCGAATCACCGGCCCTGAATGCGATAGGTATTACGACACTGAATATTTTCAACGAAACAGAAATCCCCGGCTTAGGTATTTCATACGAAATGCTGGGATTGAGTTGTGGAGCGCAAGTCCAATATCAAAAAGCTTGCGTATTCAATATCACAAACCTCGTTCCGATGATTCTCGTACTCGAGCAGATGGGTATCGACGCCAGTTTGATTTATTGTCAACATACGTTCAACGTCACGGTCACCGACCTTGCCGGCCAATCCACGACCCAACCGTTGGTTTTCGACGCATCACCCAAGGTCGCCTTGACATCTGCTGACTTGTGGGCCAACACGGCAACACTCGCTCTAAATAGCATTCCCTCAGAGGCAACTTCTGTCAGTGTACAGTACAAAAAATCGACAGAGACGACTTGGCAGGATGCAGAGGTCAGCAGCGATAAAAAAACCGCAAGCATCAAGCCTGAATGGGAAGATAAAACGGCTGCCGATTGGACTACACCCAATACAGTACTGGCTTATTCGCGGATTAAAACAGGCACCGGTATCTTTGCCGACAATACCTACGACTATAAACTTTCCGTAGACGAAACAGAGTATACCGGACAGTTTACGACCGATCCCGGGGACATTATCCCGAATGGGGATATGGAAGACAGTACGCTCCCCTGCTTTACCCAGGACGGAAGCGCATCGACAACTTTCTGGGGCAGCGGCAACAACAGTTATGCAAAATCATTGTGCAGTCCGGCAACATTCAACGGAATGGGAGGAAGGCAATGTGCAAAATTAGCAGCAACGATGGCCGGGGTTAGTTTCTATAAACTTTTGGCTGCAGGAAACTTATTTACAGGAACCTTCAGTAAACCACTCTTTACTGGCTTCGTTAACTTCGGTCAAGGGAAAGAAGACTTTACATTTACAGCGCGCCCGACAGCATTGAAAGTAAAATACCATGCAAAAGTCGGGATAGTCGATCAAAATTCTCATAAGGGGCCCCTCGAAAAAAATGCGAATGTTCAGGATAAGGCAAGAATCTTCGTATGTATCGTCGATTGGGATCAAAGACACGAAGTTACATCCGGAACATCAGATCCCACGGGCATTTGGGATCCTGAAACTACCACTAATCCCGGGGAAGGTGCAATTATCGGATACGGATCATTATTCATCGATCAAACGACCGCAGGCGACAGCATGGTCGAAACGGAATTGAAAATCAACTACTATGATAAAGAAACAAAACCGAGCAAAAACTATCAGTTGATTATTTCGTGTGCAACAAGCGCCTACGGCGATTATATGAACGGCTGCTCGACCAACGAGATGTACGTCGACGATTTCGAATGGGTATACTAACCCACCGGAAATATCCGGAAGGCCAGAGGCCTTTATCCCCGACCTCCCTGCAATTGCAGGGAGGTTTTTTCTTGCGGCGGGGTATTGCCGCGGCGGGCCGTCGTGCAGCACGGACGGTCGGCATACAGCACGGACGGTCGGCACACAGCCCGCGGGCGGATGCATCCTGTGCCGAAAAAGTCAAAAAAAAGGTTCGAACAGGTTCGCCGGACAGGGTGTTCGTGATGAAAAACCGGGCATTCGTTGAATTTATTTCCAAGATACGCGCCGCATGTCTATTTTTGCACATTGCCAATAAAAAACTCATACCCATGCGCATAAAATTCCGGACATCCCGACCCATGCAAACGCCTCGGGATATTTCATATACCGGTAATCCGACCGGCGGCACAACGGCATATCCCGCCGTACTCCCGGCAGCGCACGAGGCAACCGAGAATTCCGATAACATCTTTTACCGAACGATCCGGACTGTTATGAAAAAACAACTTATATGTCTATTGGCATCGGCGGGCCTGCTGGCCGCCGGATGCTCCACGGAAAACGACACGGAAGCGACGGGATACGGCACCCTGTCCGTTAGCTGCACGGCCGACACGTCGATCGACACGGCTTCGGCCGAGGCTTCAGGCACGCCCGAAGCGCCCGCAGCCGGGGCTTTCTCGCTCACGGTAACGGGCGAAACGGGCACGCAGAAATGGGATACGCTCACCGAGTTCGAGCAGAGCGAAACCGTCTTCCGGATGGGCAGCTACACCGTCGCGATCGCCCACGGCGACCCCGATGCGGAAGGAGCCGGCAAACCTTACTATTATGCCGAACAAAAGATCGAAGTGCTGCCCCGGCGCACGGTAAATGCAGACCTGACCGCCACGGTGGCCAATTCGCAAGTGGTAATCCGCGCCACGGAGCAGTTCCTCGCCTATTTCCACGACGCCAGGTTCACCGTGACGACGGCCTCGGGCAATGAATTCGCCTTCACGCCCGGCAGCGATCCTGCCGACGAACCGGTGTTCGTCAAGGGCGGCACGCGGCTCACGGTGACCGGCACGGCACGCCGTCAGAGCCCGACGGGCACGGGGGAAGGCCCCGAGGTGACTTTCTCCGCCCAGACGCTCGACGCCACGACGCCGCGCACCTGCCACATCATCACCTACGATGCCAAAAACGCGGGCAGCGCCACGCTGACCATCACACTCGGCGAGGATTACACCGATACCCGGACGCTCGACTGCGAGGTCAACGAGGGAGCCATAGACGATACCGAAAAGAAATAAAAACAGGGAAAGATATGAAAACATTTACCAAATTTCTTACGATGTTAGCGGTTGCGGCACTCTTCGCGACCGGCTGTGTAAACGAAGAGCCCCCGTACAAGGAGGATCCGAACCCCGAGCCCGCCGGGACGACCGGCTATCTGTCGATCGGCAACCTCTCGATGACGGTCGTCTACGACGAAACCGAAATCCGTCCCGACGACACGTCGGACGAGACGCAGGCCGCACGCATCGCATCCGGGACGCGCGCCACGGCTCCCGACGTGGACAGCTTTATCGTGGAGATCCTCGACGCCGACAACGCGCAGGTACTCGAAATGACCTATGCCCAGCTGAAGGAGCAGCTCAAGACGCCGATGGAACTGAAGGTGGGCGTCTACCGCATGGAAGTCCGCTCGGAAGACACGATGCCCGACGCGGCCTGGGAACACCCCGTCTACGGGGCGACGAGCGACTTTACGATCACCAAGGCACAGACGACCTCGCCCGAAGAGGTGGTCTGCACCCTGCAGAACATCAAGGTCTCGGTGGAATATTCGTCCGAGCTGGCCGATATGCTGGCCGACACCAGCAAGGCCACCGTATCGCTGGGCGACACCAGCCTGGATTTCCTCAAAACCGAAACCCGGGCGGCCTATTTCAAACCGCAGGCACTGGAAAACACCCTGGACTTCGTATTCGACGGCACTTTCGCCGACACCGATGTCCCCGCTAAATTCAGCAAGCAGATCACCGGGGTCAAGGCCGGGCAGTGGCGCAAGGTTTCGGTCGTAATCGGCTACGCCGACAAGGGCAACATCCTCTTCTCGGTCAAAGTCGACAACAGCATCCTCCAGGACAACAAATTCGTCGTCGACGGTACGGAAAACCTCGGGGAAGAGCTCCTCGAAGACCCCAACGCCCCGGCACTCACCTGGCCCGGGCACGACATGACGCAGCCCTTCACGCTGACCGACGCCATGTTCGACGCGGAGGGGAACTGCATCGAGCCGTTCGCATTCGACCTCTCCTCACCCAACGGCATCGAATCGCTGCAAGTGACCGTCGGCTCCACCAACAGCCAGTTCCTGGCGTCGATGTCCGCCATCCAGTTGCCCGAAACATTCGACCTCTGCACCCTCGACGCATCTTCGGCGGCAGGGATTATCCTCAAGGGCTTCGGCTACCCCGTAGGCAGCGAGCTCAAAGGACAGACGGCCAAGAGTTTCAACATCGCAGGGCAGATCAGGGCGCTCTATGAATTCGACGGTACGCACACCTTCGCCTTCACGATGACCGATGCAAAAGGCGTCTCGTCCGAAGCCGTACTGACGCTCGCAGTCGATAAAAGCTCGGGGCAGACGGGCCCCCGGATCACGTGGCGCGGCTACGACATCGACCAGCAATACGAAGTGCAGAAGGACATGGTGATCGACATCGACATCGAGGCCGACAAAGGCATCAAGTCGTTCTTCGTGACGATCGACTCCGAAACGCTGAGGCCGCTGCTGCCGGTGATCAACCTGCCGGAGAAATTCGACATCTGCGACATCCCCGACGAACTGGTCGAAGTCCTGCACGGCGAATTCGGGTTCCCGATCAACGAGCAGGTAAAGAACCGAACGTCGGTGACCTTCTCGATCACCAAATTCGTCGAGATACTGCTGGAAATCCCGGGCGAGCATAATTTCGTCCTCGACGTGACGGACAACGATAATGTACTGACGCACAAGACTGTCAAACTCATCGTCCACTAAAGCCGACCGATAATGAAACGATATATCTCATATTTTGCCGTACTGCTCGCGGTGCTCCTCGGCGCGGCCTGCTCGAAAGACGACTCCGCCGCGGGCAGCGACAATCGCACGGGCGTCATGGCGATGACGGTCTCGACCCGGCAGACAGCCGACACCGGCGAATACGACCCGTTGCAGCACCAGACCGTCTACATCTACAACGACGAGGGCGGCCTGCTGCGCAAATACACCTCGAAAGAGGCCTGTCCCGAACGGTTGGAACTGTTGGCCGGCACTTATCGCGTAGCGGTCGAAGCCGGAGAGGAAGCCCCCGCCGATTTCACGAAACGGTTATACAAGGGCGAGGAGAAGTTCACCGTCAAACCCGGCGAAACCACAAACGTTGCGGTCGTCTGCCAGATCGTGAACACCGTCGTAGAGGTGAAATTCGACGATTCGATCCTCCAGAACCTCGCCCCCGGCTATTCCGTATGGATTGCCGGTGGGGAAAAGGTCGACGAGGAAGCCGCCGAAGCGGGCAGCGTCCCGGCGCTCAGGTTCACGGCCGAAGGGACGGGTTACTACACCCTGCCCGCAGGCATGACGTCGCTGGCCTGGCTCTTCCGCGGAACGCATGTCGAGGGTAAGAACGTGGAAATGGAAGATTACATTCCCAATGTCAAAGCCGGCGGCAAGTATACCCTCACGTTCAAATATTCGCCCGATCTGCCCGGTTTTATCGACTGCGTGCTGATCAGCGTCGACCCCGATACCGACGACAAGGACGACGAAATTATCTTCAGCCCCGATCCGGCCGTCATCAGCGAAGGGTTCGACATCACCGAAATCCAGAAGTACCGATCCGGAGAGAAGAAATACCGGATCATGGCCTTCTCGGAACTGACCCGGTTCACGGTTTCGGTAGGCGACAAGAGCTACGACGCGCTCAACGGCACGACCGAGGGCATCTCCCTCGAACCGGTCGACAAATACAACGTCCGGCTGACGCTCTCCGATGCGTTCTTCGCTTCGTGCCAGGCCGGCGACCAGAAAGTGACGCTCCGCATCGAGGACGCCAACGGCGGTTCCTCGGAGGTCGCTACGCCCTACCGCCTGGAGGGACTGGTTCCCGTAACGGCGGACGACTACGACCTGTGGGCCAATACGGTCACGCTGCGCGTGGTTTCGTTCACGCCCGGCACCACCGTGCAATTCGGCCTGCGCAGCAGCGGCGGCGAATGGCAGCCGATGGCCGGGACGTCGCAGGGCGACGATTTCATCACGGCGACCTATGCGCCCCAGTGGGTTCCGCAAACCGTTAAAGAGCAAACCGTATATACGCAGGCCGCCGGCACGGGAATCATCGCGACACACAGCTACGACTTCAGAGCCATTATCAACGGCACGGAAACTACCGGAACATTTACGGCCGGAGAGGTACAGCCAATCCCCAACGGCGACATGTCGGGCTGGAGCATGACCGGAGGCTTCGCTTTTCCCAACGCCGCGGGAGAATCGTTCTGGAGCAGCGGCAACAATACCATGACAAAAACGCTCTGCACCTCCACCGACGTAAAATTCGGCAAGGCGGCACCGGCAGCCAAACTCACCAGCACCAATATGCTCGTTCTGGCCGCCGGCAACCTTTTCACGGGAACATTCGCTTACAAAAGCTTCACCGGCACCGTGCAGTTCGGCCAGCCTTATGACTTCACGGTGCGCCCCTCGGCGTTAAAGGTTAAATACCACGCCAAGGTCGGCACGGTAGATAAAGTACGCACCTCCGGCGATATTTGTCCCTACATCAAGAAAGGCGATCCGGACATGGCGCGGATTTTCGTTGCCATCGTCGATTGGAACGCCCCGCATCAGGTAGTATCAGCCATGACCACTACCAAAGGCGCTTGGGACCCGGAGAAAGGCATCGACAACGTATCGGAAGGCAAAATCCTGGGATACGGATCGCTCTGGATCACGCAATCGACGGAGGGCGAGGATATGCAGGACGCCGAATTAGACATCGTATGGTACGACCACGAGACGCGCCCTGCCGAAGGGAATTATTCGCTCGTGATCTCATGTGCCTGCAACGCTTACGGCGATTATTTCACCGGTTGCTCGAAAAACGTGATGTACGTCGACGATTTCGAATGGGTATATTAACGATTAAACGTAAACGCACGACAATGCGCAAGATAACCACCAGTACGCTCCTGGCACTCCTGCTCCTGGCAGGCACGGCGCCGGAGAGCCGTGCACAACAGACGAACGCCGCAGCGTCCCTCGCCCCGCAGGCCGACAGCACGAGCTGCATGCAGCACGAGGAACGTCCTCAGACCGTCAACGAAATGCGGCGCCAACGCGGCCTTACCGACAAACACAACCTCTTTGTCCCGCGCGGGCAATGGATCTTCGGAGGGACGGCCTCCTACTCGACCCACTCGAACGATACGTACAGGTTCCTGGTCGTCGAGGGCATCGAATCGAAGGGCTACACGTTCAAGGTCAGCCCGATGATCGCCTATGCCTTCCGCGACAACATGGCGCTCGGAGGCCGTTTCATCTATTCGCGCTCGCTGCTCAAACTGGACAAGGCCGACCTCAACCTAGGCGGCGAGGATTCCGACCTGAATTTCGAGCTGAACGACTGCTACTCGCTGCAACAGAGCTATTCGGTGGCCATGATCTGGCGCCAGTACATCCCGCTGGGCCGCAACAAGCGTTTCGCACTCTTCAACGAGATGCAGCTCTCGGGCGGCGGTACGCAGGCACGCTTTGCCAAGGACTCCCCGGTGAAGGGCACCTACCAGACGGGCTATACCTTCTCGCTGGGCATCTCGCCGGGTATCATCGCCTTCGCCACGAACAACATGGCCGTCGAGGTCAACGTCGGCGTGATGGGCATCAGTTACAGCCACACCAAACAGGTACACAACCAGGTGACGGTCGGCAAGCGCAACGCCAGCATGATGAACTTCAAAGTCAATATCTTCTCGATAGGGCTCGGCATGGCATTCTATCTCTAAACACGGCACGCACATGAAACGAATCATACTTTCCATTTTATCGGTATTCATCACGCTCGGCGCCGCAGCGGAGACGGGACAAGCCCTCCCCGCAGTGCAGCGGGCCGCTACGGCCGCAGTCGAAGAAACCCCCTCCGGCAAAGAGGGCAGCGTGCCCCCGGAAACTTCGGACACCCCCGGAACGGGCACCGAAGCCATGGCGGAAACAGCTTCGGGACTCGCCGCAGAAACGGGCACCGAAGCCACGACGGAAACAACTTCGGGACTCGCCGCAGAAACGGGCACCGCAGCCGCAGCGGGCACCCTCGGCGCCCCGGCGGCACCCTCGGCGCCGATGCCCGCAGCCATGCCGGCCGAAAAGCACAAGCGTCCCCAGGTGGAGCGTTTCCTGCCCACGCGCCGCCGCATCGACCGCGAGATCAACAAACTCAAATTCGCCTACAAGGGCGAAGTGATGATGGGTCTTACGGCCTCCTACGGTACGGTTTCGAGCGACGACACCGACCTCATGCTGATCTTCGACAACATCGATGCGGATGCCACGATCGCAACGGTAAAACCCTTCGTCGGTTATTTCTACCGCGATAACAACTGTATCGGCATCCGTTTCGGATACAGCCACATGGGCGGCACGCTCGACAACACCTATTTCGATGCGGGCGAGGGCAACGACCTCTCGGGGCAGCTCCCCTACGTCGATCTTTCGAGCGACGAATACTCATTCGGCATTTTCCACCGTTCTTATGCGGGGCTCGACCCCAAAGGACGCTTCGGGCTCTTCGCCGAGTTCGAGCTGGCGCTCTCGACGGGACATTCGAGCTTCGCATACGACCCGGATCATAACGAAGGAGGCGCACCCAACCGCACCTACAACGACAAAACGCAGGTAAAGCTGGCGTTCAACCCGGGAGCTGCCGTATACATCTTCCCCAACGTCTGTGCGACGATTTCGTTCGGGCTGGGCGGCATACAGTATACGAGCATCACCCAGAAGGATGCCGACGGCAACAAGGTCGGTTCGCGCAAGGCTTCGAACATGCGCTTCCGGCTCAACATCGCAGCCATCAATTTCGGCATGACGATCCATTTGTGGGACAAGAAAAAGCAGTAAGACATGAAATATTTCCGCATACTCTTCTCGGCAGCAGCGCTTCTTTTAGCCGCTTCGTGCATCGACAACGACGTGCCTTATCCCGTCGTCGAACTCAGGATCGCAGGCGTCGAAGGCAGCGGCTTCACCGTGTCGGGCATCAGCATCGCCAACCGCACCGTGACGCTTACGCTGGATGAGAAAACCGACATACGCAAAGTCGGCATCGACAAGGTTACGTTCGACGCCGCGACCTCCAATCCGATGATGACCGACACGGAGTCTTTCATCGGCCAGATCAAAACGTCGCGGCCCCTCAGCGGAGAATTCGACCTGCGTTCGCCGCTGTACGTCACCCTCTCGCTCTATCAGGATTACGAATGGACGATCGTGGCCGAACAGCCGATCGAGCGCGCCTTTACGGTCGCAGGCCAGATCGGCGCGACGGTAATAGACGCCCAGAAACGTACGGCGACGGCCTATGTGGCCAAGGGGACGAACCTCGGCGACATTACGGTCACCCGGCTCAAACTTGGTCCTGCCGACATCACGACCTACTCTCCCACGGCGGAAGAACTCTCGGCTTCGGGCTTCGAAACGATGCGTTTCGTCGATGCGACCTATCACGGAGCTACCGAACGCTGGACGCTCCATGTCGAGCACACCGACCTGAAAATCGTCTTCCGGGAGACGGACCTCTGGAACAACACGGGCGTCATAACCGCCATGGCAACGGAAGAGGAGTATCCCGACGCCGTGATCCAATACCGTGTGAAAGGCACCGACGAGTGGCAGGCGACACAAAAGGGCGAGCGGGACGAAACCGGACTCTTCACGGCCGCCGTCACCCCCGAATGGACGAGTTCGACCAACGCCGCCGGGCTCCCCGTCAAACGTCTGGTGCGGACCAAGGGCGTCTATGCGGGTCAGACCTACGAGTTGCGGCTGCTCGTCAACGGAGAAGCGACCGAAACGTCCGAATACACCGTCCCCGCGGGCGACGTCATACCCGACGGCAACATGGAAAATCCGGGGCTTTCGTGCTTCACACAAGAGAATCAGAATGCGGAATTCTGGGCCTCGCTAAGGAACTCTGCACATCGGCCGCTTTCGACGGAATGGGCGGCAGCCGCTGCGCCCTGCTGAAAGCCTCGGCTCCCCCGATCGTGGGACTGGCCGCGGGCAACCTGATGTCCGGCATCTTCTACAAAGACGGTCTGACGACCGGCGTCGTGGAATTCGGGCAGCCCTACACATGGACGGCACGCCCCTCCGGCATGAAAGTAAAATACCATGCGACG
>ERZ827440.2054-NODE-2054-length-19118-cov-5.239469_pt1 | contig 19118 bp, 19 predicted proteins | sample MGYA00519774_ERZ827440 | MGnify/ENA primary metagenome ERZ827440 (study PRJEB31778, sample SAMEA3449302) | human gut metagenome | biome: human gut; feature: human-associated habitat; material: faeces | place: United Kingdom | collected 2010/2012 ... | reverse complement strand
TGCAAAGCAAGCATACTGTAAGCGCCGGAACAAAGCTATTCACAATAAGCAACAAGAAAAGTGTGTAAAATGAAGCATATTACAAGCCAAAAATCTGCGCTCCTTATCCCATGACTTCTGCAATACCAGCCATGATATACTCTGCACAGGGCAGTGCGATGGCATTTCCGAGCGTAGCATAGCGGTTCGTGCTGCAAATCTCTCTGCCGTCTGCTCCATATTTTGTCCATCCTTCCGGCAGTCCCATAAGACGCTCACATTCTGTTTCTGTCAAAAAGCGAATGCAGCCGCCGCCCGGATCATCCTCATACCAAAAGGCAAAAGGATATAGTTCGGATGCTAGAAGAGTGGGAAATGGATCTGTCCGTTTTCCAAAGCTTCGGAGAAACATCCGCTGATCGTGGTGCTTGGCGCCTCCGCGCATTCGCAGTCCGGAAAAGGGTTGGACGACGGGTATACGCCGCCCTGCTTCAATAAAATTTCCTCGATTGGCTTCGGCGGCGGACACCCCGCCAGCATTGCGCAGATCAGGATTCTGGAACAGTGGGCGGGGCTTAAATAATATTTCTCCGGCACGTTGGCCTGTAAAATCTGCCACGAGAAAGATTCTTTGCCTGCGTGCAATTCTGGGGTTTGCCCAATATTGGGCGTCCAGGATGCGCCAGGCGAGATCACATCGTCTCCCTCGCACCATTCCGGCATCTGCCCACTGTCCAGAAGCAGGCATTGGAATTTCGGTGCCCGTGAACGCTCGCAGTACGGCGAGATAATCCAACCGGTTTCCAGATAGCCTAGCTCCGACGACGTTTTCCCAAACAGCGATTGCTGGAAAGCGATTTCCACTGGCATTCCTCATTTCATCAATAATTCTAATTGCCTGATAAAACAGGCTTGATTTTACGCCTTGAATGCCGGATTTGTCGCCAATTTGCGAGAAATTTTGACAGGGTGAGCCAAACGTAATTACATCGACCGCTGGAATTTTGTCGCCGGACAGCGCTGTAATGTCGCCTAAATGTACCATCTCAGGAAAATGGCGTTTTGTAATGGAGATTGCATCCGGCACGATTTCACTTGCCCATACCGGTACAATTCCGTGCCGGCTTGCAGCCAGCGGGAATACACCGATGCCGTCGAACAGGCTGCCCATCGTCAGTTCACTCATGCCGCAGCCGCCTTTGCGACAGTTTTTGTAATGTTGATCGCCGTTTGTGCGGTATAAACTGCGCTGGACAGATTCGCTCTGGTTGACGTGTCCAGACCGAACGCGCCCGCGATGCGCGGGATCTCTCCGGCGGAGAGCATCAGCCCCAGACCGAGCAGGGCGTGTTCATTGAACAGCGACAGTCCTGCAATCAAAATCGTTGCCTGCAAAAAGGCCGTGAGGCAAAGCCCCACGACCTGCTTACACCACTGGTAGAATCCGTCCAGATACCCGCGCGGCACAGAAAACATATACAGACTGCCGACCGCAATCTGGATAAGCAGGATGCCACCACGCTTCAAATTTGCAAAGAAAACCTTGATCACAGCATAGGCCATGAGGATGATGCAGAACAGCACCATGAGAGAGCTCGTGATCGCGTGAAAGCCCCCAAACTGCATCGTCTGGAAGTCTGTAAAGTTTTCCACGGTCAGCTCGTCTATGATGGCCCCGGCCACGCTGCCAAAGCTGTCACCCGCGCCGCTGAGTGCCGTCGTGAAGTTCACCTGCAAGGATACGCAAAGCTCGTAGAGCTTCACCGGAACAACGGTGAACAGGCTGACCGCCATGAATCCCTTGATGAGATTCATGGCAGTCCCTTTAATGTCGGCCCGGCCGGACGAGTATTCCAGCCCACACTCCGCGCAGGCCACCACGAAGCCGACCGCATATAAGATCCACGCCAAGTACGAGAAAAACAGTACGATGCTCTGCACCCAGCTCATCTCAAACAGCTCCGCGCCCATATTGCTCATCTCGCCAAAGAAGTTGGCAAGGAAGCCAATGACCTGCTTGTAGACCCAGTCCATGATTTGTTCCAAGATCGTCGATGCGACGAAATCCCAGATAAACAAGCCGCGTCACCTGCCTTTTCTTTCTGCATTTCTCACAGTCCGACGATGCCCCAGATGTAGGTTGGCGCGGTCAGGGTGAACACGATACAGGCAAACAAGATGGCCGGAGCCGTCCACTCGAACTGGCCGGATTTCCGATAGTCAAAATATGCGGTGCCGAGTTTTACAAAGAAAGCAATTGCTAAAACCATGTCAATTACAGGAAAAACCACGTTACTATGAGGATTTCCTGAAAAAGCAGTATCCAGAGCTGTATTTCGATCTGCCCTCTGTGTTTCAGAGCGTCGATCAGGCAACGGATTTCCCCGCCATGTCCAAACTCCTGTTCGAGATCGAGAACTACCGGGGCGAGGGCGCGGCGGCGGCCCTCTTTTATGAGGCCAAGGTCACGGAGGCCATCGCGCTCGTGGTGGACGCATGGAAGCGGCAGAGCCAGACGCGGGAGCGCCCCTTGTCGGCTGCGGATGTGGAGAGCCTGCAAAATGTGGTCAGCTATATCGCCGACCACTACGCATTCGATCTTCCGCTGGAACGCCTCGCGAATATTGCCTGCATGAGCGAAACGAAGCTGAAAAGCTGTTTCAAGCGTCAGTTTGGGTGCAGCGTCACGCAGTACATTCAGGGCCGAAGAATGAGCCAGGCGGAGCATTTACTCATCAACACAGACTTTACCATGGGCCAGATCGCCCAGATGATTGGCTACACTACGTCCAGCCGCTTCGCGGAGCTGTTCAAAAAGAGCACGGGCATTCTGCCCATCGAATACCGGAAAATCGCAAGGCGAGAATAAACACATTGGCCGGAGGCGCATCTTCATTTGATGTTTCTCCAGTCTTTTCTGCTGTTCACAGCTGTCCCGGCGGCAATTATTTTTCGAAAGCCTATTGACTTTTGATGTCTACCAGTGTAGAATACACACTAGATTCTACTGGAGTAGACAGGAGGCTGCAGCTATGGACGTACCGAAAATCCACGAAGGCGAATATCGCTTCTGCCTGATCTTATGGAAGCATGAGCCGGTCACTGCGGCACAGCTGGCCAAGCTGTGTCTGGAGGAGCTGGGCTGGAAGCGCACGACGACCTACACGGTCATCAAGCGGCTCGGCGAGCGCGGGATCCTGAAAAATGAGAACAGCCTTGTCACCGCGCTCGTTTCCAAGGATGAGGCGCAGGCCTGTGAGATCGACGAGCTGGTCGAGAAAAAATTCGAGGGTTCTCTGCCCACCTTTATCGCCGCGTTTACGAAGCGGCAGGATCTGTCCGCGCGCGAGCTGGACAAGGTGCAGCAGATGATCGACCGCATCCGCAGAGGAGACACAAAATGAGCGCCGTCTTTCTGAAAATTCTCAACATGAGCATCTCGGCCAGCTGGATCGCGATGATTGTTTTGGTACTGCGGCTCTGCCTGAAGCGCGCGCCGAAGTGGTGGAACGTTCTGCTCTGGGGCCTTGTCGCTGTGCGGCTGATGCTCCCGTTCTCCGTCGAAAGTGCGCTGAGTCTGCTTCCGCGCGCGGAGGTTGTCCGCCCGGCGGTCATCGCGCCCTCCGTTCCGGGGGAAGCGGCTCCGATGATCGGCGGCGCGACGGCAGTCGCCTCCGATACCGCTGCAAGTTCCCTTTCGGTCTGGACGATCCTGGGTTGGGTCTGGCTATTCGGTGTCCTTGTGCTCGTTCTGTATACCCTGGTCAGCACCTTGCGGCTGCGGCATCAGGTCCGTGAGGCCGTCCGTCTGCGGGGAAATATTTATCAGTCCGAGCAGGTCGCCTCGCCATTCGTGCTTGGCATTCTTCGTCCCAGGATCTATCTTCCCTATCACATGGACAGCCGCGAGGCGCAGCATGTCCTCGCCCACGAGCAGGCCCATCTGCGCCGCGGCGATCATTTCTGGAAGCCACTCGGCTTTCTGCTGCTGACGATCCACTGGTTCAATCCCCTGATATGGCTCAGCTATGCGATGCTGTGCCGGGATATTGAGCTGGCCTGTGACGAAACAGTCATTCAGGATCTGGGCTGCGAACAGCGGGCGGATTATATGCAGGCGCTTGTCGCATGCAGCGTGAATCGCCGCAGGATCGCGGCCTGCCCCCTCGCCTTTGGCGAAACCGGTGTAAAGGAGCGTGTAAAATCTGTGATGAACTACAAAAAACCGACCCTTTGGGTCATGCTTCTGGCGCTTGCCCTCTGTGTCGTCCTCGCGGGCTGCTTTTTGACCGATCCGAAGGACACGAACTCCGACCGCACTGCGGCCACCGCCTCTTCCAGCGAAGAAGCTGACCCTGACACGGCGGACAGCGCGCCGGAGGAATCTGCACAGCCCGCCGAACAGGATGCGCTAAGGGAATCCCTGTCCACCACCGAATCGGACAGCCTTATTTCGGATGAGAGGATCGGCCAAGCCGTTCTGGAGCACTATGCGGACACGGTGCAGGACGGGCAAATTCATGTCGAGAGCCACATCATTCTGGCCCAGGACGACAACGACGGGATGCTCACCGTCTATCTGCTCGTCCTGCAGGAGACATACAGCGTGGACGGTGAGACGCTCACGCTGGAAAACGGAAGCTATGTCCCCACAGCGATCACATTCTCCATCGCCGCCTCCGGCGACAGCCCGTTGGAATACTGGGAACCCAGCGACGGAAGCTATACCGACGACATCCGGGCCAAGTTCCCGGCGGCCGCGGCAGACGAAGCGCTGAACGATCAGGACTATATCGAAGACCTGAAGACCGAGTGCTATCTGCAGGCCGTCGAGGCCATGAAGCGCATGGAGCACTGAGATGTCCGGCAGAACAGAAGATCGGTTTGAGGCATGGCTGGACGCCGGGAACCGCATCGTGTCGTTTCATGAGATCCCCGCCGGTCAATATTACAGCGCGGAGGATCATACCTTCTGGCAGCAGATCACCAGTCTGATCCTGTCCGGCTATCGGGTGCAATAAACAGGAAGCAGCTTGCAGGCGTTCGCCCTGCAAGCTGCCTTTCTCCGCAAAATCACTCCCCTCTAAGGACAATTCCTTCCCCAGTTGGCACACAACCATGATTCGCCGCAGAAAAACCGGCCGGCAGCCATAGGCTGCCGGCCGGAAAACTCTATATTATTGACTGTCCGATCTGCTCTCTCAGAGGCGGTGTTTTATTTTATGCCTCAATCCCCCAGGACTTCGACGTCGATATTGAGCATCTTGCAGATCATCTTCAGCTCTTCGATATGGTCGCCATAGACGGCATGGGCATGGTTGGCGTCGAAGTTGTCGAGGAATACATGGTAATCAAAGTGCAGCTTCGCGAAGTTATGCGGCCACTCCTTGTTCGTCAGCTCCTCGCGCTCCTTCGGCATCGAAACCAGCTCCGCCGTGAACATCACCATCCGGTACTTCCGCCGGCCCGTCTCGTCCATCGACCGGCAGAGCCGCGCGATCGTGCACAGCCCCGGCGCCGTCTGGCAGTTCACATGGCAGCCGCCGCCCGCGTAGATGTCCAGACACGGATACAGCGTCACGTTCTTCAGGTTCTCCTCCGGAACGTCGCTGCGTCCCGCGTACCACGTGGACTCCGAACCGCAGTTGCAGAACTCCAGCACCTGGTTCTCCTCGTCCCAGTGCCGCACATCCATGAACACCACCGGGTCGTGCGTCAGCAGCTTCAGGATCTGCATCGTCATCGCCGCGTCCGAATCCGCCTCGCACGCGTACACCACAGGCTCCTTCTTGCCGTTCCAGTCGTAGGGATCGTTCATGAACGCCGCCGCGATGCACTCCGTGCAGTAGTTGCAGCTCATGTCATAGTGACACTTCACGCCCACAAAGTCAAAGTCGTTGTCCTGCTGGATGGCCTTGATCGCCTCATAGTGCCGGATCTGCGTCTTCAGCTTTTCCGGCGTCAGCTTTTTGCCGTCATATTCAATGCCCGCGCAGTTCTTCGTCAGCCATGCGAACGCCTTCTCCACCGTTTCCTCCGGCACGAGCTCCGCACGGCGCACGATCTCGCTCTCGTCGCAGTGCTCCACGTCCACGCCGAACTTCTCCATCCAGTCCTGCATGTCCACCGTCGCACTGTACATGCCCAGCGAACGGCCGCCGATCAGGCCGTATTTCTGCCCGTTCAGGCTGCTCACCACATAGGCGCACTTTGCAAACGTCGTGATCCGGCTCAGCACCTCGGGATCATTGAAGTCGCCATAGGCGCGGAAATGCGCGATCCCCTGCTGGTTCAGCGCGCCGCCCGCCGCCAGCATCGCCACCATGCCCGGCCAGTCCGGGTTCAGCTGCGCCGCCAGCAGGAACGGGCCCTTGCCATACTTCGCCGCCGTCGCCGAAAAGTTCGGCCACGCGAACACGCCGTAGGAGAAGATCGTGCCATCCACGCCCTTCGCCTTTAGCTTCTCCGCCTCGGCCCGCGCCGACGCGACCGACGTGACCAGATTGTCCGCCACGACCACGTCCACGCTGCCGTCCTTCTCCAGCGCCGCCTTGATGACGTCCAGCTGGTGCTGCACCACGTCCTTGCTCTTCTCATGTACCACAGGGTCGCCGTCCGACAGGCCCATGATACCTATCAACGGTTTTCTCAGCATATTCTTTTCCGTCCCTTCTGAATTTTTATTGTTCCTGATCGTAAGTCTTATAGCGGTCTACCTTCACCTGCGAGGCGCAGCCGGGCTCGAAGCGGCAGCCGAGCCACGTTTTCAGCAGCTCTTCGGCCAGCTTCGTCCCGATCGTGAACGCGCCGAGGCAGGCAATGTTGCTGTCATTGCTCAAAACCGCGCGCTGCGCCGAATATACATCCGTCAGCAGCGCCGCATAGGCGCCCTGCACCTTATTCGCCGCGATGCTCATGCCGAGCCCCGTGCCGCACACCAGCACGCCGCGCTCCGCCTGTCCCGCCGCCACGGCCTCCGCCACGCGGATCGCCGTGTTGGCGTAAATCGGGTCGTCGCTGCCGTAATCTTCAACCTCATGGCCCAGCTTCTCCGCCAGCGCCATCAGGTCCTGCTTCAGCGCAGTCGCATTCGGATCACATCCAAAGATCAGCTTCATTTCTCGCGCCCCCTTACTGCAGCAGTGCCGTGATGCCGTCCACCATCGCGCACAGGATCATGCAGCACGAGCACGAGCCCGCGTCCAGCACGCCCCGGCTCCGTTCGCCCAGACGGCTGCTCCGGCCAAACTTTGCGACCAGCTCCTTCGTGGAATCCCGTCCGGCCTCCGCCGCCGCCTTCATATGCGCCAGCGCCTCGCCGAACGACGTGCCCGCCGCCGCGTCCTTCTTCAGGCTGTCCACTGCCGGGCTCAGCGTGTCCACCAGCGTCTTGTCGCCCACGCGGGCCTCCACGATCTCGCACAGGCCGTTCAGGCCAGCCTCCAGGATCTCCGCCAGATCCGCCAGACCGATCTCTTCCTTCTCTTCGGCGCACTCCGCCATGTCCATGAAGATCGTGCCGTAGATCGGGCCCATCGAGCCGCCGATCTCGTTGAACAGCACCGAGCCGAGCTTTTCCAGTCCGTCCGAGAACGAATACGCCTCGTCCGCGTAGCGCGTCTCAAAGAGCGTGAAGCCCTTGTTCATGTTCATCCCGTGGTCGCCGTCGCCGATCAGGCCGTCCACGTCGCCGAGGTACGTCTTTCCTTCCTGGATCCGCCGCACCATCTCCAGCAGGACGGGCTTGCCCGCCGCATTCTGAAATGTCTCTTTCATCCCTTTGCCTCCTGCGTCAGGCCCATGCTCTGGCAGGGCGCGTCGATCATGCGCTTCAGCTCGTCGTCGAGCTTCATCACCGTCAGCGTGGCGCCCATCATGTCCAGCGACGTGAAATAGTTGCCGACATATGCCTTATGGACACGGATCTTCTTTTCCGTAAGGATCTTTTCGATCTCGTTATAGAGCACATACAGCTCCATCACCGGCGTCGCGCCCAGTCCGGACACGAGCACCACGACCTCATCGCCCTCGCCGAACGGGTAATCCGGCAGCACGATATCCGTCATCCGCTTCGCCATTCCGGCCGCGCTCTCCAGCGGGCAGACCTCGATGCCCGGCTCGCCGTGGTGGCCGATGCCGACCTCCATCGTGCCCGGCTTGATCTCAAAGTTCGGATGGTCCACCGCCGGGAGCGTGCAGGGCGTCAGCCCGATGCCGACCGAGCGCGTGGAGTCGATGGCCTTCTGTGCCACACGGATCACCTCGTCCAGCTCCGCACCGGTCGCCGCCATGGCGCCGCCGCACTTCCACATCAGCACCTCGCCGGCCACGCCGCGCCGCTTCTCCCGCTGATCCTTCGGCGCGGAGGCCACGTCGTCGTTCGCCACGACGGTCTTTACCGTGATGCCCATCTTTTTGGCCATCTTCACGGCCATTTTCACGTTCATGTTGTCGCCGGAATAGTTGCCGTACAGGCAGGCGACGCCCTTCCCGCTGTCCACGCTGCGGAACGCCTCCAGGAACGCTGCCGCCGTCGGCGACGAGCAGATCTCGCCCACCGCGACCGCGTCGCACAGACTCTTGCCGCAATACCCGATAAAGGCAGGCTTATGACCGGAGCCGCCGCCGGTCGCAACGCCGACCCGCCCGGTTGTCGGTATTTTGGATCTTACGACACGCGGGTGTCCGCCGCGTTCGACAATATCGCTGTGAACTGATAAAAAGCCCTCCAGCATCTCATCTACGATAAGATCCGGATCGTTCATAATTCTTTGCATGGTAGCTCCTCCGATCGTAATGGTCATTTCCCTGCTTTCCCCGAAAGCAGGCATATCGCATGCCGAAGCTGGCGAGCGCAGCGCATACGCCCACCGCGCGCATCATTCCTGCACATAGCCGCCGCACAGAAGATGCCGCGCGGGCGCGTCCTCTTCAATACGCAGCTTCAGTTCCTCCACGAAATGATTATCTTTGCTGTCATCATTGATCGAGGAGACCTCCCCGACGATGACCGCGCCGTCCTTGGCATAGAATTCATGATAAATATATGGCGTCAATGTGATGCTGTTCCCGTTTTTCACCTCGACGACGCCACCTGCCGGGATGCAGACTGCAACTCCGTCGAGCCGCAGGTGGACCTCCCCGCTGTCATCGACCGCATAGCCCTCCGCCTCGCTCCTGGAATTATAGACTCTGACGCAGAGTGTTCCGCCCGCGCGGTTGATAATGTCCTCCGTTTTGGAATAATGGAAATGCAGCGGCAGCTTTTGCCCGTCCTTCATGGCAATGATCTTCTCGCAGAATGGCGTTCCCTTGCTTCTGTCATAGATCGATCCGTTGCGCAGGGTAAACAGCACCGCGCCGATCCTGTCAAACTCTCCGCTGGCATAGTCCGTGACGTCCCATCCCTGCGCGACCGCGCGCATCACAGCCGTCTCCGCTTCCCTTGCGCGCCACGCTTCCGGCGTCCAATATGCAAAATCCGGAAGGGAAAAGTCCAATTTTTTGCAGGTATCGATCGCCCAGTCTATATTTCTGTCAATTTCCGAACGCTTCATGCTATCATTCCTCCACTTCTTCCGGTAACTCACGTCCACACAGCGTGCAAAATGCAGCTAGGCGCTCCGCCCACAGCGGTCCATCTGCCGGGTCATACCGCTTCTCCTGATTTTCTGCCCGCACACGCGCGCGCAGCTCTTCGGCGGAGGAGATCTCTCCTGCGCCGTACGCCTGCAAAAGGCCGTTTCCGATGCCGGACGCCTCTTCCGGGCCGGTAAGGACCGGCTTGCCTGTCGCATTGGCAAGCATCTGGTTCAACAGCGCGACACGGCTCGCCCCGCCCACAGCATAGACAACATCCTTTTTTGTATTGCTGACATATTCGATCGCGCGCAGGGAATATGCGCTTGCCAGCGCAACGCTTTCATAGATCGTTCGGGCGATCCTGCCGATGTCGTCTGGTTGGATCGTCCGCTGTCCGTGCGCTTCAAGCCACGCCGAGATTGCGCCAGGCATATCCTGCGGATGAACAAACGCCGCATCCTCGGGATTCAGCATCGCATAGAACGGCTCTGCCTCGGCCGCCATCTCCGCGATCTGCGAAAATGTGATTGAGATCCCACGCGCTTGCCAACAGCGGCGGCATTCCTGCAGCAGCCACATTGCCGTAACATTGCGTTTCAGCATCGTTTTGCCAAAGGCGAGACCGGTATTCGAGCAGCTGTAGCGCATGGACCTGCCGCAGTCTGCCGGGGCATCCAGCTCCACCCCGATCAGGAACCATGAGCCGGTCGCTATAAATGCCCAGTTTTCACCGCTGCGTGCCGGGACTGCGGCCACCGCACTGGACGTATCGTGAGTAGCAGGCGCGATGATCCGGAACGGCTTCACCCCCAGTGCTGCCGCGAGCTGCGCCGAGGCGGCGCCGAGCGTGTCCCCGGCCTCCACGAGCTCTGTCTGCAGGCTGCGCGGCAGGGCAAAGCGTTCGAATACTGCCGGTTGCCACTTCATCGCGCGCATATCAAACATCTGGGAGTACGACGCCGCAGAGATCTCCGAGCAGGCCCTGCCCGTAAAATAGTACATGATCAGGTCTCCAAGGAAGAGCAGTCTGTCGCCCTCCTGCAGGAGCGCCGGGCGCTGCTTCGTCGTGTATACCAGCTGGCACAGGGTCGACTCGCGCATTTTTCGCTGCGTCGTCAGTCTGTACAGCTCCTCATAGGATATTTTCTGCTCTACCAGCTCCCAGGCGGCGTCAAACTGACTGTCGCGATAAAATGACGGCAGCCCGATTTGTTCCCCGGCGCTGTTTATGATCCCGTAATCTGAAGTCCATGTATCCACGCCGAGGCTGTCGATCACACCGCCGCGCTGTCCCAATTCCCGGATGGCATCACAGATATTCTGAAAGATCAGATATGTGTTGATATGCCAGTGGCCGTTCAGAACTGTTCTCGGCGTCTGAAACCGCATGATCTGCTCAGTTTCATATCCCTTTTCCGTAAGCCGCAGCAGCAGGACCTTGGTACCGCTGGAGCCTACGTCTACCGCAAGATGATTTCCCATCGCTTATCCGATCGTAAATCCGCCGTCGATCACAAGATTGGCGCCGTTGATCATCGCGGCGGCATCGCTCGCCAGATAGCAGACCGCCATTGCGACCTCATCCATTTCCGCAAATCTGCCCGCCGGGATCTGCGCAAGATGCGCCGTGCCGCGCTCGCCGCTCCAATAGTCGCGCGCCATTGGCGTCATCACGACCGTGGGCGCGACCGTGTTTGCCGTGATCCCATACTTCCCCCACTCCAGGGCCATGTCTCTGGTGATCGCCATCAGGCCAGCCTTTGAGGCGGAATACGCCACGTGACCCGGGAGTGCGACCACGCCCGCCTGCGAGGACATGCTGATGATCCGGCCGCCCTTTCCGGCCGCGATCATTTTTCTTCCTACGATCTGGCTCAGATAGAACGCGCCGCAGAGGTTCACCTTCAGCACACGGTCAAACTCATCTTTCGAGATCTCTTCCGCAGGCGTGCCGGAGCCAAGGCCCGCAATATTGCAGAGAATATCAATATCGCCTACCGTTTTCGTCAGCGAATCGACTGTTTTCTCAAGCTGCGCATAGTCTGTGATATCCACCACGACAGCCGTTGCGCGTTCCACCTCTTTGGCCGCTTCCACGACCTGCGGGTCGATATCGGCCATAATGACTGTCGCGCCTTTTTTGCTCATCATTTTGGCTGTTGCGTTCGCAATACCGCTGGCCGCGCCGGTGATCAGTGCAATTTTATGATCGAGACGAAGCTCCAGATCAAACGGTTTATATTGATTCATAATAGACCCTCCGCCATTTCTGATATTGGTCATATACAGGCTGCACAGAGCAGCGGCCTGCATCAGGCACCATTCGAACGATTCCGAACTTTTAGAAGATTAGCGCGCCAGAACGACGCGCTAATCGAAGACACTATCCAGTTATTTGCTTCTCTCCGCAGCTTTGCAGATCCCAGCCGCCGCATTCATCTGAAAAGCGGTGGTTTTGACAGGATCCTACGCACACGCTCAAACGGGCCTGATAAGCTGCCACGGGGAGACGATCCGCTCACTCAGTTTTTGATCTGGCCGTTGTCGGTGTGGATCTGAATCCACTCGTCGACGTTGCTGCTGTCGATCAGCTCGCCGGGGGAACGGTAGACCTCGTTCTCGATGCTGCCATCGAGCATGCCGGAAGCAATACGCAGCGCGTTCTGTGCCTGGTCATAAGCGTTCTGAACACAGGTCGCATTCAGCTCACCGTCCTTGATGGACAGGACCGCATCCGCGAGGCCGTCAACGCCGTAGGCGAGGATGTTGCCGCAGTCATAGCCCGCAGCCTTCCAGGCCTCGAGGCAGCCCAGCGCCATCGCGTCGTTCATGGAGACGATCGCGTCGATGCCGTCGCCGTACTTGGTGATCCAGTCTTCCATCAGGGTCATGCCCTCTTCCTTCGACCAGTTGGCGATCTGCTCGTCAAGAATCGTCACGTCCGTGCGTTCTGCAAAGAAGGTCTCAGCCCAGCCCTCGCGGCGGCCGTTGGAATGGAAGTTGCCGGACGGCCCAAGGAGCACAACGACCTTGCCGTTCTCTGGGATCTGATCCACAGCCTCTGCCGCGGGAACAGAGCCCTGCTGCACAGGGTCGCAGTCCACGCAGGAAGCGCGCTCCATGCCGGTATTGGCATTGTTGACCGTACAGACCGGGATGCCAGCATCGATCACGGAGTTCACCGCATCTGCTGTTGCGTCAACGTCGATCGGCTGAACGATCACAAAGTCATAGCCCTTTGTGACGCAGTTTTCCAGGTTGGAGATCTGCTTTGCCTGATCGTTGCTGCAATCGAGGATCGAGATGTGCAGCTGCGGATAGTCCGCAACAGACTGTTCAAAGGAGTATGCCAGCCAGGAGGCGTACGTAGCCGACATGTCGCTGATCAGGACGGCTACTTCATAGGTCTTATCGCCGGAAGCCGTATCCTCGGCCGTTTCGGCCGGTGCTTCTGTGGTATCGCCAGTGGTGGTCTGCGTCGTGTTTTCTGTTGTGCTTTCCTTCGCGGAGGAATCCGTTTTGCTTGCGCACCCTGCAAAAAGCGTGCAGAGCATGACCAGCGCAAGCGCCAGTGCCAGGAACTTTTTCATTTGTTTCACCTCATAATTCTTTTTTCTATATAAGCCCGAGCGGGCGTATATACTGCTTCGTTCAACTGCACCATTTTTCTTTTGGCCTTTCATTTGCCGCGTTTGTGCTGCTTGGTATAGATATCGACGCACACGGCAGCAATGATCAGGCAGCCTTTTAAGATTTGCTGTACATAGGAGTTGACGCCCATCAGGTTCATGATGTTGTTCAGCACGCCGATCACCGCCGCGCCTACCAGCGTGCCCACTGCGGTTCCGATGCCGCCGGTGAAGCTCGTTCCGCCGATGATTGTTGCCGTCAGCGCATCCGTCTCATAGCCGGTGCCCGCTGCTGGCATGCCGGCATTCAGACGGGACATCAGCACGATGCCCGCGAGGCCCGCCAGCGCACCGGAGTAAATGTACGCGATCAGCTTCGTCTTCTTTACATTCACGCCGGATGCAAGCGCGGCCTTTTCATTGCCGCCGATCGCATAGATATAGCGGCCGAATTTGCAGCGCTCCAGCAGAAACCACGTAATGACGCCGATCACGAGCATGATGATGATCGGGATCGGGATCACGCCAAGGCTCCCCTGCCCGATCATGCGGAAATCGCCGATCTTATAAACGTTGTTTCCCTTTGTGTAGAGGAAAATCGTACCCAGCGTGACACTTTGCATCGCAAGTGTCACGATAAATGGCGGCGCGTCAAATTTTGTCACGACAAGTCCGTTGACAGTGCCAACGATCGCGCCCAGGCCAATGCCCACAAGTAGCGCCAGCGCGAGCGACCCGGTCGCAACGTACACGATACAGGCAAATGTACCTGCCATTGCGCCGCTGCATCCGACAGAAAGGTCGAGCTGGCCGCCAATGATCAGGATTGTCTCGCCAAACGCCATGATCGTCACGACGGAGATCTGCCTGAGAATGTTAATGAAGTTGCCGGCTGTCAAAAAGCTCTCTTCGATCAGCGAACAGACAACGATCATGACGATCAGGATCAAAATGCCTGAATATTTTCCGAAATTAACCCGTCTTTTCTGCGTTTTCATCTGCAAAGCCTCCGACTGCATATCGCATAATTCGTTCCTGTGAAAAATCTTTTCTTTCGATCTCCGGTGAGATACTGCCATGGCACATGACCTTGATCCGGTCCGCGATGCCCATCAGCTCCGGGATCTCGGAAGAGATCATGATGATCGCGCATCCATGCTGGGCGAGATTGCAAATGATCTTATAGATCTCATACTTCGCGCCAACATCGATCCCGCGCGTTGGCTCGTCAAGGATCAGCACCTTTGCGTTGACCATGAGCCACTTCGCAAGCACGACCTTCTGCTGATTTCCGCCGGAAAGATTTTCGATTTTTGTCTGGAAGCTCGGTGCCTTCACATTCAGGGCCATCATTTGTTCCTTCGCGCGCTCCCGTTGCTCGCGGCGGCCTGCGATGATCCCCTTCCCGGTGCAGTTGTCCGCCAGCGTCGCATTCTCCATCAGGTCGCGGCAGCCGATGATGCCAAACTCGCGGCGATCTTCGGAAACCATCACGATGCGATTCTCCATTGCTTCCCGCACCGTGCGGTTATGCACCTCTTTCCCATTGAGCAGGATCCTGCCTCCGGTGATCGGATCCAGGCCGACGATCGCACGTGCCAGCTCCGTGCGTCCCGCGCCTACCAGACCCGCAATGCCCAGAATTTCACCGGCTCGCACTTCGAGGTCAATGTCGTGAAACGCTTTTCCGGCAGAAAGCTTCTCCAGGCACAGCAGCGGCGCCCCGATTTCCGCAGGCTCCTTTGGATAGATGTTTCGGATCTCTCGCCCCACCATCTGGGTAATGAGCAGCTCCGTTGTATAATCGGATGCTTCGCCGCTGCTGACGACCTTTCCGTCGCGCAGGACCGTAATATCATCTGAGATCCGGAATATCTCATCCATCTTGTGCGAGATGTAGATGATCGCGATCCCCTTTTTCTTCAGCGCCGCGATCCGTTCAAAAAGCAGCTCGACCTCCCGGTCGGTAATGGCCGAGGTCGGCTCGTCCATGATGATGACCTTGGCATCAAAGGAGATCGCCTTCATGATCTCCAGCATTTGGATCTCGGAGACGGAAAGCTCCTTGATCTTCATCGCCGGATCATAATGAAGACCTTCGCTTTCCAGAAATTCCTTTGTCTTGCGCCGGACCTCCTTCCAGTTTACCGTGCCAGGAATTCTGCCATCCGGAAAGCGTCCCATGAATACATTTTCCTCAATGGAGAGCTCTGAAATATAGTTGAGCTCCTGATAGATCATCGCAATTCCTTTGCTGCGCGCGTCGATCGGGTTCGCGACCTTGACCTCTTCGCCCGCAAGAAAGATCTTACCTTCATTTGGCTGGTACATCCCATTGAGGATCTTCATCAGCGTCGACTTTCCGGCGCCGTTTTCTCCGACAAGCGCATGAACTCTGCCCGGGCGTATGTCGATAGAGACGTGATCCAATGCGCGCACGCCTGCGAACTCTTTCATGATGTCGCGCAATTCAATAATGTTTCCCGTTTCCATGTTTCCCCTGCCATTCTTTATAGACTCATCTTCTGCGCCCTGCCGCGTCGGTCATTTCTGTCATCTGTGGTTCTTCTGAAAAATGTTGTACAGCCGGTCGTATTCTTCATCGGTAAAATCCACCGGCTTACCCAGCATACGGCTAAAGAACAGCGCCTTTGTGATGGCCTCCGCAGCCTCGACCTTGTTCATTGCGTCCGTCGTAGTCTTGCCAAGTGCGATCACGCCATGGTTGCCCAGCAGCACAATATCATCCTTTTCCAGATACGGGATCGCATTGTCGATGATCTCGCTGGTGCCGGGCTTTCCATAAGGCGCGACCTCAAAGCGGAGGAAATTCGCGATCAGCTCCGGATATGCTCTCGTCTCTACAGGGATCCCGCAGATCGCATGCGCCGTCAGGAACGTCGGATGGCAATGCACAACGCCGCCAATGCCGTCGCGGATCTTATAGCAGGCGGTGTGCATGATCAGCTCAGAGGTGGGCTTGCAATTACCACTGACCTGCTTGCCCGTTTCGTCGATAACCGCGATCATGTCCGGAGTCAGCGTCGCCTTATTCTTCGTTGTCGGCGTAATGTAGATCAGGCCGTCCGCTTTTGCCGAAATGTTGCCCTCATAAGTATTCACCAGGTTTTTCGCGTCCAGCCGCTTCGCGACATCAAGGACCTCTTGAATCAGTGCAGTATTCAATGTATCTCTCCCTTTCCTTTCCAGCGCTCCCCTCGCGGAGCTCCTTGAAATTATGTATTAATTATATCGTTCGAATCGAACACGTGCAACTCGGCTTGTGTTTGTTTTAACAAAATTCTATTGACAAAATGACAAAAATATTATATGATTTTTTGGAAAACAAACATAATTTTGATTTTTCTGTTCGCTTATATGTTCATTTCGTTCTTTTTATTTTCCCGTTCCCCCGGCTTTCACATTACGTATCGATCCCGCTGCGCAGGCGAGCGTCCGGTCCCCGCACCGTAATTCTTCTCCCTCTCATCGATCGCGAGATCTCGCCGGATCGCTATTTCATCATGATCAAGGGATAAAGGTGGCTAACATGAGTAACAACGCAAATGCACGAGTTCGTCAATCGAAAATATTTGAACATCTTAAAGTAGTCGGATCTGAAAGCGTCACAGTCTTGGCCCAAATGTTCGGCGTTTCCGAAATGACCATTCGCAGAGACCTTGATGCACTGGAGCGCGCCTCCCTCATTGTCCGGCAGCATGGCAAGGCGCTGCTCGTCAAAACGGAAACACTTTCTGTGGGCTTTGCTGAGCGCGCCGGGAAAAACTACAAAGTAAAATGTGCGATCGCACAACGTGCGATCCCCCTGCTGGAAAATGCGAAGACTCTCTATGTGGATGGAAGCTCCACCGCCTTCTGCCTTCTGCAGTTTCTTCCCCGGGATTGCGTATACACGATCTTCACAAACAGCTATGCCGTCTTTAAGGAGATCAGCGTGATGCCGAATATTCAGTCATTTATCATCGGCGGCTTTCTCACCGATGACAACAACACCATTGATGATGAATCTTCACGCGAAATGGCGAAGCATATATTTGTCGATCTGGCCTTCTATTCCTGCTATGGCTTTTCGTATGAGGGCCTTTTCAACAACGCCTATCTGGGCACCGAGGTCAAGCGCATCGTTTTGCAGAATGCGGAAAAGAGCGTTCTGCTTGCCGACAGCTCCAAGGTGTTAAAGCGCGGGATCTATCTTTTCAGCACCTGGGCTTCCGTCTCCTACCTTATCACAGACTCTCCTCTTCCGGATTCTCTTGCCGGCAGCATTCGTGCCGCCGGCACGGACGTCATCGATCGCTAAAGCAAATTGAATATTTTCCATATACGATCCATTTACTGACAGCTAAAATAAGGTAACCTCCAACATCCGGCAGAGGATGTGCGCATCTCTGGTAAGCTGTCGTTCCTCCCTCTATTACAATTGGTGGCGGCTCTGGACAACGCCTTTATCGCCGTCTGGCCTCAGGTCTGCCGGAGTCTGCAAGCCTTTTTGCCCATAATTCTTAAGAGGATCTTCAAAGCCATCACTGCAAAACCCGCAGAAATCGAATTATTTCTACGGGTTTTCTCTTATTTTCGCGCCCTTGCTAACGCCGGAGGACGCAAATACAGATATCACATGATTCTGCCTTGCGCAGCGTCAGCAGTGAAGCGATCTGGAAAAACCCATGCACATATGCTTGACTTCGGTATACTTCAGGAAGCCTTCAATGCCGGCTGCGCGATCCAGCCCGCTTTCCTTGTAGCCGCCGGTCTCGCATTCCGGGAAAAAGCGGTTATAGATATTGACCCAGACGTTGTCGGAGCGCAATCTGCGTATGACACGCATGACCGTGATGAGATTCTGACTCCAGATGCCGGAGGCCAGACCATAGCAGGTGCAGTTGGCGAGCTCGACCACTTTATCCTCCGTCTTGAAGGTCTGCACCACAAGCACCGGCCCGAAGACCTCTTCCTGAACGATAGGCGAATCGACTAATGCCATTAAGTTAATCAAAAATTCCCTTGAAGAAGCAAGCTAGGCGGTTTTTCAGATGCGCAACAGCCACAGCCTTGAAAAAATGTGTATACCAAACAGGCGGAGGGGGCTTCGCCTGAAAAATTATAGGCTGTTATCGCGTCGAAACGTAGATCGCAGAGAGACGGTTGTCGGCGATTTTGGGTCGCGGATAAACGTGATCCGGCCGGCATGGCTGCAAAGTCCGCTCCAGAAGGCCGGCGATCTCCCCAGCCTGACCACGCAAGGCTTCACAGCACAGGTAGACTGCGTGGGCAAAGTTCACGCGGCGCTTGTATTTTGAGTGTCCACAATTCTCGTCTGTGTCCCAGGCAGCGTCCAGATTGGTGAGCAGCAGCTGTGTTCTGCAGCCTTTTAGCTGTAAATGTACGATTCTTGCCGAAAATTCATAAAAAGCCGTGTTTTCTGCATCCAGAACATCAAACGGTATGCTGTTTGGTAGCCGATAGTAATGCTCCGAAACAGGAATACCGTGCTGCTTGAGCTGCTGCGGCGTCAGCCGTCCCAGCGTCATGCGGACAGGCAGGTCGAATTCCGGCGTGTCGGGCAGCTTCACGCCGTAAGCGTTTTTTCTCTCATGATCTTTGATGCGGATCAGATACTTCCAGCCCTTCTTTTCCAGACTGGCAAAGTTGTTGTACGCCTCATAATTGCGGTCCGCCAGCACGATCACGGGGTCGGTGATCACGGAGCGCACCGCCATCTGACGCAGCGCCCTGGATTCGTACTTTGTATGCTCTTTTTGTACGATCACATCGGTATAAATGCCGTTTTCAAGGTCAAAAAGTGCGTTGATATGGAACAAATTCCAGCTGTGCTGACGCTCCGTTCCAGGCCGATAGGCGTCCTTATCCGCAGGGTATGCTCCGGATTTCAGAGACGAACCATCC
>ERZ827440.2046-NODE-2046-length-19156-cov-4.326789_pt1 | contig 19156 bp, 12 predicted proteins | sample MGYA00519774_ERZ827440 | MGnify/ENA primary metagenome ERZ827440 (study PRJEB31778, sample SAMEA3449302) | human gut metagenome | biome: human gut; feature: human-associated habitat; material: faeces | place: United Kingdom | collected 2010/2012 ... | reverse complement strand
ATCTGTAACAGCAACACAAACAACTGCTATATATATGAAAAATGGTACAGTAACAATTGGAAAAAATGATTCAACTGTTAGTACAACATCACCTGTAATTAGTGGTGGAGCATATGGATTATATAAAACAGATACAGTAACAAGCAATTTTTATGATGGTATAATTAAAGGTGCAGATGGAAAGGCAATATATGGTTTAATAGATAGTATGCCAACTGGTTATAATGTACAAAAGACCACAGAAGACGGAATACAATCTGCAATACTTGTTAAAGCAAATTATGCAGAATACGATTCTAATAATAATATTGTAACTTATTATCCAACATTAAATACTGCATTTACAAATGCCACATCTGATAATACAATAAAACCACTTAAAAATGTAACTGAAACAGTAGCAGTAACAATGCCGGCAGAAAAATCATTGATATTAGATTTAAATGGAAAAACAATAAGTATTTCTACAACAATTACAAATAATGGAACATTACAAGTAAATGATTCTACAAATAAAGGAAACTTAAAAACAACAAAAAGTATAACAAATACAGGAAATATTATTGTAAATAGCGGAAATATAGTTGGTTTAGGTAGTGTTCAAACTATGATAAATGATGCTACAACAGCAAATATAACAATAAATGGAGGTGTGGTTTCTGCAGTTGCAGATGCAAACATCGTAACATTATATAACAAATCTGGTGAAATAACGATAAATGGTGGTACTGTAACATCTAAATATAGATGTATTACAAGTACAACTGCAAATGCTTCAATTACAATAACAGGAGGTACTGTATCTGCAGTAGGTGGTTCAAAAATATCATATCAAGCAGAAGCCGTATATGCAGCAGCAGGTACATTAAATGTTAGTGGAGGAAATATATCTGCTGAAAAGGGCGAATATACGAGCGCATGGGCAGTTCAATCTGGTTCAACAGCAAAAAGTACAATAACAGGAGGTACATTTAGTGGAGAAACACTAGGCTTAGGTATATATGGAGAGGCTGATATATCAAATGCAAAAGTTATATGTAATGAAGGTACTGCAATAATTAATTATGGAACAGCAACCATAAATTGTACTAATGTTACAACACAAGCAGCAAAGGCTGGTATATCAAGTACTAAAGCCGGAAAAATTAATATTATTAGTGGAAATATACAAGGTGGTACAACTGGTATTTATGCATCATTAGGTACAATAACATTAGGAACAAACGAAGCTACTCCATCAGTAAGTACAACAGTTCCAAGTGTTGTAGGTGGAACTTATGGTGTAAATATTGAGAGCACAGCAACATTTAACTTTTATGATGGTGTAATAAGTGCACCAATAAAACAAGCAATAAATGGAACAATTACAGATAAACCAACAGGATATGACGTAGTATACTCATTTAAAAATGATTTAGAAAGTGCGACACTTGCTAAAACAGCAAATAGAGTATGTAAAATAGATGATGTATATTTTACAACAGTACAAAATGCCGTAAATTATGCAGGAACAACACCATCAACTATAGAAATGTTAAAGAGCGTAAGTAGAGCAGGAACACAAGCTTCAATTCAAGCAAGTCAAGATATAACATTAGATTTAAAAGGATTTACAGTAACATCAACAGGTAATGGTTCAACAATAGTAAATAGAGGTAAATTTAATCTAGAAGATACAAGTACATCATCAGCAGGAAAAATAACATGTACAAGCACAGGAGTACATTATTCAATTTATAATACAGGAACAGCAATAGTAACAAGCGGAAATGTAGAATCAAGCAATGCTCAATCTACAATATACAATAATTCTGCATCAGCAAGCTTTACTGTAAATGGAGGAAAAGTTTCAACAATTTATGATGGAAATACAAATGCAATACTTAATAATTTAGGAAATGTTAAAGTAACAGCAGGAACAATACAATCAAATTATAGAGCTATAGTAAGTAGTGCAAATAATAAAAACGGAAACGTAACAGTAACAGGAGGAACCGTAAAAGCAACAGGAACAGCAAATATAACAGCAACAGCAGAAGCATTTAATGTTTCAGGAGGAACTTTAACTATAAGTGGAGGAACATTTGTAGGTGATAAAGGAAAATATAGCTCTGGTTGGGCTGGATACACTGCTGACGGAGTAAGTGTAACAATAACAGGAGGTAACTTTACAGGTTCACAAAGATCATTAGTTATATATGGAGATGCTAAAATTTCAAATGCAACAATTGTAGGAACTAATACATCAGCATTGTGTAATTTAGGAACACATGTTGTAGAAGTAACAAATTGTACAATTAAATCTGCAACTTCAGCTATTTGGAATAATAATGCTAAAGGTTCAACTATAGTAAGAAGTGGTACAATAACCGGAAATGATACAGGTATATATATATATGCTGGAACAGTAACAGTTGGAACAAATGAAAAAACACCATCAGTAAGCACAACAGTTCCAAGTATTACAGGAGGACAATATGGTGTAAACATAAGATCTGGAAGTACATTTAATTTTTATGATGGTGTAATAAAAGGTCAATTAAATAAATCTATAAATGGTTCTGTGGCAGATGTACCAACAGGATATGGTGTAGTTTATACATATAGTAGCGATGTAGAAAGTGCAACACTTGCAAAACAAGATAATATAGTTTGTAAAATAGGTAATAAATATTTTACAACTGTACAAAATGCAGTAAATTATGCAGGAACTACAACATCAACTATAGAAATGCTAAAAAGCGTAAGTAAAGCGGGAACACAAGCTTCAATACAATCAAATCAAGATATTACATTAGATTTAAAAGGATTTACAGTAACATCAACAGGAAATGGATCAACTATAGTAAATAGAGGCAAATTTAATGTAAAAGATACAAGCACATCATCAGCAGGTAAGATAACATGTACAAGCGCAGGAGTACATTATTCAATTAATAATATTGGAACAACAACAGTTACAAGTGGAAACATTGAATCTAGCAATGCTCAAGCTACAGTATATAACAATGGAAATTCAGCAAATTTCATTGTAAATGGAGGAAAAGTTTCAACAACATATGACGGAAATACATATGCAATACTTAATAATTTAGGAAATGTTAAAGTAACAAAAGGAACAATACAATCAAATTATAGAGCAATAACAGGTAGTACAGGAAACACAAATGGAAACATAACAATATCAGGAGGAACAGTAAAAGTTGTAGGAGGAAAGAGCATTACATACCAAGCAGAGCCATTCTATGTAACAGCTGGTACATTAAATATTAGTGGAGGAACATTTATAGGTGAAAATGGTGATTATACAACATCTTGGGGTGGTCAAATAGGCGAAAAGGCAACTGCAACAATAACTGGTGGTAATTTTACAGGTAATACAAAAGGATTAGGTATATATGGAAAAGCAACAATATCAAATGCAACAATATCAAGTTCAACAGGTATGGGACTTTCTAATTACGGAACAGAAACAGTAACATTAACAAATAATACAATTACAGGAAATACTACAGGTGTTCATAATGAATCTACTGGATCTATAGTTATAAAATCTGGAAAAATAACAGGAACAACAGATACAGGTGTATATGCAAGAGCTGGAACAATAACATTAGGAACAAATGAGTCAACTCCAGTAGTAAGTACAACAACACCAAATATTACAGGTGAAAAATATGGTGTGAATATAGCATCAACAGCAACATTTAATTTTTATGATGGTATAATAAATGGACCATTAAATAAAGCAATACAAGGAACAGTATCAGCAAAACCAACAGGATATGATGTTGTATATTCATACAGTAATAATATAGAAAGTGCAACACTTGCAAAAACAGCTGATAGAGTATGTAGAATTGGAACAAAATACTTTACATCAATTCAAAAAGCAATAAATTATGCAGGAACTACAGAGTCAACAATAGTAATGCTAAAAAATGTTAGCCAAGCATCAACTCAAGGAACAATTTCGGATGGACAAAAAATAACATTAGATTTAGCATCATATACAGTAACAACAACAGGTGGAGGATCAACATTTGTTAATAAAGGAACATTTAATGTAAAAGGAACAAAAGGAAAAATAGAAGCAACATCAGCAAATTATGTAATAAATAATACAGGAGCATTTACATTAACAAGTGGAACAATAAGATCAACAGGAGCAAAAAATACCATTGTTAATAATGCTAAAACTGCTAGTATAACAGTAAATGGAGGAACAATTTCTTCAGAATATGATGGAAATGTTGTTAGTATATATAACATGCTAGGAGATGTAACAATTAATAAAGGTACTATTACATCTAAATATAGATGTTTAGAAACATCTTTAAGAAACGAAACAGGTACTATAAATGTAACAGGTGGAACTTTAAAAGCAGTAGGAGGAAAAAATATATCATATCAAGCAGAGACATTTTATATAACATCAGGAACTGTAAATATTAGTGGAGGTACATTTACTGGAGAAAAAGGTGAATATACAACCGGATGGGCAGGTCAAATAGGTGAAAAAGTTACAACAACTATAACAGGTGGTAAGTTTACAGGAGAAACAGCCGGAATAGGTATTTATTCTGAATCTGGAACAAACCAAGTAAATAATGCAACAGTAACAGCTACAAACGGATCTGCTTTAATGAATATGAATGGAGCAGTTCTTGAAGTAACAAACTCAACTGTAAGTGGAACAATAGGAATACATCAATTATCAACTGGTAATATAATAGTAAATTCAGGAACAATAACAGGAACAACACAAGCTATATACAGTACATCAGGAAATGTAACAATAAATGGTGGAAATTTATTTGGTGAAAGAGCAATTCAGAAAGGTGGACCTGGAACAATATTAGTAAATGATGGTAAATTAACATCTACAATAAGTGGAACAATAACTGCAGATTATGATGCTGACAAAGTATACATTATTGTAAGAGGTGGTACAGTACAGTGTGCAGAAGACCAATTATCAGCAATAATAAACTTTACTACAAATGGAAGTGTAGTTATAGGAAAATATGGTGAGGGTTCTAAAACAAGTCCGGTTATAACTGGAAGAATATATGCAAGCAATGAAGGTTTTAAAGATAGAGATGGATATACAACAGGAAATTGTGGAGTTTCTGTATACGGAGGTCTAATAACTGCAACAACTTCAAATGCAATATATAGTATAGGTACAGTAACTATAGAAGGTGGTAAAATATCAGCAGGTCAAGCACATACAGTAATACTAGGAGATTTAGCAGATAGTGAAAAACAATATGATTTATCATCTATAGGAATTGGAAAAGAAGCAATAATTGAAAATACATCAAATTACTATGCAGTATCAACAAGTAATGATAGAACGCAGTATATTTCAATTAATCTTACTGGTGAAGGAAGTATTACTTCAGCAAAAGGAATAGCTGTTAACAATCAAAAAGGATCAACGGCTATATTTGGAGCTGGTCATATAACCGGTTATACATATGGTGTATTTACTAAATCAGGAACAATAGATTTCAGAGCAAGTTTATCAGATGTTAATTATATATCTGCAATAGGTGAAAATGGTGTAGCAATATGTACTGAAACTGGTACAATTAATATTGGAGAAAAGTATGATACTTTTAGAAAAGTAACACCAGTAATAACAGGTAAAAAATATGGAGTTCAGGTAGTTTATGGAGATGGAACATTTATGTATGGAGATGGATACATATATGGTGGTACAAAATCAATAAACAATGCAGGAACACAAGAGCTTAAGAGCTGTAATTTAATAGATGCTAATGGAAATTCAATTAATACATATTATGGAATAAACTACTCAAAAGAGAATGTTGATATAGGTGGAACTAGTGTAAATTGTGAAAAAACACAACTTGTTAAACCTTATTATGCAAATTCTTATGTAATGATATATGACAAAAATACAGTAACTAGATGTTACGAAGATTTAGCATCAGCATTAAATAATGAAGATACTATATATGCTATCAATAGTAAAGAAGAAACACAGGAAAGTGATTATACAATTAGTAAAAATACATCATTATTCCCAAATGGAAAAAATATAAAATTAAATAGTTCAATTGTAGTTAAAAAAGGATATAAACTAACTATTCCATATTCAACACCAGGTGGTGTAGTTGACGGAAGCATTGAATCAACTGCAAAAAGAACAATTTTAAATAATGGAGAATTATCAATAGGAGCAATTATTAAAAATACATCAGAACTTGGTATTACCGCAAGTTGTGTAGAAAATACAGGTACATTATCATTAATTGATGGAGCATCAGTACAAGCAACTACAGCAACAGCAATACGAAATTCAGGTACAGGAACAACAACAATAGATACAAAACCAAATAGAGGTGTTTTTGTAAATAAAACAGACGATCCTGAGCATTATGCAATAAGAAGTTCAAGTACAGCTCAAAATTCAATAGTAGTTGAACGTGGTGATATATACGGAGACGGCGGTATTTTAGCTGGAAATGTTATAGTAAAAAGAGGTAGAATAACAGCATTAACTTCAAATGCAATATCAACAAATTCAGCTAACACAAGTATAACAATTGGTGATGAAACATTAGATCTTACTAACATTAATAATGATGATTATACAAGTATACCTATTTTACAAGCAAAACAAAATGCTATAAATATTACATCAAATAAATCAACTTTAAATTACTATGCAGGAACTTTGTTTGGTGTAAATAAAGCAATAAGTAATGCAGGAACAACAAATGTAAGACAATATTATAGAATTTTCGAATATAAAGGAAATATAGTATTAAATGAAGAGCAATTTGAAGCAAAAAAAGTAATATTGGTAAAAAAATAGGTTATACATAAAAATTTAATTCAATTATAAATTTAGTTATTCAAATGAAAAAAGATTATTTCAAATATAAATTTAATTCATATAAAAAGGCAGGAAACATTTTATTGTTTCCTGCCTTTTCTAGTTATATATACACAGTTTATACATAAAAACTTAAATAAAGGACAAATAATAAGTGTTATTTATTATTTGTCTGTATATTTTTATTTTCATTATAGTTTTGTTTTAATAATTTTATTATAAAATAAATTAAAACCAGTGCGACAATTAGTACAATTAATAATATTGGATTAGTAGCAAAAAATATAATAATACCACCTAAAATAGGAATTGTAAAATTATACGCACCAAGAATATCTTCATTTTTTACTTCATCAAGATCTTCAGCATTATTATTATCACCTTTTGTTACATATGATTTTATGCCATCTTCATTTTTTACATCAATTATTCTGTGAACGGTTACAGTTTCATCTTGGTTAAATGCTATTATATCACCTTTTTCATAGGTGTCTTTTGGAAAAGTAACAATTAAATCTTTGGTATTAATTGTTGTTTCCATACTTCCAGATAAAATAATAAAAAAGTTATGATTAAAAAATGAAACATATTTTTTTTGAAGTATAAATTTTTGATATGAGTAATAGGCAATAAGCACTATTAAAATTATAATTATTATATATTGTAGTATATTAATAACCTTTCTAGATATTTTCGTTTTTTGAGCATTCTCATTTGAATTATTACTATTTGTTGTAACCTCTGCTTTTTTGTTAATGTTATTATTGGTGTTCGTTTTTATGTTTTCATGTGTATTATCATTATTACTTGTTTTCATAAATACCTCTTTGCTATTTTTTATTTATAATTGATTTTTTATTAAAAATATAAAGTACAAAAAAGGACATATAAATATTATGTCCTTTTAAAATTAAAATTATTATTTTAAATCAATTAAGCCAGTTGTAACTTGTTCTGCACCTGGGTTAACTTGAGTTCCTACTATAGAAATGTTGAATTTAACTCCATTTTCTGTAGCAGCTGTTCCTTCCCTAGTATCTATTGGATCGTTTGTTGCTGTTGGTTCTGTTTCATATTTCCATTTCCAATAAATTGTTACAGTTTGTTCTGTTCCTACATCACCTTGAGCAATGTATCCAGCAAGTTCTGCATCATTTTTTAATTGTTTTGTGCAACCTGCATCAGAATAAAAATGTAAATTTGTTGGTTTTCCAGTCATATCAGTAAGTTTAATATCATATCTTACTGCAACTTCTGAAGATGTAGCATCTAGACCAATTGAAAAATGACCACTTGTTCCAGGAGCTATTCTATCTGTAGCAACGTTATTTACATCATCCCAAACAACAACACCATCAACTGCTTTTGCTAAGTCGATATTTGCAATTTTTTTCTCATCAGTTGTAAAGTTCCATTTAGCAACTGTTGAAGTTGATTTTCCTGAATAAGAATTTGTGTATTTAGACCATGCCCAAATACCAACTGCTAAAACCGCAATAAGTAAAACTGCTAAAATAGCAATTACTTTGCTATTATTATTTTTCTTTTCTGTATTATTTGTCATATGTTCATCCTCCTTTCTTTTCTTAAGTACAAACTCATTATAACAAAGCAAAAAAATATTTGCAACTAAAAAACGACTTTTTTTTACAAGAATTTTTTTCAAAAAATACAAATATTTACATATTCAGATAAAATTAGCGGTTAGAGGGTTTGTTCAAATGAAGAGATGTCAATGGTTGTCAATGGTTGTCAATGGGGACGGTTCTGGGTTGTCAATCAGAACCGTCCCCATTGACAACCCAGAACCGTCCCCATTGACAACCATTGACAACCCCTCATTAACACACCGATAAGTTTCTAATTTAGGTCTTGTTTTTTTTGAAAAAAAGCTATATAATGTTGAACAAATTCGTAAAAGGAGATGATACCATGCAAGTTAGTCGTGAACAACTTTTGCACATAGCAAATTTAGCACATCTTAAATTAAAAGATGAAGAGGTTGATACATATTTATTACATTTACAGGATATATTAAATTTTGCAGAAAAAGTAAATAATGCACCAACAGATGGTTTAGGAGAAACAATAGGTGCAAATGATAAATATAATGTATTCAGAAAAGATGAAATTGTAGAATTCGGTGATAGAGATGCATTGCTTCAAAATGCTCCTGCACAAGAAAGAGGAATGTTTAAAATACCAAAAGTTATACAATAATTAAAAATGACATTTCATAAGGTTCGAAAATCATCAAATTTATTAATGCAGATGAATTATGCGAAGGGAGGAAATTTAATGAATATTACAGAACTTACAGTACATGAACTTCAAGAAAAATTAGCTTCTAAAGAGCTAACAGTAACAGAAATAACAAAAGCATATGCAGATAGAATTGCAGAAAAAGAGCCAGATGTACAAGCTTTTGTAACAACTTTAACAGATGAAGCAATAGAGCAATCTAAAGAAATAGAAAAAAAAGTAAACAATGGGGAAATAGAATCAAATTTTGCCGGAATTCCTATTGGAATAAAAGATAACTTATGCACAAAGGGTATAAAAACAACTTGTAGCTCAAAAATGCTAGAAAACTTTGTTTCACCATATGATGCAACAGTTATCGAAAAATTAAATAATGAAGGTTTGATAAACCTAGGAAAATTAAATATGGATGAATTCGCAATGGGTGGTTCAACAGAAACATCAGCATTTAAGAAAACAAAAAATCCATGGAATTTAAATACAGTACCAGGTGGTTCATCAGGTGGTTCTGCAGCAGCTGTTGCAGCAGGTATGGTACCTTGGGCTCTTGGTAGTGATACAGGAGGATCTATTCGTCAACCATCAGCTTTTTGTGGTGTTGTAGGATTAAAACCTACATATGGTTTAGTTTCAAGATATGGTTTAGTAGCATTTGCTTCATCATTAGACCAAATAGGACCAATCACAAAAGATGTTTATGATAGTGCAATGCTTTTAAATTTAATAGCAGGACATGATTCAAAAGATACAACATCAATAGAAAGACCAAAAGTAGATTATACTAAAGCATTAAAAAATGATGTTAAAGGTCTAAAAATTGGTGTTCCAAAAGAATTCTTTGGTGAAGGTATAAATGAAGAAGTTAAAGCAAAATTACAAGAAGCAATAGAAAAATATAAAGAGCTAGGAGCAGAAGTAGAGGAATTTTCATTAGATGTTGCAGAATATTCACTAGCAACATACTACATAATTGCCTGTGCAGAAGCAAGCTCTAACCTAGGTAGATTTGATGGTATCAGATATGGATACAGAACAGAAAACTTTGAAAAATTAAAAGATATATATGTAAATTCAAGAAGTGAAGGATTTGGTCCAGAAGTTAAAAGAAGAATTATTTTAGGAACATATGTATTAAGTTCAGGTTATTATGATGCTTATTACAAAAAAGCTCAACAAGTTCGTACATTAGTAACAAACGAATTTGAAAAAGCTTTCGAAAAATATGATGTTATATTAACTCCAACATCACCAACAGTAGCATTCGAATTAGGTTCAAAATCAAGCAATCCATTAGAAATGTATCTAGCAGATATCTGTACGGTATCTGTAAACATAGCAGGACTTCCAGGAATATCAATTCCATGTGGAGTAGACAGCAAAGGAATGCCAGTAGGAATGCAACTAATAGGAAACAAATTCACAGAAGAAACAATACTAAATGCAGCATACACCTATGAACAAGCAACAAACTTCAGAAAAAATTACAAACCAGAATTTAAAAAATAGATAAAAGAAAAAAGGGAAAAGGGGACGGTTCTAATTTCCCCAAAATGGGAAATTGGGACAGTCTATAAAAAATTAGTTAAATAAACAACTAAAAATATAACCCTTTTTCCCACTTTGCGTGAAAGGAGCTAATTATATGTCAAGAAGTGATTATGAAATAGTAATAGGACTTGAAGTTCATGCAGAGCTTTCTACAAAAACAAAAATCTTTTGTAGTTGTCCTACAGAATTTGGTGGAGAGCCAAATACACATTGTTGTCCAATTTGTATGGCAATGCCTGGTACATTACCTGTATTGAACGAAAAAGTTGTTGAATATGCAGTAAAAGCAGGTTTAGCTACAAATTGCGAAATTTCAAGAAATAGTAAAAATGATAGAAAAAATTACTTTTATCCAGATCTTCCAAAAGCATATCAAATATCACAATTTGATAAACCTCTTTGTGAACACGGATATGTAGAAATTGAAGATGATGAAGGTAATCCTAAAAAAATACGTTTAACTCGTATTCATATTGAAGAAGATGCAGGAAAATTAAATCATAATGAGTTTGGTGGAGGTAGTTTAGTTGATTTAAACAGAGCTGGTGTACCATTAATTGAGTCTGTATCTGAACCAGATATTCGTTCAGCAGGAGAGGCTGAAAGATATTTAAGAAAACTTAAATCAATTTTTGAATATATTGAAGTATCTGACTGTAAAATGCAAGAAGGTTCACTTCGTGCAGATGTTAATGTTTCTGTAAGAAAAAAAGGTGCAACAGAATTTGGAACTCGTACAGAAATGAAAAATATGAACTCATTTAGATCAATAGTAAGAGCTATTGATTATGAAGCAAATAGACAAATTGATGTACTAGAAGAAGGTGGAGTAATTGAGCAAACAACTTTAAGATGGGATGATGTATCTGGAAGAACATTCCCAATGAGAAGTAAAGAAGATGCTCAAGATTATAGATATTTCCCAGATCCAGATTTAGTAGCAATTCGTTTATCTGAAGAATATATTCAAAATATAAAAGATAATTTACCAGAATTACCAGAAAGTAGAAAATCTAGATATATGTCTGAATATGGATTATCTGAAAAAGATGCAAACTTAATAACAGCTTCAAAATATTTATCTAATTTATTTGAAGGTGCAAAAGAAGTTTGTGGAAATCCAAAATTATCAGCAAACTGGATTTTATCAGATATTTCAAGAATATTAAATGAAAAAGAAATGGAACCAGACCAAATACCATTTACAGCTGAAGAGCTTGGAAAAACTATTTTATTAATTGAAAAAGGAACAATAAGTTCAGCAATAGCTAAAAAGGTTGTAACAGAATTATTTGAAAATCCACAAGATCCAGAAGAAATAATAAAGAAAAATGGATGGATTCAAATTTCTGATGAAGGTGCTATAAAAGAAGTTGTAACACAAGTTTTAGAAGCAAATCCACAATCAATAGCAGACTATAAAGCTGGAAAAGATAAAGCATTAGGATTCTTAGTAGGACAAGCAATGAAAGCAACAAAGGGAAAAGCAAATCCACAAATGCTTAATAAAATGTTCTTAGAAGAATTAAATAAATAAAACACAAAAAAGTAGGGACCGGAAATCATATTGACATGTTGATTTCCGGTCCCCTTGGATTACTTGTTGTTTGCGTTCTCCTTCTCAATCTGGTAACTTAAAAAGCGCTTCAAATCACGTGCAAATTCTCCATTTTCGAAAGCCATAAAAACTTCCGCAAAATTCATCAAATTGCAATGACCGATTACATGGTTTCCGCCCCAGTTACAGGAGCAAGTAAATGTTCCGTCACTTGTGCACGAACCCCATGCTTCGTATTCTCCCGCAGAATCCATAAAGGAGTAACAAGATATTTCCGTTACACCCAAAGGAAATAAAATGGTTCTTTTGCAGGCCTCTAATGCTTTTACGACAAATTGAGCGAGCTCAATCAAGTCTTTAGCATTTGAGAGCTCTTCTACGGTGATTTCGCCAGTTGAGATAAGATTTGCAATTTTGTTCATCGGTTTTCCTCCTTGTGCAGTTGCACTGTCTGTTGTTGATATTCTTTTGGTGAATCGGAGTAAATACGATTCATTATTTATATTATAATTCAGAATTATCCAAAAGTCAAGTTATGTTAACAAATGATAGCTATTTTGTTTCATCCTAAATCTTTTTTTATACGGTTAAATGCAAGTGCACAAATTATTGCAGAAACAGAAAGAAATATACTTATACGTAATAAAGTTATTCCTAAATCATACTGGAAAATAATGTATGTAAAATGATACATTGATAAAATAAAAGCTGAAAGCAATGCTAGTAATAAACAAAAAATGAGCATAAATTTTGTTACATTTTTTATTTTTTGTTCTATTTTCATTATTTCAGTAATTAATTTCATAACAATCCTCCATAAATGTAATCTTACTAATAAAAGATTAACATAAACAGCGAAAAAAATCAAAGTTAATATTTGGTAGAATGCTATTGAAAATCATACACATAAATGATATAATCCAATTCAAAAGTAGAGGTGTTAATTATGAAGGTAATTTTATTAGATAATATAAAGGGCGTTGGAAAAAAAGATGAAATAATAAATGCAAGTGATGGTTATGCACGTAATTTTTTATTTCCAAAAAAATTAGCTGTAGAAGCTAATAACGAAAATATGAGTAAATTAAAGGCTAAAAAACAGTCTGAACAATATAAAAAAGATGTTAATAAAGAAAATGCCGAAAAAATAGCTAAAAAATTAGATGATATAACATTAACAATTAAAGTAAAAGCAGGAGAAAACGGAAAAATATTTGGTGGAGTAACATCAAAAGAAATATCAGAAGAGCTTAAAAAACAATACAAAATAGATATTGATAAAAAGAAAATTATACTTAATGAAAACATAAAAAATTTAGGTAGTTTTGATATAAGTATGAAATTATTTGAAGGTGTTACTGGAAAATTAAAGGTAAAAGTTATTTCAGAATAAGCCAAAATACATGAGAAAAAATATTGCTATATGGAATTCTAAAGTACGTATGAGCAATATTTTTTTACTCAAAATCTGTCTAGGAGGAATAGTAAAAAATGGAGTTTAATAAAGTACCACCACATGATTTGGAGGCAGAGCAGGCAGTTTTAGGATGTATGCTAACAGATAAAGATGCTGTAATATCTGCAGTTGAAACACTAACAGAAGAAGATTTTTATAGAGAAGATAATAAAATAATTTATAAAGCAATTCTTAATTTATACAATAGAGCAGAGCCAATTGATATTATAACATTAAAATCTGAATTAAGTGCAATGGGAAAATTTGAGGCAGTAGGCGGATTTGAATATTTAGCTGGATTGTCAGATAAAGTTCCAAGTACTTCTAATGTTGAAAGATATATTAAAATAGTAGAAGAAAAATCAACATTAAGAACTCTTATAAAAACAGCAAATGATTTAATTTCTTTAGGGTATGATCCAACTCAAGATGTTGAAGATATAATGGATAGCGCTGAAAAGAAAATTTTTAATGTTATGCAAAAAAGAAATCAAACAGGGTACTCATCTATTAAAGATATTTTAGTAGATTCTTTTACTGAGCTTGAAGATTTGTATAATAGAAAACAACATGTAACTGGTGTTCCAACTGGATTTATAGATTTAGATAATAAAACAGCTGGTCTGCATAATTCAGATTTAATACTAGTTGCTGCAAGACCTGCTATGGGAAAATCTGCATTTGCATTAAATATTGCTACAAATGCAGCAATACAGGCAAATGTTGGTGTTGCTATATTCAGTCTCGAAATGTCAAAGGAGCAAATGGCTAACAGAATTTTGGGTAGTGTTGCTATGGTTGATGGAAATAGTATTAGAACTGGTAGAATTGCAGATGATGACTGGATTAAACTTGCAACAGCATCTGGAGAGCTTTCTCAAACTGGTATATACATAGATGACACACCTGGTATATCTGTAATGGAAATTCGTGCAAAGTGTAGAAAATTAAAATTAGAAAAAAATATCGGTCTAGTTGTAATAGATTACCTACAGCTTGTTCAAGGTAGTAACAAAAAAGGTGGTAGCCGTGAGCAGGAAATTTCAGAAATTAGTAGATCTTTAAAAATATTAGCTAAAGAAATAAATGTTCCTGTAATTGCATTATCACAGTTATCCCGTGCGCCTGAGCAACGTCCAGATCATAGACCTATGCTTTCTGACCTTCGTGAATCTGGAGCGATAGAGCAGGATGCTGATATTGTTATGTTCTTATATAGAGATGATTATTATAATGAAGATAGCGAAAAGAAAAATATTGCGGAAGTTATTATTGCTAAACACAGAGCTGGTTCTACTGGAACTGTTGAGCTTGCTTGGCTTGGAAGTTATACTAAATTTGCTAATTTGGCGAAGGATTATTAGGTTTTTGCAAAAATGAGGGGGTTTGATTTTTTTGAGTGAGTTTGATGAGAGAGTTTTGAGAACTATTAGAAAATTTAATATGATTTGCTCTGGTGATTGTATTGTTGTTGCAGTTTCTGGGGGGCCGGATTCTATGAGCTTGCTTAGAGCTCTTATTAAGCTTAGGGAGAAGTTTAATATTAAATTGGTTGTGGCTCATGTTAATCATATGATTAGGGCTGTGGCGGATTCGGAAACGGAGTTTGTTAGGGACTTTTGTGAGGATAATGGTGTTGAGTTTTTTGTTAAAAAGGTTAATGTTGTAGGGCTTTCGGAAAAACTTAAGATTAGTTGTGAAGAAGCTGGTAGAAATGTTAGATATGATTTTTTTGATGAGATTTTTGATAAGGTTGGTGCAAATAAAATTGCTATTGCTCATAATAAAAATGATAATGCTGAAACTGTGCTTATGAATATTATGAGAGGGTCTGGGGTTTCAGGTCTTAAAGGAATTGAACCTGTTAGAGCTGGTAAGTTTATTAGGCCTTTGATTGAAATTGATAGAAAAAGTATTGAACAGTATTGTGTTGATGAAAATCTTAATCCTAAGTTTGATGAGTCTAATAAGGAAAATGTGTATACTAGAAACAAAGTTAGAAATTTGCTTATTCCATATATTGAAAAGGAATTTAATCCTAATATTATTGAATCAATTAGCAGATTATCGGATTTAGCAACACAAGAAAGCAATTTTGTGGATAATGTTGTTGATAAAGAGTTTAAAAATACTTTAATTTCGTACAATGAAAGTGAGATTAAGTTAGATTTAAAAAAATTCAATAATTTAGATAATTTTATAAAAGCAAAAATAATATTAAAAAGTGTAGCTAAACTTTTTAATACTACAAAGGGAATAGAAAAAGTTCATATTGAAGATGTTATTAAATTATGTGAAAGAAATATAGGAAATAAATATTTGACACCTAATAAAAATTTAAAAATTTTTGTAAAAAAGGGTGTGATTACTATATCTAAAGTATAATATATGTTATACTTGTAAAAATAAAAGGAAAGGAATTAATAATAAATATTAATATAAATTATTTATTATTAATTATGTGATAATGAGCTATGATTGATTTTTCAAATGCTACAGAAGAATTTAATAATTATAAGGGGTCTGAAAAAAAGAAAACCTTAATTTATAATGGAAAAAAGTATCTTGTAAAATTTCCTGATCCTATTAGAGAAAAAAATAAAAACATTTCATATATTAATAATACGTTTTCAGAATATATTGGAAGTAACATTTTTAAAATGATAGGGTTTGAAACTCAAAATACTATTTTAGGTAAATATAATTATAATGGAAAAGAAAAAATAGTGTGTGCTTGTGAAGACTTTACTTCTGACGAGAATGAATTATTTGAATTTGAAGGATTGGCATTAAGTACGAATCCAGACAAAAAAATAGATACTGAGTTATCTGATATAATTGATGTTATTGATGAATGTAAGATGATAAATTCAAGTGAGACAAAGTTAAAATTTTGGAAAATGTTTGTTGTTGATGCATTAATAGGCAATACAGATAGACATAATGGAAATTGGGGTTTTTTGGTTAATAAAAAAACAAAACAAGTTACATTTGCGCCTATTTATGACTGTGGATCTTGTTTAAATCCTATGATTGAAGATGAAGAAATTGAAAGGTTAAATGATACAGAGCTAAAAAATTTGGCAATTAATTGTTATTCATGTTTAAAAGAAAAAGAAAAGAAAATTAATTACATGGCATATTTAAAATGCATGAAGAACGAAGATTGCAATAATGCAATTAAAGAGATTTTTCCTAAAATTAATATAAATCAGATAAAAGATTTTATTAATCAAATAAATTATATGTCAGAAAAGAGAAAAGAATTTTATATAAATATAATTGAACAAAGATATATTATAATTGAAAGTATATGTAAAAAGATTGACAAATAGAAAGAAGCATTATATAATACAAATTATGTAAAATTTATATTCACAAGAGAGGAACAAATACAATCCTACTTTTTTGTGAATCCGCCAAATGGGTTGTTCATTCGGAGGGAATGAAAATATGGAGAAAATCTTTAAAACTTTTTCCAGAGCAGACAGTTCAAATGGAATGGAGGCAATTAACCGAGATATTCAGTTGTATGAAGAAGAGAATAACTTGGTTGAGATTGATCGTTCTGCACCAGCAATTTCCGTTACCACGGGTTTAGGAGAAAGCGGGTTTAAATCGCGTATTTTTGCTATTGCTGTTACATCCACATTCGTAAAGAAGAACGGAAATAATGAATAAAAGCTGATTTCAGTTTTATTCAAAACGAGACCTTAGAAATATTATGTTTCTGAGGTCTTTATTTATTTTTATAAAAATGTATAAATTAATAAAATTGCATAATTTTAGAATTGTGAAACTTTTGTGTAAATGCTTGAATTGTAAATGAAACTATGTTATATAATATACTTGAGTAAAAATATAATTGTATGTTATTTGTAATTATGAAAAATTAGTTTTAACTAAAAAATACTAACATAAAAGGAGGAAATGATTTGAAAAATGGCATAAAAACATTAGCTATATGGCTAATTATAGGTGTAATTTTGATTGTTGGAGTGACAGCAGTATATGATAATGAGGATAGAAAGTTCACATATTCAGAGCTTGTTTCTAAAATTAATGCAGGACAAGTTGATATTATAGATATTAACTCAGAAGGTAGCTCTGCAATTGTAAAATTTAATGATGGTACATCAGAAAAAAAAGTAAATATACCTGATTTAAAAAGTTTGATGGATAATGTACAAGAGCCAATGAAAGAAAACAAGGTAACAGTAAAACAAGAATCTCAATCTATATGGGTTACAATACTTTCATTAATAGCTCCACTTGGATTATTAATAATTTTTTTAATATTCTGGTTTATATCTATGGGAGGAAGACAATCTGGTAATAAAACAATGTCTTTTGGAAAAAGTAGAGCAAGAGTTGTAAATCAAGATGATAAAAATAAAGTAACATTTAATGATGTTGCAGGTGTTGATGAAGAAAAACAAGAATTACAAGAAATTGTAGATTTCTTAAAAAACCCAAAAAAATTCACAGATATGGGTGCCAGAATTCCAAAAGGTGTTTTATTAGTAGGTCACCCTGGAACTGGTAAAACTTTACTTGCAAAGGCTGTTGCAGGAGAAGCAGGTGTTCCATTCTTTATCATAAGTGGTTCAGATTTCGTAGAAATGTTTGTTGGTGTTGGTGCATCACGTGTTAGAGATTTATTTGAACAAGCTAAAAAGAATGCTCCTTGTATAATATTTATAGATGAAATTGATGCAGTTGGTAGACAAAGAGGTGCTGGCCTTGGTGGAGGTCATGATGAAAGAGAGCAAACATTAAATCAATTATTAGTTGAAATGGATGGTTTTGCTTTAAATGAAGGTGTAATAGTTATGGCTGCTACAAACAGACCAGATGTATTAGACAAAGCTTTATTAAGACCAGGTAGATTTGACAGACAAATAGTAGTTTCTCAACCAGATGTAAAAGCAAGAGAGCAAATATTGGAAGTTCATGCAAGAAAGAAGAGATTAGCAGCAGATGTTGATTTAAGAATTATTGCTAAAAATACATCAGGATTTTCAGGAGCTGATCTTGAAAATGTATTAAATGAAGCAGCTTTATTAGCAGCAAGAAATAATGAAACAGAAATTACAATGAAAAATGTTGAAGATGCAATGGTTAAAGTAACAATGGGACCTGAAAAGAAGAGTAGAGTAAGAAGTGAAAAAGAAAATAAATTAGTTGCATATCATGAAGCTGGTCACGCTGTTGTAAGTAGATTTTTACCTACACAAGATGCGGTTCATCAAATATCAATTGTTCCAAGAGGAATGGCTGGAGGATATACAATGTATAGACCAAATGAAGATAAATCATTTATGTCTAAAGGTGAAATGCAAGAGAATATTATTTCATTATTGGGGGGACGAGTTGCTGAAAAATTAATATTAGATGATATTTCAACAGGAGCAAGCAATGATATAGAAAGAGCAACAAAAATTGCTAGAGCAATGGTTAC
>ERZ827440.2045-NODE-2045-length-19186-cov-4.555068_pt1 | contig 19186 bp, 17 predicted proteins | sample MGYA00519774_ERZ827440 | MGnify/ENA primary metagenome ERZ827440 (study PRJEB31778, sample SAMEA3449302) | human gut metagenome | biome: human gut; feature: human-associated habitat; material: faeces | place: United Kingdom | collected 2010/2012 ... | reverse complement strand
TAATCTTTACATCAATCGTAATATTAAATGATATAATTAATTTTTCAAAAAGTATGCTATATGAAAAAATATTCAGAAAAGTTTATACAAATATTCAATATAATTTAGGTTCAGAAATTCTAAAATTAACCAATAAAACATTAAATGAAAATAGTTCAGGAGTATTTATTCAAAGACTAGTTGGTGATACTAGGACAATATCTACTATATTTACAGATATAAACACATATATAAACGGTATACTGACAAATATCGGTGTATTAATTACATATTTTATTTTGAGTAAACCAATGTTTATATTTGCATTAATTTCATTTTCAATAAGACTTATTATTGAAACAATTCGAATCAACAAATATAATAAAAATGACAAAGAATATAGGAAAGAAAATGATGAAATAACTGGATTTTCTGGAGAACTTGTTTGTGGCGCAAAAGATATAAAGATGCTCAATGGCGAAAGTAGTTTTTTAAATGAATTAAAAAATAAATTTGTAAGCTTAAATTTTATGCATTACAAAAAAGAAAGTACGAATTTAATATATTTGCTCTTTAGATGGATTTGGGCAGAGTTATCGTATTTTATAATGATAGTAATTGTTGCTATTTCAGTAAATAATGAACAAATATCAATTCCAGTAGGAGTTGTAATATTCAACTTTGGTAATAGATATAATATGTTAGTTGGCTATATTATAAATTTTTATGAATTGATAAAAAAATTCAATCTATCTGCAACAAGAATATTTGAAATTTTTAAAAGTTCCAAATATGAAAAAGAAACTTTTGGCAAAGAACATTTAAGCAAAATTGATGGAAACTTTGAATTTAAAAATGTTTCATTTAAATATGATAAAAAACAAGTACTAAACAACATAAATTTTAATGTTAAGTCAAATGAAACGGTAGCTTTTGTTGGAAAAAGCGGTGCAGGTAAAACAACAATATTTAATCTTTTATGCAAAATGTATGATAGTTGCAATGGAACAATAACCATTGATGGAATAGACATAAAAAATTTAGATAAAGATACTATAAGAGGAAATATAACAATTGTTAGTCAAAGTCCATATATATTTAATATGAGCATAAGAGAAAATTTAAGACTAGTTAAGCAAGATTTAACAGATGAAGAAATGAAACAAGCATGTAAGATGGCATGTCTAGATGATTATATAGAGCAATTAACACAAAAATACGATACAATTGTAGGCGAAGGAGGAGTAACACTCTCTGGAGGACAAAAGCAAAGACTGGCAATAGCAAGAGCATTTGTACAAAAAACAGAAATTATATTATTAGATGAAGCAACAAGTAGTTTAGATAATGAAACACAATTAAAAATACAACAGGCAATTGAAAATCTTCAAAAAGAGTATACTATTTTAATAATAGCTCACAGATTATCTACTGTGAGAAATGCAGACAGAATATTAATGTTATCTGAAGGCAAGATAATTGCAGAAGGAAATCACAGTAAATTATTAAAAGAATGTAAGCAGTATAGAGATTTATATGAAAATGAGATAATTAAAGAAGTTTAAATGAAAAAACGGGGACGGTGGTCAGTGGTTGTCAGTGGGGACGGTTGTCAATAGTTGTCAAAAAGAACCGTCCCCACTGACAACCACTAACCACCGTCCCCGTTTTTCTATTTAATTTTAAAAAAGCTATTAATAAACAATCTTCTATGATATAATTTAAGCAAAGAAAATTAAAGGTAGAAAATATAAAATAACGGAGGAAAAAATTGGAAGAGTTAATAATTTTATTATGTAATTTTGGTTATACGAAGGAAGAAAGTAAGGAAATATTGAATACATATTCACTAAATACATATAAACCAGAAACATTAAAAAAGAAAATTGAAGAAATAAATATGTATATGGAAAAGCTAGGATATAGTAAAGAAGAAGTAATAAAAATGACAAAAAGTCTGCCAGTAATATATAGTCTAAGTATAGACAATATAAAACAAAAAATTGAAGATATAGAAAAGCTAGGATATAGTAAAGAAGAAGTAATAAAAATAGCAAAAAAAATGCCAACAATATATAGCTATAGTATAGACAATATAAAAAAGAAAATTGAAGATATAGAAAAGCTAGGATATAGTAAAGAAGAAGTAATAAAAATGACAAAAATTCTGCCAGCAATATATAGTTATAGGATAGACAATATAAAACAAAAAATTGAAGATATGGAAAAGCTAGGATATAGTAAAGAAGAAGTAATAAAAATGACAAAAAATCTGCCAGCAATATACAGCCTAAATATAGACAATATAAAACAAAAAATAGATTTTTATGATAGTATAGGATTGCATGAATTGGCAATAAATGATACAAAAAAACTAATGCAAAGTGTGTCATTAAGTTATGCTAGATATATGTTTTATAAAGAAAAAAATATAGAAATAACTGATAAAAGCTATAACAAATTATTTATAAATCAAAAGCAATTTGAGAAAGCATATGGAATAACAAAAGAGGAATTATTAGAAAAGTATGATTATCAAGCATATATACAACAAAAGGAAACACGAGATTTAGGAAAAGAAACGCTAGAAATCCAAAGAGATACATCATACATACAACAAACAGAGCAAGCAATGAATAATCAAGAGCAAATGTTGGGAGAAAAAAATCAGGATGGCATAAATATTGATTAATTTACTCCAAATCTAATAAATTTAAAAAATTTGTAATAAGTTATCTTTAAATCAAACAAAGGGGAGAAAATAATGATTTTTTTAATAATATTAATAATTCTAATAATTTACTTTACAAATAATAAAAATAAGCAAACACAACCACAAACACAACAAATAGTAGAAAATCAAGAAGCAATTATTGAACCTGAGTATTTAAAAAGTGAAGATCAAATAATTGAAGACATAATAAACCAAGAGCTTCAAAAAAATGATTATGATGGAAATGATATAAAAGCAGTAGAGCATAAAAGATTAAGATTAACGATAATTTTTTCAATTTTAAATTTTATATTTGTAGCTCTAATATTTTTTCATTTACCAAAATATGTGTATTTATTGGAAGTAATAAATGTATGGGTATATCTTTATTTTATGAAAAAATACAATACTGTACAATACATAAAAAAAGAGCTAAAAGCACGACCTGATGATGAAATATCAGATATCGTATCAAGTATAATAGCAGGTGGAACTGTAAATAAAAATAAAAAATTTATAGTATCAATATCATGTGTGGTAATTTCAACATTATTGCCATTATTGATATTTATAAATCCAATAATATTTTATGAACCATATGAAGATGGATATTCTGTAAGGTTTTATGCAACAGGTTTAACAAATTCTAAAACAATAACAATTCCAGAAGAGCATAATGGCAAACCTGTTCTTGGAGTACGTGGAGATGCTTTTGCCAATATTTCATCTCTAGAAGAGGTAAATTTACCAGATACAATTAAAGAAATAAGAGGTAAAGCATTTAAAAATGATAAAAAATTAACAAATATTAAATTGCCAGAAAATCTTACATATCTTGGTGGAGGAGCTTTTAAAAATTGTAAATCATTAAAAAGCATAACAATTCCAAAAGGAGTAACTGAAATAAATGGAGAGACATTTGTAAATTGTAGTTCATTAGAAAATGTAGTTTTACATGATAATATTACGTCAATACATGGAGAAACCTTTATAAAATGCACTTCATTAAAGGAAATAAATCTACCATCTAAAATAACAGAAATAAGAGGAAATACATTTCAATATTGTAGCTCTTTAAGAAAGATTGATATTCCAACTGGAGTTGTAAGAATAGGAGGACATGCTTTTGAAGGATGTTCAGATTTAGAAGAAGTTAATTTACCATCAACACTAAAAGAAATTGGAAGTTCAGCTTTTAGGGAATGCAGTAGTTTATATGAGATTACTATACCAAAAAATACAACATCTATTGCAGAAAACGCATTTAAGGACAGTCCAACAAATAAAAATTATGATGGAGTAGGAAGAAATATAAGAGATGTTTATAATAGTAATTATACAAAAAAACAAAACACTATAGTTGAAAATAATACTACAAACAATACTTCACAAGATATTATTAATCAAACACAAGATATAAATAAAAGAATGAATAACAGTTTAAATAATTTATATAAAAATCAACAATAAGGAGGAAAAATGGAACAGCCCAAATTTATCCATTTATTATATGTGCCAACAATGGCTTGTAATATGCAATGCAAATATTGTTATCTAGAAGATAACACAAAAGACGAAGATACAAAATATACACCTATTGAAACACTAGAATATGCGGTTGATAAATTAAAAAAAGATAATATAGTTCCATATAACATATCTCTTCATGGAGGAGAAGTAACAGCTCTTAGCAAAAATGATTTTGAAGATTTAATTAAATTCATATCAGATTATTATAATACAAACAAAATCTTGATAGAAAGCAATAATTTTAAAGTTGGAAAGCCACATATAAAAACAAATTTATATGATTTAGATAAACATTTAGAAACAATAAAAAAATATAATGTATCAATAAGCGGAAGCTTGGATTTACCATTTTCGTTACATGATAAGTTTAGAGTAACAAAAGCAGGAAAATCAACATTACAAAAAATATTGCAAAATATTCAAAAATTGAGTGAGCTTCCAAACAGTAAAAAAGTGTCTGCAACAATATTTAAAGAGCATTTTGAATTAATAAATGAAATTATAAATGATATAAAATTTCTTGATGAAAATACACCTCTTGATATGAATGATTTTAATTTTATGATAGGATTTGACTATAACTCAAATGGATTACTAACACCGCTAACTGAAGATGAACAGGTCGAATTTTTTAATAGAATGCATACAGAATTTGATAATACAAATCTAGATAAAGGTGTAAATGGAGCGTGGTTTAACGAGTTTGGACCTGAGTACTGTACAAATTGTGACAATTGCGGAGAAAAGTTCTTTTTATTAGAAAGAAATGGAGATATATATTCTTGTGTGCGTGGTCAAAAGCATAAAGAGTTTTACTATGGAAATATTTACAAAGATTCTGTAGAAAAAATAATGCAAACAGCTCGCATGAAAATATTTAATATGCATAATCAACTACCATTTAATGAAGAATGTGCAAATTGTGGATATTTATATTTGTGTAAAACTGGTTGTCCATTTGTTAAAAATGTATATAAAACTAATAAATCATATACTTGTAAATTACAACAAGAGCTATATAAAAATAGAAATTACGAGAAAAAGGTTGATGGAGAAGCGGAATATGATTATATATCAAAAATGCATCCAGACATAATGGAAAAATATATTCCAAAAGCAAATAATGATGACGAAATTAGTTTAGAAAATTTAATAAAACAAGATTCAAAATTAAAATATATTTATGATGAAAAATCCTTTTTATTAAAAGTAGATGAGCAAGAATATTGGCTTAAATCTCAAATATTAAAAAATACAAGAGATATATTATATATAACACCAGAAACAGATATTAAGTTATATATAAGAAAAAACATACTAGAAGAGCAAAGTCTATATCCGCAAAATAATTCACTATACATAATGTTATTAAGTGGAGATTTAATAAAATATGGTGATGAAGGTAGAATAAAACAAAAACATGTAATGACACATCAAGTGTTCAAAAATGTACTAGAGCAAACAAAATCAGAAAAAGATGGTTTTTATTGTTTTGATTTAAAAGATTTATTATATTTATATAGAAAATATATCTCAAAAGAAAATCCAAACAACATATTTTTTACAACAAGCGATTTAAGAGATTATCATTACACAAAGCAAAAAAACAATGCTTATTATCACATAAAAGCAATAAATTTACCATTCCAAAACATAGAGTTTTATTACCTAGATATGGAACAATAATAAAAAAATAGGGACGGTCCTGCCAAATCCAGCTTAGCAGTAAGAAAAAAACGGGGACGGTCCTTGAAATGTAAAATAATGGAATGTTAAAGTAAAAGTTCAACAAAACACTACTCAAAAAGAAAGACCAACTATAAGAAGTCAATAGATTTTTGAAAGGAATGAAATTAATATGAAGAATATAATACCAAAAACATACAATGAAGTAATTCGTAAAAAAAGATGTTATGATTTAGCAAAATACTATATAATATCTGATGAAATACTAGTTGAAATATATAACTTCTTAAGCTCTGGAGATGACTGTAGAATGAGTGCAACAAGAGATTTAATAGCACTTTATAGAGGAAAAAATATGGAAAAAAGTATACCAGTAACACCAAAATTATCATCATTTGATGGAATAAATTTATCTAATTCAGATTTTGTTATAATTCCTCATTATACATCAAGTAGTGGTGGATTTGGAGGTTCTTCTTCAAATAATAATAATAACAACAATAATAATAACGGCTAAAATGGGGATGGCCCTGCCGAATCCAGCTTAAGAGTAAGAAAAAAGCGGGGACGGTCCTTAAAAAAAGAAAAATAATATAGCAAGGGGCAGGCAATTATGATAGTTGAGAAAATTCACAATAAAAGACTTAAAAAGCAAGGAATAAGTATTTGCTCAAAATATAAATCAAATGATACTATATTAGAGCGTAATACTGATAAAACAAAGAGAAATGATAATATACAAAATGGTATATGCTTAGAGAAAGATTATTATAAAAATAATAAATTATTAATAAAAGTTTTTAATTTTGATCCAAGAATTAAATATACATATATGTCAACAAATAATGGAGAAAATAGTATTACTTGTCCAAATTGTGGTAACACAAGCAAAGAAAATGAAATAGAAGATGGATGTCCATACTGTGGAACAAATTATAATATTGAATATTCAGATAAATCGCTGGGAACGAAATATCATTATGACAGAGTGCTACAAGGAAGCAATTACAAAACGATAACATTAGTAATAGACATAATAATAAGTGCAATATTGGTTATTACATATATACTCAAGACTTGTAGAACATTTAATATATATGATATTTCTAAAATAATTATAGGAACGATAATTGTAAGTTTAATATTATATTATCTTTTTTATATAATAGATGCAGTAGCAGTGACACTTCCAATAAAAATATACAAAGATGCTCAAAACAAAAAGCAAATGAAATTTTGGAAAAGAATGGAATCAATTGGAATAGATAAAAAAACATTTTACAATAATGTAAATTACGAGCTACAAAATTATTATTATGGAGAAAATAGTGAAAATAAAAATATAATAGATTACGATATAATTGATTATATATCATTAGATGAACAAATAGTAAAAAATAAAAAGATTCTCGTTACAATTAAAGCACAAATAAGAGAGATTGTGCTAAATCAAGGCACAATAAGTGAAAAAATACAAAAAAGGACATTTACATTCGAAAAAAGCAATGAGCAAATACTAGACTTAAAAGCAGGAAGCAATATAATAAGTTGCCATAATTGTGGAGCCTCAATAGATGTAACAAAAAGTAAATGTGATTATTGTGGAACAAAAATCAATGGATATCAACAATGGTATTTAAAATATGACTACAAAAGCTAAAATGAGATAACTGCAGAAGTAAAAAAAGTAAAAAAATATATTGAGATTGGACAATCAGAGCATCAAAAAATTTAGTAATATTATTGACATAAAAACATAAATGATATTATAATGAAAAACAATTATAATTTAACAAAAAGGAGAGATAAAAATGATATTAAAAAAAGGAGATTTATGCAAACATTTTAAGGGGAAAAATTTGCAAGAAAAAAATATATATGAAGTATTAGAAACAGGAGTAAATTATTCAGGAGATGCTTCAGAAAATCCAATAAAGGATTTAGTAATATATAAAAATATTCGTCAAGGAAAAATATTTGCAAGAGAAATGAGTGATTTGGTAGCAGAGCTAACTCCAGAAAAACAGCAAGAATTTGGACAAAAACATAGAGTTGACTTGTTAACTAAGGAGGAAATAGAAATTGTTAAGAGCATGATTGAAAATCAAGAAAGATAAAATAGACAAGAGCACTACAGCTCTTGTCTTATATTAATTTATGAAAGGAATATACTATGAGCATAAATTTTGAAAAAATATGCAATAATCTAAGTTTAGGCAACATAATTGAAAATGCAGAAAAAATTAATGGTGGAATTACTAATCAGATGTATAAAATTCAAACTACAAAAGGAAAATTTGCGGTAAAAATTATTAACAAACATCGTATTCAAAAAAATAAAAATATACTAAAAAATATTGAGTTTTCAGAACAGATTGCTACAATAGCTAACTTAAATAATATAAATTCAATTCCAGCAATTAGATTTAACAACAAATATGTCCAGAATATAGATGACGAGTATATTTTAGTATATAAATGGTATGATGGTAAAATACTTTTGACAAAAGAAATTGACATAGAAAAAGTAAAAATAATAGCAAATATGCTTGCAAGATTACATAAAATAGTACCAAAGTCTAATATAAAATCAGAAAAATATATAAAAATAGATTATAATAAATATTACCAAAAATTAAAAAATACCAATGATTATTGGTCAAGAGATTTTATCGAAAAATTTAATATATTAAATGAAATATATGATAAGGTATACTATAATTACAGTAAATTATCAAATGAAAGATCATACATACATAAAGATCTTAATAGAAAAAATATAATATGGAATGGTAGTACACCGTACATAATAGATTGGGAAACCGCAACAATTGGAAACCAAAGTATTGATTTTTTCAATTCATCGTGGTTTTTAACTGCTGATGCGGACGAAGAAAAATATAAAGCTTTTGCCAATTCATACTTTAAAACAAATAAACTTAAAGATAATATAAATATTTCTGCATATTCTGCAATTATTGAAGAATGTAATTGGTTAGAATTTAGTTTAAAGAGAGCATTAGCAATACAAAGCAATGATGTAGATGAAATTAACTTAGGAAAAAATTCTATAAATGATAGCTTAACTGAGATTGTAAATTATTATAAAAAAATTCCTATGATGATAAAAATTTGCACAAACTATTGTGAATCATAAAAATGATACAATGTAATATTTTATTTGCTCTAAAAATAATATACAATTAAAAGTATATTATAAAATAACCAAAAATCACTTTACAAAAATATATTAAGTTATATATAATAAGGATATAATAAATAAGAAAGGTGTTGATACAAATGAAAGAAGATATAAAAAATGTATTGTTAATGGGGTTAGGAGCAATATCATTAACAGGAGAAAAAGCAAGTGAAATAAAAAAAGAATTATTAGAAAAAGGTGAAGCTTTATACAAAGAAGGCTCTATAAAAAATGAAGAGCTAAAAAGAGACATTAAAGAAAAAATAAAAGACAATACAAATATTCAATATACAAGTGTAACAAAAGAGGATTTAGTTGATATTATAAGCTCTATGTCAGATGAAGAAAAAGCTGAACTTACAGAGCTACTAAAATCAAAAAAAGAAGATAACGCAGAATGTAAGGATGAAAAATGTGGTTGCGAGTCTTCAAATGATAGTGAAGAAGAAAAACAAAACGAAAATAATGATTAATCTTAAGAAAAAAATTAGAAAAAGGTAGATAATATGAACGAAAAAACAAGGTTTATAGAAATCATTTCAATACTAAAAAATAGTGCATTAATAAGAGGTTTCACACCACAAAAGTTGTGTGAAACCATTATAAAATTAGGACCAACATTCATAAAAATAGGCCAAATTATGTCTAACAGATATGACTTATTGCCTAAAGAATATTGCGATGCACTAGCAAATTTAAGAGCAAATGTAACACCAATGGATTTTAAAGAAGTCAATCAAATATTAAAAGAAGAATTTGGAAATCCAAATGAAATATTTCAGGATATATCAAAAAATTGTATAGGTTCAGCTTCAATAGCACAAGTACACAAAGCAAAATTGAAATCTGGAGAAGATGTAGTAATAAAAGTTCAAAGAAGAAACATATATGAAATTATGTCAACAGATGTAAAATTATTTAAAAGAGCTATACGATTATTACATTTAAATTTATTAATTAAAATAGTCGATTTAAACAGTGTTTTAGATGAAATGTATAATGTTGCAAAAGAAGAAATGGATTTTGAAATAGAGGCAAAAAATCTTGAGGAATTCAGACAAAATAATTGCGACATTGTATATATAGGTGTACCAAAAGTATATAAAAGTTTAGTAACAAAAAAAGTTTTAGTTATGGAATACGTAGAAGGTATAAATGTAACAGATAAACAAGAATTACTAAATAGTGGCTATGACTTAGAAGAAATAGGGTTAAAGCTTGCAAATAATTATATAAAACAAGCATTAGATGATGGATTCTTCCACGCAGACCCACATCCAGACAATATGTGCATACGTGAAGGTAAAATAATGTTTTTAGATTTAGGAATGATGGGAAGACTAAGTTCAAGAAACAAGCAATTATTAAAAAACGCAATGAATGCAATAGTAGCAAATGACACAACAGAGCTAGAGCGCATATTATTAAATATATCAACAACAACAGGTTCAATAAATCATATTAAATTAAGAAATGAAATACAAAAAATTTTGGATAAAAATGTAAACGAAAATATTGAAAATATAAATATAGTTGAATTTATGAGTAGTGTAAGCAAAGTATTAAGAGAAAGTAATATAAAACTAGACAAAAATATAACATTACTAATGAGGGGAATATGCGTAATAGAAGGAACGCTAGAGCTAATTAGTCCAAACATTAATCTAATAATGGTATTTGAAAACAAAATACGAGAAAATACGTTTGACAATGTTTTTTCAAAAGGAACATTAATGAACACAGGAAGAAATATAGTATCTGGAGTAAATAGCCTATGTGAATTACCAACAGAACTTTTAAGTTTCGTAAAAGACATAAACAGAGGCGAAACAAAGATAGACATTGAAATGGCAAATTCAGACAAGCAAGTAGATAAACTAGAAAAAATGTTACATCAACTAGTAATAGGATTACTTGATGCAGCGGTATTACTAGGAGCATGTATGGTAGATAACAAAATACTAAGAGCAATATATATAATATTAGGAACAATTTTTACAGTATGGCTGTTTATTCAAATGGCCAAAGACCATTTTCATTCAGGATATTAATAAACAAGGGAACAACCTTGTTTATTTTAATTTTTGGATAGTGAAAAATAGGCAAAAAATTTTATAAGAAAATATAATCAATACTTGATAATAAAGCTAAAACAAAATATAATGTTGAAACTAGATGAAAAGTGTTATATAATATCAATGTTAAAATAAAAAATAAATAAGAGGACGGTTAAAATGCAGAAAATTACAGAGATGAAAAGTGAAGACTTATTTAAATTTGTTGAAAATTATATAAATGTAAAAATAGTAAAAAGTGGTGGAATAGTAAAAATATCATATTTTGAATTAAAAATAAAAATGAATATGGATGAAGAAGATATAGATAGATTTTTAAAATGTAGTAAAATAATTTTAGAAGACCAAAACTATAATGTATATCTATCAGGAGAGGAATTTGAATACGAAGGTAAAAAAAATAAGGTTGAAAACAATGAATTTTTAGTTGCAATAAAAACTGCATAATGAGAAAGTATAATTGAATGCAAAATAGATGGTACCTAGAAAACCATCTTATTTTATAGATAATAAACTACATAAAAGGTTGACGTGACAGAAATTATTTTGAAGTTATGTAAATATAAATAATAAACAAGTAATAATAGAAAAAATAGTATGTTTTAAAATTAATTTATTGAGTTATTTTGAAAAGAAAATGTTATTGTAAAGTACAAAAAGGTATGTTATTATTTTTATATTGAAAAGATAGTAAATATATTAAAATATTAATAAGGGAGAGAAAGAAATGAAAAAGAGTGTTAGTATAATAATATTTTCATGTTTTATAATGATATTCATATTATCAGGATGTAGTAATAATAAAAAGGAAATACAAAAGCAAAGTGAAATTTTACAAACAAATTATAGTTATAAAAAACCTATAATTCCAGAAGGATTTCATACAGTAGAAACTGAAACTGCAAGTTGGAATAAGCAAGATGATGGAACAGTTGAAGGCTGGAATAATGGATTGGTAATAGAAGATGATAAAGGGAATCAATTTGTATGGGTACCTGTAAACACCGATGATTTAGATTATTATAAAGAAAAATCAATTAAAAATATTGATGATAGCATAATTAAAAATGGTGGATTTTATATATCAAGATATGAAGCAGGAGTTTCAGATGAAATGTCTAAAACGAATGAGAATATATCTGAAACAAGTAATGATATTGAAGATGTTCCAGTAAGCAAACAAAATATAAGACCGTGGAATTATATAAATTGGAATAATGCAAATAAAAATGCAGAATCTATGTATAATACTGATAAAATGAAGAGCAATTTGTTAACTACAACACAGGCAAAAATTGTTGATTATTGGTTAGAAAAAGCAGGTTTCAATGTAGCTTCAGATAGTTCAACTTGGGGAAATTACAGCAATGTTGATAAAGAAATAAATGGCTTAGCTTCGTCTGATTTTGGTAAAAATTATAAAGAAACATCAGGAAAATTTGGTGGAAATATTATTAATGCAACAGGAACAATAGAAAAAAATAAATCAAATAATATTTATGATTGGGCTGGTAATTTATGGGAATATACAGATACACCATATGAACAAACAGAATATTATATTTCTCATGGTGGATATTATGGAACATCTGGAAATATTTCACCAGCATCATTCACTAATTCATTCACAGGTGAAGCATCAAGTAAAGTTGGATTTAGAATTTGTTTAAATATGTTATAGGATTGTAGAGAATCATATTGAATAAACAAGAGGATTGCTTTATAAAGAGGATTATTAGAGTGTTAGATTTGATGAAATAAAAACTAACTATTCATAAAAGGAGATCGATTATGAAAATAAGAAGATGTATTTTAATCTTATTGATGTTTTTTTGTTCTATAGACATATTTAAATCGATGATACGTATTGTAGAAAATCAAAAAGTAATTTATATAACGGATTCAAAAAGAGAGGAACTTGGGGATCTCATTTCTGGTACTTCCTTTAATTCCGCTGGAGTATGGAAAATTACATATGCTAGAATTTGGTTGGAGCCAGAATTCAAAATTTATTTTGTATTCGATAAGACGATTAAAAAAGGTAATCGTTATGGACATTATGATGAGTTCGCAGAATATATGATGAATAATGGTATGGATGACCGGTTATATAGGAGCAATAAGATTAGTTATAGATGTATTTTTCTTAATAATATTTAGTATACTATTAAAGAAAATAAATAAAGTGTATTATAGTAAAACGTAAGTTATTGTTTTTTATAATCATATAAAAACAAGGTAGTATGAACTATCTTGTTTTTTTGTTTTAAAGATGTTATAAATATATTATATTTATTTAAGTTTATATAACTTTATTTAGTATTATTCAGTTTAAAAAATAAAGTTTGTGACCCAATTCGTGTACAGGCAAATTATGTATACAATTTTTCATATAAAAAGATAGATTACACGAAATTTTTCGGTTGATAGTAATCACTTTTTAGGGTCACAAAAGGAGGAAATATGTTCAAATTAGTATCAAATTATAAGCCAACAGGTGACCAACCACAGGCAATAGAATATCTATCAAAAGGAATACAAGAAGGTAAAAAATTCCAAACGCTTCTAGGAGTTACAGGCTCTGGAAAAACTTTTACAATGGCAAATATAATACAAAAAGTACAAAAGCCAACGCTAGTTTTAGCACACAATAAAACACTAGCTGGACAATTATATAGCGAATTCAAAGAGTTTTTCCCTCGGAAATAGTGTTGAGTATTTTGTGTCATATTATGACTACTACCAACCAGAAAGCTATATTCCATCATCAGATACATACATAGAAAAGGATGCATCTATAAATGATGAAATAGATAAATTAAGACATTCAGCAACATTATCACTATTTGAACGAAAAGATGTAATAATAGTAGCATCTGTGTCATGTATATATGGCTTAGGAGACCCAATAGATTACCAAGGAATGATGTTATCATTACGTCCAGGAATGGAAAAGGCAAGAAATGATGTAATGAAAAAACTAGTAACAATGCAATATTCAAGAAATGAACTAGACTTTAAAAGAGGAACATTCAGAGCAAAGGGGGATGTACTAGAAATATATCCATCATCACAAAGTGAATCAGCAATAAGAGTTGAATTTTGGGGAGATGAAATTGAAAAAATACACGAAATAAATCCACTAACAGGGAAGAGCATAGGGCTTCGATCTCACGTGCTAATACCACCAGCGTCACAATATGTAACAAGCAAAGAAAAGCTTGAAAAAGCTATTGTTACAATAGAAGAAGAGCTTAAAGAAAGAGTAGCATATTTCAAATCTCAAAACAAATTGATAGAAGCACAAAGAATAGAGGAGCGTACAAATTTTGATATAGAAATGATGAAAGAAACTGGATTTTGCCAAGGAATAGAGAATTATTCAAGACATATAAGTGGAAGACCTGCAGGAAGTTCGCCATACACATTATTTGATTATTTTCCAAAAGACTTTTTACTATTAATAGATGAATCTCATGCAACAATTCCTCAAGTAAGAGCAATGTATAATGGGGATAGGGCAAGAAAGGAGTCATTGGTAAATTATGGCTTTAGACTTCCATCAGCATTTGACAATAGACCACTAACATTCCAAGAATTTGAGCAAAGAATTAATCAAGTAGTATTTGTAAGTGCAACACCAGCTGATTATGAAAAGGAGCATAGCAAAGATAATGTTGTAGAGCAAATAATAAGACCAACTGGTTTATTAGATCCCAAAATAGAAGTAAAACCAGTAACAAATCAAATAGATGATTTAATAGAGCAAATACACAAAACAGTAGATAAACAAGAAAGAGTACTAGTAACAACACTTACTAAAAAAATGGCAGAAGATTTAACAGCATATTTGGCCAGTCTTGATATAAAAGTAAAATACATGCATTCAGATATAAAAGCTCTTGAAAGAATGGAAATAATAAGAGATTTGCGTTTAGGAGCTTTTGATGTACTAGTAGGAATTAACTTATTAAGGGAGGGGCTAGACATACCAGAAGTATCACTAGTAGCAATACTAGACGCAGATAAAGAAGGTTTCTTACGTTCAGAAAGGTCATTAATACAAACAATAGGTCGTGCAGCCAGAAACACAGAAGGTCATGTAATAATGTATGCAGACGAACTAACCGATTCAATGGAAAAAGCGATACACGAAACAAACAGAAGACGTGAAATACAAATGAAATACAATGAGGAGCATGGAATAATACCACAAACAATAAAAAAATCAGTAAGAGATGCAATAAGTGCAAAAATAGTAGAAGAAGCATCAACACAATATAATCTAGATAAAGACACAAACATACAAGATGTAATAAACAAATTAACAGATGAAATGTTAAAACACGCAGCAGCAATGGAATTTGAAAAAGCAGCAGAATTAAGAGACAGAATAAAGGAATTAGAAAAATTAATATAAAAAAAATTAGAAAAGTGTTGAAATTGCATTTGCAATTTCAACACTTTTCTTGTAATGATGGCCTCATCAATAAAAAACATAATAAGTTGACACCAGAAAGATTATTTTTAGCTTATGTCAACAAAAGTGCACAAAATCTAATATCAAAAATAAAAACAGTAATTAAAATAGTAATTAGAATTGTAACGACAATAACTTGTCCTATAATAGTCACTTTTTATGAAGAAATAAGAAAAAAGTAATTGACAAAAGCATAATATGGCTATATAATATAAAAATCAAAATGAAAGGAGAATGTTCTCATACGTGAAAAACCTATTCCCTCTGTATAAATTTATTATGAGGGTCACCAAAAGGAGGCTTTATGCTAAGTTTTGAAGAAAGCATGAATGATGAATTCATCCCAAAAGTTGGAATCTTATTGCCAAATGGTGAATTTGAATCCAATAATGGAATGGGGCATTCAAAAAATGCAGCAATAATCTGTCGTAATTTGGGAATTGATATTCCCAGTAACATCAATTCAGATGATTTTCTAATAATGTCTGGAGGAGCTATGATAGCTACCTACGATGGATTTAAAAAGAAACAAATCAAAATCGCAAAAGACAATCCGCACTATAATTTGATGCTTCCAATCATCAAATTATATGAAGCGCATGGTTTCAAATTAATTGAAGGATGGAAAATAAATCCAGAATTTCAAGCAAATTTGGATAATGCTCTTGGGTTAGCACAAAAAGTAACAATCGAAGAAACAATAATAATTGGCAATTGTATTTTAGGAGGTAAACATGTATAGATACATGTTAGGTTTTTTAATCAAAAATGACTTTTATCCCATTACAGGAAATGGTCATGATAGCACTGCAATGAGTATCATTCGTGAATTAGGCTGGTTAAACGCCTATCACAAATATGACAGACCAGATCCGAAAGACTTCCTTATATTCAAAAAAGGTGCAATTCAATTAGGTTGTTCTGGTAAATCAGAGGTAATAATTTATTCCTCATTAAAACATTCTACGAGAGAAATTGAACGGATTCAGAGAAAATACGAGTTACATATGTACCAAGTAATTGCTTATTAAGTACAATGTAACAAAACGAAAAAAGGCATGTTTGAGTAACATCAAACATGTCTTTTTTTGTTTAAAATAAAAACATCCAAACTATTGTTTTACATTAAAAACTATTGTATAATACATAAAGTGTTTGTAGAAAAATAAAACATATATCTACAAAATTCATAAGGGGGCAATTCTATGAATGACAAAATAGTAATAAAAGGTGCGAAAGTACATAATCTAAAGAATATAAGCCTAGAAATACCAAGAGATAAATTAGTTGTAATAACAGGACTTTCTGGATCTGGAAAATCATCACTAGCATTTGATACACTATATGCCGAAGGTCAACGAAGATATGTAGAAAGCTTATCATCATATGCAAGACAATTCTTAGGATTGATGGAAAAACCTGATGTAGAATCAATAGATGGATTATCACCAGCTATTTCAATAGATCAAAAAACAACATCAAAAAATCCAAGATCTACAGTTGGAACTGTAACTGAAATATATGATTATATTCGTTTATTATATGCAAGAATTGGTATACCACATTGTCCAAAATGCGGTAAAAAAATAGAAAAGCAATCAATAGATCAAATAATAGATAATATAATGAACTTAAAAGAAGGAACAAGAATACAAATATTAGCTCCTGTAATAAGAGGTCGAAAAGGTGAATACAAAAAATTACTAGAAGACTTTCAAAAAGAAGGATTTGTAAGAGCTAGAATTGATGGCGAAGTATACGAATTATCTGATGACATAGATATTGACAGAAAGAAAAAACACACAATAGAGCTAATTGTAGATAGACTTGTTATAAAAGAAGATATACGAGGTCGTTTAACTGAATCTGTTGAAACAGCTTTAAAACATGCTAATAATTTGGTAGGAGTAGATGTTGTTGGGGGAGATCCACTTTTATTTAGCCAAAATTATGCATGCCCAGATTGTGGAATAAGTTTTGAAGAGCTAACACCACGTATGTTTTCATTTAACAATCCATTTGGAGCGTGTCCTAAATGCTCTGGTATAGGATATGTAATGAAAATGGATGAAGATTTAATAATACCAGATAAAAATAAAACATTATATGATGGTGTAAAAGCTTTTGGTGCAAGTACAATGAAAAGAGGCGACACCATGGCAAAAATGTATTTTGAAAGTATTGCTAAAAAATATGATGTCGATATTAAACAACCAATAAAAAAGCTTCCTCGTAAGTTCTTAGAAAAGATATTATATGGAACAGGTGATGAAGAAATAGATTTTAAATATAAATCATCAGCTGGAACACGAAAATTTACAGCACCATTTGAAGGTGTAATACCTACATTAAATAGAAGATACCAAGAAACAAAATCCCAAGGTATGAGAGACTTTTATGAAATGTATATGAGTAGTAGTCATTGTGATGCTTGTAATGGTTCAAGATTAAAACCAGAAAGTTTAGCAGTAACAGTAGGTACAAAAAACATAAATCAATTAACAGATATGCCTATAAATAAAATAAAAGAATATTTAAATAATTTAAAACTAAATAAAACACAAGCTATGATATCAGAGCTAATACTAAAAGAAATAGACCAAAGACTTCAATTTTTAATAGATGTAGGACTGGAATATTTAACATTATCAAGATCAGCAGGAACTCTATCAGGAGGAGAAGCTCAACGTATTCGTTTAGCAACACAAATAGGCTCCGGACTAACAGGAGTATTGTATATATTAGATGAACCAAGTATAGGTCTACATCAAAGAGATAATGAAAGACTAATAGCAACACTAAAAAAATTAAGGGATTTAGGTAATACTGTAATAGTAGTAGAACATGATGAAGATACAATGTATGCAGCAGATCAAATAATAGATATAGGACCAGAAGCGGGTGTTCACGGCGGAAATGTAATAGCACAAGGTACAGCAGAAGAAATAAAAAAGATACCAGAATCCATTACAGGACAATATTTAAGTGGTAAAAAGAAAATAGAAGTACCTAAAAAAAGAAGAAAATCAAATGGAAAATGTATTCAAATAGTAAAAGCATCAGAAAATAATTTAAAAAATATAAATGTGAAAATTCCATTAGGACAATTTGTATGTGTAACTGGTGTATCTGGATCAGGAAAAAGTACATTAATAAATGAAATACTATATAAAACAGTTGCAAGAGATTTAAATGGTGCTAATGAAAAGCCTGGTAAATGTAAAGAAATTAAAGGATTAGAAAACATAGATAAAATAATAAATATAGACCAATCACCAATAGGAAGAACACCAAGATCTAATCCAGCGACATATACAGGTGTATTTGATAGTATAAGAGATATATTTGCAAGTACAAATGATGCAAAATTACGTGGATTTGACAAAGGACGATTTAGCTTTAATGTAACAGGTGGTAGATGTGAAAATTGTAATGGAGATGGATTAATAAAAATTGAAATGCACTTTTTACCAGATATATATGTTCCTTGCGAAGTTTGTAAAGGAAAAAGATATAATCAC
>ERZ827440.2040-NODE-2040-length-19247-cov-9.470821_pt1 | contig 19247 bp, 15 predicted proteins | sample MGYA00519774_ERZ827440 | MGnify/ENA primary metagenome ERZ827440 (study PRJEB31778, sample SAMEA3449302) | human gut metagenome | biome: human gut; feature: human-associated habitat; material: faeces | place: United Kingdom | collected 2010/2012 ... | reverse complement strand
GACTGGCGAAAATTTATGCATAAGCTATGAATCCCTCAGGTTTTTACGTTGACCCTATAATAGCCTTTATCAACTTAAAGTTACTATCATCGTCTTCCGCAACAAGGATGAGCGGACGGTAATCTACCGATTGATTATCGATTTCCATAACCTGTATTATTGTTTGTCCGAGACAAAGGTATAAAAAATAATATATTTGCATTATCTTTGCACCTTATTTTTAAAAACGACATAATGATTTCTATTGACGGACTCGCCGTAGAATTCGGCGGCACAACCTTATTCAGTGACATATCCTTCGTAATCAACGAAAAAGACCGTATCGCCCTCATGGGAAAGAACGGAGCCGGAAAAAGTACATTACTTAAAATACTCGCCGGAGTGCGGCAGCCCACCCACGGCAAAATCTCCGCACCGAAAGATTGTGTCATCGCCTATCTGCCCCAGCATCTGATGACAGAAGACGGACGTACCGTCTTTCAGGAAACGGCACAGGCCTTTGCCCACCTGCACGAGATGGAAGCAGAGATAGACCGCATGAACAAGGAACTGGAGACCCGTACCGACTATGAAAGCGACAGTTACATGGAGCTTATCGAACAGGTGTCTGCCCTAAGCGAGAAGTTTTATGCCATCGATGCCACCAATTACGAAGAGGACGTTGAAAAGGCATTGCTCGGCCTCGGATTCACCAGAGAGGACTTCAACCGCCAGACAAGCGATTTCAGCGGTGGCTGGCGCATGCGCATCGAGCTTGCCAAACTGCTGCTGCAAAAACCTGACGTACTGCTGCTGGACGAGCCTACCAACCACCTCGACATCGAGTCCATCCAATGGCTGGAAGAGTTCCTTATCAACAATGGGAAAGCCGTCATCGTCATCAGCCACGACCGCAAATTTGTGGATAACATCACGACCCGTACCATTGAAGTGACTATGGGACGAATCTACGACTATAAAGTAAACTACTCCAAATACCTGGAGCTCCGCAAAGAGCGGCGCGAACAGCAACAAAAGGCATACGACGACCAACAGAAGTTCATCGCCGAAACCAAAGAATTCATCGAGCGCTTCAAGGGAACCTATTCCAAAACCCTGCAAGTGCAGAGCCGCGTCAAGATGCTGGAAAAGCTGGTGCTTCTGGAAGTGGACGAAGAAGATACTTCGGCATTGCGGCTGAAATTCCCGCCCTCGCCGCGCTCCGGCAATTATCCGGTGATTATGGAGAACGTAGGAAAGACATACGGCGACCATGTCGTGTTCAAGAATGCCAACCTCACTATAGAGAGAGGCGACAAAGTGGCTTTCGTAGGCAAGAACGGCGAAGGTAAGTCCACATTGGTAAAATGTATCATGGGAGAAATAGAACACGAAGGAACGCTTACCATCGGACACAATGTACAAATAGGCTATTTCGCCCAAAACCAGGCATCCTTGCTGGATGAGAACCTGACCGTATTCCAAACCATCGACGACGTAGCCAAAGGAGAAATCCGCAACAAGATTCGCGACCTGCTGGGAGCTTTCATGTTCGGCGGACCGGAAGAGTCCATGAAGAAAGTGAAAGTGCTGTCCGGTGGCGAGCGCACACGCCTTGCCATGATTAAGCTGCTGCTGGAACCCGTAAACCTGCTAATTCTGGACGAGCCTACCAACCACCTGGACATGAAGACCAAAGATATTCTGAAACAGGCACTCATGGACTTCGACGGTACACTGATACTTGTGAGCCACGACCGTGACTTCCTGGACGGACTGGTGAGCAAAGTGTACGAGTTCGGCAACAAGCGGGTGACCGAGCACCTGAGCGGCATCTATGAATTCCTCGAGAAGAAGAAAATGGATTCGCTTCGCGAACTGGAACGGTAAACTTTCATTAACTTACTTCCCGCAACAAACAAACAGTTCCTATTGTTTCATTGCCACAAATTCCTAATTACGAATGAAATGAAACAATATGACGCTATCATCATAGGGTTCGGCAAAGGCGGAAAACTGCTGGCTGCCGAACTCGCCAACCGCAACTGGAAAGTGGCAATCATCGAACGTTCTCCGCAGATGTACGGGGGAACATGTGTGAATGTAGGGTGTATACCCACCAAAGCGCTGATTTACGAATCGGAACAGGCCGAACGGCTCTACCGGGACGACTACGGCAATCAGGCCAAATATTATGCACTCGCCATAAGGCGGAAAAACAAGCTCGTATCATTCTTGCGGGACAAGAATCACGAGCGTATCAAGGAGCACCCCAATATTACGTTGTATGACGGTACGGCATCTTTTGTATCCGACGATACGGTAAAGGTCGTCTCGCACGATAAAAAGGAAATTCTCCTTAAAGGAAAGGAAATTTTTATCAATACGGGAGCTACCCCTATCCTGCCCGCCGTGAAAGGAATCGACGCAAGCAAGCATGTATTCACCAGCGAAACGCTACTCCAACAGAGCAAACTTCCCGGACGCCTGCTCATTCTCGGCGCCGGCGCTATCGGAATGGAGTTTGCCACCATGTATGCGGGGTTTGGAAGCAAAGTCACGTTACTGGAAACGGGCAGCCGCTTTATGCCCAAAGCCGACCGGGACATTGCGGAATCCATGCTGGAATCTCTGAAAAGGAAAGGCATCGAGATACGTTTGAACGCCTATGCCCTGTCCGTATACGACACTGCCGATGGCATAACATTGACCTATACGGACAATTCCGACAATACCCCCTATTTTTGGGAAGGAGACGCACTGCTGCTTGCCACCGGACGCAGACCGATGACCGACGGCCTCAACCTGCACGCAGCCGGCATACGGACCGACACCCGGGGAGCTGTCATCGTCAATGAACATCTTCAGACCACCGCCCCGCATATATGGGCTATGGGAGACGTAAGAGGCGGAGCCTTGTATGACTATTTATCCCTGGATGATTTCCGCATTATCACCAACCGGTTGTTCGGCAATAAAAAGCGAAAGACCGATGACAGGATTCCGGTTCCATATGTCATTTTTACAGATCCGCCGTTGGCGCATATCGGCATGACCGAAGAGGAAGCCGTAAAACGCGGTTATTCGCTTCAAGTGTCCCGGTTGCCGGCTGCCGCCATACCGCGTGCCCGTACCTTGCAGCAGATAGACGGTATGATGAAAGCCATTGTCAACGCACATACGGGACGCATAATAGGCTGCACCCTGTTTTGTATCGATGCGCCCGAAGTCATTAATTTAGTATCGCTTGCCATGAAGAATGATTTGCATTACAGCATTCTGCGGGATTTCATCTTTACGCATCCCAGTATGAGCGAAGGATTAAATGATTTATTCAAGGCTTTTTAGCATCTTGGGTTTGGCAGTTAAGTGATTAACTTCTATCTTTGCGACCAATCAAAGAGAGAGGGATGAAAACGAAAAGGTACATTGCATACTTTCTGTTCTTCATCAGCATGATTATGCTGATAGTACCTGTCATTCCTCATCATCACCACGAAGACGGCATAATCTGCATGAAAAACGACCTGCCGTCCGACGGGTGCTGCCAGCATCAGGGCCCTTGCAGCGAACATTGCTGCTGCGACACCGGATGCATGACCACCCATTTCTTCCAACAGACACCCAACTCGGACAACAGTAACCTACATCCGTGTTTCGTGTGGGTGAACACATTATTTACCGAACCGCTTCTCAAACTCCTGGCTCTGCCCGAGGAAACGGGTATCAGGCAAGAGTTTGTCTACCTGGAATCTCTTCACGGCACGTTCATCACACGTGCCACAGGGCTTCGTGCGCCCCCTTCCGTCCTTGCTTGACCGATAGTTGCCGGAAACGGTTATCCTGCCGGCACAGGAATGTATGCAACCCGGTTGCACCGACCATTCTCTAATTTTGCATTTCCAAACAAGTAAGGACAAAAACAATTATCATGAAGAAAATTCTATTCATGGGAGTCATAGGATTATTCCTGTTAGGCTCCTGCAACAGCAAGTCCGGTGAAGGACACAATCACGAAACGGAAGAACACGCCCATGCGGGACATGACCACGAAGGGCACGACCATGAAAACGAAGGTCCCGGACACCACCATGACGACGGACACCACCACGGTGAGGAAACCGTTGCCGCACATAGCGACGAAATCATATTGCCCCCGGCCAAAGCGCAGGCTGCCGGAGTAGCCGTAAGCACCATCGAACCGGGCGTTTTCAATCAGGTGATTAAAACCAGCGGGCAGGTTATGGCCGCACAAGGCGACGAAAGCGTTGCCGTAGCTACCGTGGCAGGTGTCGTTTCTTTTTACGGAAAAGTCATAGAGGGCATGAGTGTCGGCAAAGGTACTCCCCTCGTGGTGCTTTCGTCCAAGAATATGGCGGACGGCGACCCCGTACAAAGAGCGCGCATCGCTTACGAAACAGCCCGAAAAGAGTATGAACGGATGAAAGAACTTCTCCCCAATAAAATCGTTTCGGAGAAAGACTTTGCTCAAGCCCGACAGACGTATGAGAATGCCCGTATCAGCTATGAAGCCGTTGCCAAGAACCATTCGGCCCAAGGACAGGCGGTAACCTCTCCCATCAGCGGATACGTGAAAAACCTGTTGGTAAAGGAAGGCGATTATGTAACCGTGGGACAGCCGCTCGTAAGCATCACTCAAAACCGCAGACTGTTCCTGCGCGCCGATGTTTCGGAAAAATACTATCCGTATCTCCGCACCATCGGTTCCGCCAACTTCTGCACTCCCTACAACAATAAGGTATATACACTGAAAGACCTGAACGGCCGCCTGCTCTCTTACGGAAAGGCATCGGGCGACAACGGTTATTATGTGCCCGTCACTTTTGAATTCGACAACAAAGGGGATATCATTCCCGGCTCATTTGTCGAGATATTCCTGCTCTCCTCGCCTATGGAGAACGTTATTTCACTCCCCCATACGGCTCTGACCGAGGAACAAGGCAGCTTCTTCGTATACCTGCAAGTAGATGAGGAAGGATACAAGAAACAACTGGTCACTCTTGGAGCCGATAACGGCGAACGGGTACAAATCCTTTCCGGAGTCAAGGCAGGCGACAAAGTGGTGACTCAAGGCGCTTATCAGGTGAAACTTGCAGGCGCTACCAATGCAATTCCGGCACATAGCCACGAACACTAAACAGTACAGTCATGTTAAACAAGATAATACATTTCTCTCTTCAGAACCGCATACTGGTGCTGGTGGCATCGGTACTGCTGCTGATAGGCGGTACGTATACCGCAATGCACACGGAAGTGGATGTGTTTCCCGACCTGAATGCGCCAACCGTGGTTATCATGACCGAAGCCAACGGTATGGCAGCCGAGGAAGTGGAACAGTTGGTTACTTTTCCTGTTGAAACGGCTGTAAACGGTGCTACGGGAGTACGCCGGGTACGTTCTTCTTCCACCAACGGGTTTTCCGTTGTATGGGTTGAGTTCGACTGGGAAACGGATGTCTACCTGGCACGCCAGATTGTAAGCGAGAAACTGGCGGTTGTCAGCGAGTCCCTTCCCTCCAATGTAGGCAAGCCTACGCTTGGCCCGCAATCGTCTATCTTAGGCGAGATGCTGATTGTAGGACTTACCGCCGACTCGACTTCCATGCTCGACCTGCGCACCATAGCCGACTGGACTATCCGTCCGCGCCTTCTTTCTACCGGCGGCGTGGCGCAAGTTGCCGTACTGGGCGGCGACATCAAAGAGTATCAGATTCAACTCGACCCGGAACGGATGCGGCATTATGGCGTAACCCTTACCGAAGTGATGAACGTTACGCGTGAAATGAATCTGAACGCCAACGGCGGAGTGCTTTATGAATACGGAAACGAATACATCGTGCGCGGTGTCATCTCCACCGACCGGGTGGAGCAACTGGCAAAGGCTGTTGTCAAATTGCAGGACGGCAGTGTCCAGCCCGCAACGTCCAATGCTCCGTATTCCGCTTCCCCCATTTTGCTGGAAGACATTGCCGATGTACGTATCGGAGCCAAACTGCCGAAGCTGGGTACGGCTTCCGAACGCGGCAAGCCCGCCGTACTGCTGACCGTAACCAAGCAACCCGCCACAAGCACGCTTGAACTGACCGACAAACTGGAAACATCCCTCAAGGACTTACAGAAGAACCTGCCGCCCGATGTAAAAGTCAGCACCGATATTTTCAGGCAAAGCCGCTTTATAGAAAGTTCCATCGGCAACGTACAGAAATCACTGTTTGAAGGCGGTATATTCGTTGTTATCGTACTGTTCCTGTTCCTTGCCAACGTACGGACTACCGTAATCTCATTGGTGACGCTTCCCTTGTCACTGATAGCTTCGCTGCTGGCGTTGCACTATATGGGATTCACCATCAACACAATGAGCCTCGGCGGTATGGCAATCGCCATCGGTTCGCTGGTGGACGATGCCATTGTCGATGTGGAGAACGTATACAAACGCTTGCGGGAGAACCGGATGAAACCGGAAGCGGAACGCCTGCCGATACTGGAAGTTGTATTCAACGCTTCCAAAGAAGTGCGTATGCCTATCTTGAACTCCACGCTCATTATCGTGGTAAGCTTCGTTCCTCTGTTTTTCCTGAGCGGCATGGAAGGCCGTATGCTTGTGCCTTTGGGCATTGCCTTCATCGTGGCATTGGCAGCTTCTACGGTTGTGGCACTGACGGTGACACCTGTATTGTGCTCCTACCTGCTGGGCAAAGAAAAGATAAAAGACGAAAAGCGTTCCACCGGCGATTCGCCCGTAGCACGCAAGATGAAAGAGTGGTACGGTGCAGCGCTTGCTTTTGTGCTGGGTCATAAGAAGAGCGTATTGGGCGGAACCATCGGTCTGTTTGCAGTGGCGCTTGCCTGCTTCTTCACATTGGGACGCTCGTTCCTGCCGCCGTTCAACGAAGGTTCGTTCACAATCAACATATCATCCCTGCCGGGCATTTCACTGGAAGAGAGCGACAAGATGGGACATCGTGCCGAAGAACTACTGCTTTCCATCCCCGAAATACAAACCGTAGCCCGCAAGACGGGACGTGCCGAACTGGATGAACATGCCTTAGGCGTGAACGTATCGGAAATCGAAGCTCCGTTCGAGCTGAAAGACCGTTCGCGCAGCGAGCTGGTGGCCGATGTACGTGAAAAGCTGGGTACGATTGTAGGCGCCAATGTGGAAATCGGCCAGCCTATCAGCCACCGTATCGATGCCATGCTGTCGGGTACGAAAGCCAATATAGCCATTAAGCTGTTCGGCGACGATTTGAACCGCATGTTCGCTTTGGGCAATGAGATAAAGAATACCATTCAGGACATTCCCGGCATTGCCGACCTGAACGTGGAGCAACAGATTGAACGTCCGCAGCTTATCATCGCTCCCAAACGGGAAGTGCTTGCCAAATACGGCATCTCCTTGCCGGAGTTTTCGGAGTTTGTCAACGTATGCCTTGCCGGCGAAACCGTATCCCAGGTATATGAAAAAGGAAAAAGTTTCGACCTCACCGTACGCGTAAAGGATGATTTGCGGGATGAGATGGAAAAGATACGTAACCTGATGCTCGATACTGGCAACGGACAAAAGATACCGCTGAACTATGTAGCGGAAGTACGCTCGGCAATGGGACCTAACACTATCAGCCGCGAGAACGTGAAACGGAAAATCGTAATCTCCGCCAACGTTGCCGACCGCGACCTGCGCAGCGTGGTAAACGACATACAAGAGCGTGTGGACGCCTCGATAAAACTGCCGGAAGGCTATCACATCGAATACGGCGGCCAGTTTGAAAGCGAACAGGCTGCAAGCCGCACGCTGGCTTTGACTTCATTCATGTCTATCGTAGTGATATTCCTGCTGCTGTACCATGAGTTCCGTAGCGTAAAGGAAAGTGCGATTATCCTTATTAACCTGCCTTTGGCACTGATTGGCGGTGTATTCGCCCTGCTCGTCACAACGGGCGAAGTCAGTATTCCGGCTATCATCGGCTTTATTTCGCTCTTCGGTATCGCCACCCGAAACGGTATGCTGCTCATCAGTCATTACAACCACTTGCAGCAGGAAGAGGGATACGGTGTGTACGACAGCGTGATACGCGGTTCGCTGGACCGTTTGAATCCTATCCTGATGACGGCACTGTCCAGTGCGCTTGCATTGATTCCGTTGGCACTCAGCGGCGACCTGCCCGGTAATGAAATACAAAGTCCCATGGCAAAAGTTATTCTGGGCGGATTGCTGACTTCCACTTTCCTGAACGGTTTCATCATTCCGATTGTCTACCTGATGATGCACGGAAAGAAAGAAGAGATGCATCCGTAATGACTCCGGACAGCCATCCCGTTATAACGATCAATAAAAAACTTAATAACAGAAGATATGAAGCAACTATTTATATTCACCGCCACCATCCTCGCCTGCATGGGGATGAGGGCGCAGGAAACCGGCATTGACTCCGTGCTTCGCCAGATAGAAGCCAACAACAAGGAGTTGCAAGCCAATGCACAACTTATCTCATCACAGAAGCTGGAGAGCAGGACCGAGAACAACCTGCCGGATCCCACCCTCTCATACGCCCATCTCTGGGACTCTAAAAACAGCGATGAAACCGTAGGGGAAATGGTGGTTTCCCAAAGCTTCGACTTTCCCACCTTATACATAACAAGAGGAAAGATGAACCGTCTCAAAACCGGAGCACTGGATGCACAGGCGGCAACCATGCGCCAGCAGATATTGCTGCAAGCCAAAGAAGTGTGCCTGGACATCATCATGCTGCAACACCAGCAGGAGTTGCTCGATGCACGGCTGAAGAATGCAGAGGAGCTGGCCGCCATGTATGCCAAACGGCTGGCTACGGGAGATGCCAATGCCCTGGAAACAAATAAAATCAATCTGGAACTGTTGAACGTACGTACCGAATCGCGCATGAACAGTACTGCCCTGAACAATAAAATCAAGGAACTGCTGGTACTGAACAGCAACCAGCCGCTTACTCCCGGACGTCCCTTCCCCGACGGCCCCACCGTACCTACCGCCAAAGCCCTCGGACTGACGGACTATCCCCTGGTTCCGTTGCCAACCGATTTCCATCGGGTATGCAGCGAACTGCTTGCCGCCGATCCCTCTCTGCAATCATTCGACAGCGAAAGCGCCGCAGCCCGCAAGTTCATTTCAGCAAGCAAGCAAGGGTGGCTGCCGAAACTGGAGTTGGGCTATCGTCGCAATACCGAATCGGGACATCCGCTGAACGGTGTTGTCGTAGGCTTCTCTTTCCCGCTGTTCTCAAATAAAGGAAAAGTGAAGATAGCCAAAGCCCAAGCCATGAACATCGACTTCCAGAAAGATAATGCAAGAGTAAAAGCAAGCTCCGAGTTATGGCAGCTCTACGAAGAAGCCCGTAACCTGGACGCTTCCATGCAGGAATACAAACGGACCTTTCAGGAACAGCAGGACCTGACTTTACTGAAACAGGCTCTTGTAGGCGGACAAATCAGTATGATAGAGTATTTCGTCGAAGTTTCGGTCGTTTACCAAAGCAAAACAAATCTCCTGCAACTGGAAAACCAATACCAGAAAGCAATGGCGCGGATATATAAGAACGAACTGTGATGAAGGTGGAATCAAGTCAAGAATGCACTTTCACCACCGTCTCCGGCAAATAGCCGCTACGGATACGCCACTCCTGCGGATAAAGATTATTGGCACGGTTACCTATATTCTTGACAAAGCCGAGAGGCACATGCTTATATGTCAGCAAAACAACTCCGCGAGGGGCTGCATCCGAAAGGGTGACAGCCTCTTTGCGTAAATAGGCAATGGCCTGTTCATACGATATTTCTTCACAAGGGAAAGCATCCGATACCAATATCCCGCTCACAGCCAAGGCATGACAGGGAATCCAATCCTTGCCTTTCTGTCCGGCAATCTCCAATCCAGCCTGTACAATACGTAAGGACGACTGCAATGCAGACAGTTCCGGAAGATAACATTTTGGGAAAGCGCTGACATTGCCGCCTTTCTGGATAAACTCATACTTATCCGCAGTAAAAATCCACTTCTGCAATATCGCAAGCTGCTCCTTGGAAAGTCCCGGAGTTTGCTTCCCTTTTCCCTGGACTTTACGTCCTTTTTCCCTGGACTTTTCTACTCTGAGCCCTGGAGTTTCAGGAGCAATTGCCAGGGAAATGAGTTGCTTATCCCCGGAGTTTCGGACGCTCATGCCCGGCTTCCGGAGAACTGCCAGAAAGAAGCCTTCTCCCTGCGTCTTATGAGGCAGGAAACGATAAACAGGAAAGGATTCTCCCTGCAACAAATTACCCGTTATATTCCACTCTTCCGCAACATCGAGCGGAAGCACCTCTGCACCGAATTCATCCCTTATCCAACGGATGTTTTCTTCGTTTTCCTTTGTGTTATAAGTACAAGTGCTATATATCAGTATGCCGCCCGGTTTCAGACAAGGCCAGATATCCGCAATAATTCTCCGCTGCCGCTGCCGGCAGATTTCCACATTCTCCGGGTTCCACTCGCTTATGGCAACAGGGTCTTTGCGGAACATACCCTCACCGGAGCAGGGCACGTCCGTCAATATCACGTCGAAGAAATCTTCCAGCGGTGTAAAGTCCGACGGATCGCTATTGGTAACCACCACATCGGGATGCCCCCACTTGGTCAGATTCTCGGCAAGTATCTGAGAGCGGTTGCGGATAACCTCATTGGCTATCAGCAGACTATTGTCGGGAAGGAGGCTTCGGATATGCGTCGACTTACCGCCCGGAGCGGCGCAAAGGTCGAGCATCACTACCGGTTCCTCACCCATATACTGCTTCAGAGCCTGTTCAACAAACATGGACGAAGCTTCCTGTACATAATAACAGCCCGCATGGAACAAGGGATCAAAAGTAAATGTCGGGCGTTCTTCCAGGTAAAAACCGGAAGTACACCAGGGAACGGCATGTTCTCCGGAGCGGAAAGCAAAAGGTTTCAGCGGATTCAACCGGATGCTGACGGATTGCTCCGATTCCAGAGAAGTCACTAATTCCTTATAATCCTCATCTCCCAAAAGAGTGCGGGTATAGTCTGCAAAAGAAACGGGTAGTTCCATAGGTTTTACTTTTTAAATACGCAAAGGTAGTATAAATATTTTGCGGTTGATAATAGCTTTTCTAAAAAAAATGTCGTCTCTTTGCAACTTTCCAAGCAAATGGGTACGTCTAACACACAAAGAAACCTATAAAAACAAAAAACAGCATGATTATGAAACGCATTATCTTCGCACTGACAACCGCCTTAATGCTTTGCACATTGGCACAAGGAAAGAACCGGACCGTTACGGAGAATGACAGTCTGGGAAACAAACAAAGAGTCATAGAATTGAAGGATACCGTGATTGACGGAAAAGCCGTTACGGACACCCTTAGCATCATGACTTACGAAAACAGTTCAAACAGTAACTCAGAAAGTGACGATGATTACAAGCATCATAGCAGTGCTTACGATTTCGGCTGGAATATCGGACATGCCACGAGAGACGCAGTCATTGCGATTACAGCCATTGTGTTCGTTTTCGGCTTTCCTTTAATCATCGTATTCATCATCTTTTTCTTCCGCTACAAAAACCGGAAGGCCAAATACCGCCTGGTGGAACAAGCATTAGCCAGCGGACAACCGCTGCCGGAAAATCTGTTTAAAGAAGCCGATTCGACAGATATCCGCAGTAAAGGAATCAAGAATGTGTTCGTCGGTATCGGGCTGTTCATATTCCTCTGGGCCATTACCGAAGAATTCGGACTTGGCTGCATAGGCCTGCTTGTCATGTTCACAGGCTTCGGACAGCTCGTCATCTACTATACGCAGCAAGACAGAGCCCCTAAAAGCAATGATAAATCCGATAATGCAAGAACCGTCTTTCCGGAAAAGAATGCAGAAAAATGAGTCAGCTCAATGATATATCGTTAGTCGCACAGGTCGTGGTGTTTCGCAACACCAGGGCCTTCGACCGGTTAGTAGGAAAGTATCAGTCGTCCGTACGGCGTTTTTTTCTGCACCTGACTTGTGGCGACAGCGAATTGAGCGATGACCTGGCGCAAGATACATTCATTAAAGCATACACCAATCTCTCCTCATTCAAAAACCTGTCCAGTTTCTCCACCTGGCTCTACCGTATTGCTTATAATGTATTTTATGATTATCTTCGCACCCGTAAGGAGACCGACAGTCTGGAAACACTCCGGGTAGACGCTCAATACAGTACGCAGCAAAACGACATAGGGCGGCACATGGACATTTACCGTGCGCTGAATATGCTGAAAGAAACGGAACGGACCTGTATCACTCTTTTTTATATAGAAGACCAAAGTATAGAAAAGATTGCAGACATTACCGGCTACCCGACAGGAACAGTAAAAAGCCACCTGTCGCGGGCCAAAGAAAAAATGGCTACCTACTTAAAACAAAATGGTTATGACGGAAAACAATGATAAACTCCTGATTGATTTCTTTGCCGAAAACCGGCAGGAAATACCCGACAATGGCTTCACCCGCCGTGTGATGCGCCATTTGCCCGACCGCACCCGACGGATTTCACAAGTATGGGTTACGTTCTGTTTCACGCTGGCATTAGTGCTGTTCTTTGTTTTCGACGGATTGCAACAGGTATTGGGTACACTTCGTGAAACACTCACCGCCGCTGCCCAAAGCGGAGTCACCGAACTTGATCCCAAATCTTTATTGGTTGCAGGCATAGTATTACTCTTCCTGCTCTATCGCAAAATATGTTCATTGGCTTAAACGCTTTGGAAATCGCAAACGGTAATTTCCTCATAGAATAAATAAACTTCCTTACAGAACAATACAATCAACCCCTACCTTGTTAATAAAAGGTAAGGGTTGATTTTTTTTATAAACAAATGAACATATCTCAATGATATATTGTATATTTGCGAACTCATAAAACTAAATAAACTTATAAAGTTTTGAGACAGATTTCATTCATCATATTATTTACATTTTTTATTGGAAGCGTCCGAGCGCAAAGTACCAGCGATTCTCTTGTAATGAACTACATGCAAGATATGGAAATACCGCTGACTTACAACAATAAAGTCGAACTATTGATGACCGGTCGTGAAAAGTTTATTGATTTATTCGAAACTATCCGCCATGCCCGGCACCACATTCATCTGGAATATTTCAATTTCCGTAACGACTCCATCGCCAATGCCCTTTTCGATTTACTGGCAGAAAAGGTAAAAGAAGGTGTAGAGGTACGTGCCATGTTCGATGCGTTCGGCAACTGGTCCAATAACCAGCCGTTGAAAAAACATCATTTGCAGGCGATAAAGGCACGCGGCATCGAACTCGTCAAGTTCGACCCCATCACCTTTCCCTATATCAACCATGCCATGCACCGCGACCACCGGAAGATAGTGGTTATCGACGGAAAAATCGGCTATACGGGCGGGATGAATATTGCCGACTATTACATCAACGGCTTGCCTAAAATCGGTAAATGGCACGACATACACATGCACATAGAAGGGGATGCCGTACGTTACCTGCAAGGTATCTTCCTGACTATGTGGAACAGGGAAACCGGACAACACATCGGCGGTCCGGCATACTTCCCCAACCTGCCCCAATTTCCGGACAGTATAGCCGAGGAGATTGCAATAGTAGACCGCACCCCGCGGGAAACACCCCGGTCTATCAGCCATGCCTATGCCGTTTCGATAGAAGCTGCTCAAAAAAATATCCAGATAGTAAACCCCTACTTCGTTCCGACGAAATCCATCCGTAAGGCTATCAAGAAAGCGTTAAAGAAAGGTACGGAAGTGGAGATTATGATACCGGCTGTATCGGATATTCCCTTTACGCCCGAAGCCTCTTTTTATATCGCACATAAATTGATGAAACGGGGAGCCAAAATTTACTTGTTCAAGGACGGATTTCACCATTCCAAAGTAATGATGGTAGACAGCGCTTTCTGTACGGTAGGCACTGCAAACCTCAACAGCCGCAGCTTGCGCTACGATTATGAGACCAATGCTTTCATCTTCGACCCTTCAACAACGAACCAGTTGAACAGCATGTTCGAGAGGGACAAAAAGAACAGTACCTTGCTCACGCCCGAGATGTGGAAAAAGCGCTCCGGCTGGAAAAAGTTTCTCGGCTGGGTAGGAAATCTGCTGACTCCTTTCCTGTAAATCTTATAGCGCAAATTTTCAATATACCGAGAACTTTGCCTACCTTTGGCAAGGCTTTTAATAAGTAACTCCATGAAACAATATTTAGACTTACTCAACCGTGTACTGACTGAAGGCATAGAAAAAAGCGACCGTACCGGAACCGGTACAATCAGCGTATTCGGACACCAGATGCGTTTCAATATGGACGAGGGCTTCCCTTGTCTGACTACCAAGAAACTTCATTTGAAATCCATTATCCACGAACTACTCTGGTTCCTGAAAGGCGATACAAACGTAAAATACCTGCAAGAGAACGGGGTACGCATCTGGAATGAATGGGCCGATGAGAATGGAGATTTGGGGCATATCTACGGTTACCAATGGCGTTCGTGGCCGGATTACAAAGGCGGAACCATCGACCAAATCAGTGAAGCGGTGGAAACAATCAAGTACAACCCCGATTCACGCCGTATCATAGTGAGTGCCTGGAACGTCGGCGATTTGGACAACATGAATCTGCCGCCTTGCCATGCATTCTTTCAGTTTTATGTAGCCAACGGACGACTCAGTCTGCAACTTTACCAACGCAGCGCGGATATTTTTCTGGGAGTACCTTTCAATATCGCATCGTACGCATTGCTCTTGCAAATGGTAGCCCAAGTTACGGGATTGAAAGCCGGGGATTTTGTACATACCCTGGGAGATGCACATATCTATCTGAACCACTTGGAACAAGTGAAACTCCAACTGAGCCGTGAGCCGCGGGCACTTCCGCAAATGAAAATAAATCCGGATGTAAAGAACATATTCGATTTCAAGTATGAAGACTTTGAATTGGTCAATTACAATCCTCACCCGCATATTGCCGGAAAAGTAGCGGTATAGGAAAGAGAGTATCTTCTATCATTAAAAGACCACTTGATTACATCAGACAATATGATTAGCATTATCGCCGCAGTAGACCGACACATGGCTATCGGTTATGAAAACAAACTGTTATTCTGGCTTCCCAATGACTTGAAACGTTTCAAAGCGCTTACTACCGGGAACACCATCATCATGGGACGGAAAACATTCGAATCACTCCCTAAAGGAGCTTTGCCAAACCGACGCAATATTGTATTGTCTACCCGTCCCGACACCCTATGTCCGGGTGCGGAAATCTTTCCTTCTCTTGAAGAAGCTTTGAAGCACTGTGAACAGGATGAACAAATCTATATTATAGGCGGAGCCAGCGTATACCGCCAGGCTTTGCCATTGGCAGACGCACTCTGCCTGACAGAGATAGATGCCGAAGCTCCTCAAGCAGATGCCTACTTTCCGGAAGTAACCCCTGAAATATGGCAAGAAAAAAGCAGGGAATCCCATCCTATAGATGAAAAACATCCCTGCCCTTATGCTTTTGTCAATTATATCCGCCGATAACCGGTAGGATTATTCATCCTCATCGTCTATCACTATCGGCATCTGACGTTTAATTGCCTCGTGGAATGAAATCAACGTTTCCGTACGAGACAACCCCAACGGTTGCAATTTATCATGAATAATGCTCAGCAAATGATGATTGTTCCGTGCATACAGCTTAATAAACATATCGTATTTACCGGTAGTAAAGTGACATTCCACGATTTCAGGAATGGCTTCCAGCGCTTTTGTCACGGCATCAAAAGTTGCGGGATCTTTTAAATAGATTCCAATATACGCACAAGTCTCATATCCTATCTTTTCCGGATCTATAACATATTCCGACCCTTTCAATATACCCAGATTTGTCAGTTTCTGAATACGTTGGTGAATAGCTGCTCCGGATACATTACAAGCTCTGGCAACTTCGAGGAAAGGAATACGCGCATTATCGGCAATCAGCTGCAATATCTGCTCGTCTAAAGTATCCAATTGATGATGTCCCATTTCTAATCTCAATAATTAATTAAATAAATTATTTTACCGTATTCCCCTACGGCAATGTGCAAAGTTAGCGATTTTTTCATGAATAAAAATACGAATTATAACTTTTCTTGCTAAAAAGAGAATAATCATACATGCAGGGGAATACAGACAAAAATCGTATATTTGTGAAATGATTAAATTATTATGGACATGAAAAAGCATATCTTATTCTTACTCTGTTTAATAGCCGTAGCATCTACCCGCGCACAAGTCTTTGCCGACCATTTTGCAGATAAAACCCTTCGCGTCGATTATATCTTTAACGGCAATGCATCCGGGCAAGCTATCTGTCTGGACGGGTTATCCGCTCTCCCCACCTGGGCAGGAAGAAAGCATCATCTGGCGGAACTCCCGTTGCAAGGCAACGGGCAGATTATTATGCGCAATGCAGCCAGCGGAAAGACTATTTATACTACCTCTTTCTCCTCACTCTTCCAGGAATGGCTGGAAACGGACGAAGCCCGGAATGTAACTAAAGGATTTGAAAATACATTTCTCCTTCCCTACCCGCTTCAACCGGTTGAAATAGAAATAACCCTGCTCGACCCACGCCGCAATGTCCGCGCGTCCATGAAACACATTGTGCATCCAAACGATGTATTGATAGAGCAAAAAGGAAATTCACACATCACACCGCATAAATACCTGCTGCACAACGATAGTCCGGAAAAGTGCATCGATGTAGCCATTCTTGCAGAAGGATATACACTCCAAGAAATGCAGACATTCAATGAAGATGCAGATATCGCTTGCAAAAGCATTTTCGACCACGAACCTTTCAAATCTATGAAGAAACGGTTCAATGTAGTAGCCGTAGCCAGTCCTTCCACAGATAGCGGAGTCAGCGTGCCAAGATTGAACGAGTGGAAACATACTGCCTTCGGTTCACATTTCAGCACGTTCTATTCCGACCGTTATTTAACAACATCACGCGTAAAAGCAATTCATGATGCTTTAGCCGGAATACCCTATGAACACATTATCATATTGGCTAATACGGAAGAATATGGCGGTGGCGGTATCTATAACTCATACACCCTCACAACAGCCCATCATCCGATGTTCCGGCCGGTAGTAGTACATGAATTCGGACACAGTTTCGGCGGACTTGCCGATGAATACTTCTATGATAATGATGTCATGACCGATACCTATCCCTTGGATATAGAACCGTGGGAGCAGAACATCAGTACACAAGTGGACTTTGCAGCCAAGTGGAAGGACATGCTTAGTGAAAATACTCCCGTTCCCACTCCGGCAGAGGTAAGCGAGAACTATCCGACAGGCGTGTATGAAGGCGGCGGTTATTCAGCGAAAGGGATCTTCCGACCGGCAGAGAATTGCCGCATGCGCACCAATGAATATCCGGCTTTCTGCCCTGTGTGCCAACGCGCTCTTCGCAGAATTATTGAGTTTTATACCGAATAAAAAAACAAATTTTAAAGAACCTGCTTATGATTAAATTTCAACGCATCACCACCACAGATGCAGCCTTGTACAAGTACATGGAGCAGTTGATGACTGCTTCTTTCCCTTCTGAAGAATATCGTCCATTGGAAGAATTGCGTAATTATACAGATAGCAAACCGCACTTTTACTGTAACATTATTCTCCATAAAAATACTCCGGTAGGCTTTATTACCTACTGGGATTTCGGACACTTCTGCTATGTAGAGCATTTTGCCATTGACCCGTCTCAACGCAATGGAGGCCATGGCAAAAACGTTTTAAACCATTTATGCCACCAGCTAAAGAAACCCATTATCCTGGAAGTGGAAATGCCGGAAGAAGAAATGGCAATACGCCGAATCAATTTCTACAAACGGCAAGGTTTTACATTATGGGAAAAGCCGTACATGCAACCGCCTTATAAATCCGGAGATGATTACCTTCCCATGCTATTAATGGCTTATGGCGATTTAGAATGCGATAAAGACTTCGAACAGGTTAAAAAGTGCATCTATCGGGAAGTATACAACACTAAATAAATAGGAACACTCATTCTTCCAAAGTTCCCATACATAATAAAATAAAGGTCGCCTGTTTTCACAAGCGACCTTTATTCAATATAGTCTGAACTAACTTTACTGACGCGGCTGCGCAGAATAGTTAATCTTCAATGCATACGCTTTACGAAGAGCCTCTTTGATATCTGTTACGATACCCATTTTCGTATCTTGGTCAACTTTCAAAGACACTGTCATCTGCGGCTGATCTTCTTCTTTCATACTGGCACGTTCACCAATAATGTAATCTTGAATTTCAGCAACTTCAGCATAGCTGTCGTTCAACTGGATACGGCTCTCATTACCTAACTTCTTACGAAATTCGGCAGTAGGTTTTCCTACATAGATAAACGTAACCAAAGACTTCTTTTCAAGTTTCTCCAATTCTGTAGCTTGCGGAACCTTAAACTCAACCTTTAATGTTACCTCACGCATAGTTGTTACAATCATGAAGAAGAACAACAGGGTGAAGATAAGGTCAGGCAGAGAAGAAGTGTTCAACGCCGGCATTTCTTTTTTACCAGTCTTATTAAATTTTCCCATTACTTCTTATCTCCGTATTTTTTAGGTTCTGCCTCAGAGATCTTCTGAGGATAAATGTCACGAATTGCTTTTTGTTGATCGTCATTCAAATCAACATAGTTCTTTTGCCATTTTTCCTGAGCCAACTCATCACGTAACTCATTGTATGCTGCAACCAGCTCGTTTTGTACAGCAAGATATGCCTTATAAGAAGAGCCACGGTCGCAACGCAAAGAAATTACATGCTTTTCCGTAATCATCATGTTACCAAAGAAAGGAATATCCTTTGCATGTTTTTCCGGTTTGGTTTCATCGTTATACGGATTGGCAATAAATTCTTTTGCTTTAGCACGTAACTGATCTGTTGTGATATAATCGTTTCCGCACATTAACTGGTCGTTCATATTCAGGAAGACCTGCAACACGTTGCGTTCCTTCAACTTAATATCGTCATTCTTTTGGTTCTGCTCCGGTGGTGGCGGCAAGCGTCTTGCCAAACCACGGTCAGTATCCATTGACGTTGTAATCAAGAAGAAGATCAACAACAGGAAAGCAATATCCGCCGTAGAACTTGAGTTAATATCAGGAACTTTTCTTTTTCCTTTTGCCA
>ERZ827440.2035-NODE-2035-length-19303-cov-3.509975_pt1 | contig 19303 bp, 17 predicted proteins | sample MGYA00519774_ERZ827440 | MGnify/ENA primary metagenome ERZ827440 (study PRJEB31778, sample SAMEA3449302) | human gut metagenome | biome: human gut; feature: human-associated habitat; material: faeces | place: United Kingdom | collected 2010/2012 ... | reverse complement strand
TATACGGGACCGAGGAGGTATGCCGAAAACAGCACCACCGCGTCGCCCATGTTGACGTATCCGTTTGCGGAGAGGGGGATTTGTATCAGCATTGTCGCGACGCAGGTCATTGCTGCAAGCATTGACGCCACAACGAGCTTTTTTGCCGAAAAGGTTAAGGATGAGGGTTTCATGATACCATTCCTTTGCTTGGTATTGTTTTGTGATAATTATATGATTTTTGCGATTGTTAAGCAATGGTTAAGTTTCTCAAAAATGCGGAGCTTCTATTGACTTGTGGCTTTCAATGTGTATAATTATGAATAAGCAATACTCATTCTAATTCTGTTTGGACGGTGTTTCCACATGACAATTGACCAGAAAACCCTTGCCTGCGTCAACCTCTTCGGTGTGTTCGGCGCGATACCCGAGCTTTGCCGGCTGTCGGACGAGGCAAAGGAGCTTGTAAAGGGCAAAAACGCCTCGATAGGCTTCGATATTAAAAATACCGCCTCGGCAACTCTCAGCTTCGCAAACGGCGCCTGTACTCTGACCGAAGGGCTTGACGGCGCCGATATACTGCTTCCGTTTTCCACTCCCGAAAAATTCAACCGTATGATCGACGGCAAGTATACGCCCATTCCGCGTAAGGGCTTCACGAAGATTTCGTTCCTCACGGGCGCTTTCATGAAACTGACCGATGTGCTGACGAAGTATCTTCGTCCGGATCCGAAGGCACTGGAAGACCCCGAGTTTTTCCGCATCAACACTCTTCTTACTCTCCACGTCATATGCGGAGCGATCTGCGCCATAGGCAACAACGATAAAGTGGGCAGAGCGAGCGCAAGCTATATCGTGGACGGCGTTGTGCGGCTGTCGATTGCAGGCAGCGAGGCTGTCGGCGTTTCGGCAAAAAATCACATTCTTACTCCCGTACACTCCGACCCTGCGGAATTCATGAGCTGTATGGAATTCTGCGACCTTGCGCTGGCGCATGACCTTTTTGACGGCAAGGTAAACGCCGTTGTCTGCGTCGGTCAGGGCAAGGTACGCATCAGCGGCATGATCTCGCAGGTGGACAATGTCAACCGCATTCTTGACAGAGTCGCGCTGTATCTCGCTTAGGAGGACTATCACAATGGCACATCAGATATACACACACGAAAAGAGCCGTGAGCTGTTTGCAAAGGCTGCGGCTGTCATACCTTCGGGCGTTTACGGCCATCTCGGTCCCGCTGAGGGCTGTTTTATCCCCGTAGAGGCGTTCCCGCTGTTCGGCGACCGCGCAAAGGGAAGCTATTTCTGGGACGTTGACGGCAACAGATATATTGACTATATGTGCGCCTACGGTCCGAACATACTGGGCTACGGCGACCCCGATGTCGATGAGGCGGCGGCAAAGCAGCGCGAAAAGGGCGACTGCACGACCTCGCCTTCACCGGTAATGATCGATTTTGCGGATCTGCTGGTCGATACCGTCAAGTGCGCCGACTGGGCGTTCTTCGCAAAAAACGGAAATGACGTGACAAGCACGGCGATCATGTGCGCACGCGCCTATACCCACCGCAAGAAAATAATCTTCTTCAGGGGCTATTATCACGGTGTCTCGCCGTGGTGCCAGAAAATCGACTATTCGGGCATCATCGAAGAGGATGTAATGCACAACATCTACCTTGACTGGAACGATATCGACGGGGTACGCGAAGCCTTTGAAAAATACAAGGGAGAAATTGCGGCGGTCATAAGCCAGCCGTATATGCACGGCAATTTCTTTGACAACATCATGCCTGCCGACGGCTTCTGGCAGGAGGTACGCAGGCTGTGTACCGAAAACGGCACCGTTCTCATCGTGGATGACGTGCGCGCCGGATGGCGTATTGACCTCAGGGGAAGCGACCATTATTTCGGCTTTGAAGCGGATCTCATCTGCTTCTGCAAGGCAATCGCCAACGGGTACAACGTTTCGGCACTCTGCGGCAAGGATTTTCTGAAAAATACGATGTCGGGTATGTCGGTCACGGGCAGCTACTGGCTCTCAGCCGTACCGTTTGCCGCAGGCATCGCATGTATCGAAAAGATGAAACGGCTCAATCTGCCGAAGCTGCTGAACGAAAAAGGCAAAAAGCTTACCGACGGGCTTGTCGCAACCGCGAAAAAACACGGCTATGACCTGCACGCCAGCGGCGCTCCCTCTCTGTTCTATCTGCGTATAGCCGACGACCCCAGCCTCACCCTGCACCAGCGCTGGATTGCGGAGTGCGTGAAGCGCGGCGTGTTCTTCACGAACCACCACAACCATTTTATGAGCTACACGATAACCGACGACGACATAGCCGAGACGATACAGATCGCGGACGAGGCGTTTTCGGCGCTCTGAGGCAACACCGACAGAATTACGCGGTGACGCCTTGACTTTTTGCATTGCAGGGTATATAATCGGAAAAAGAAAAATATATTTATTACAAGGAAGGATCAACGATGAAGCTCATTCTCGCAGTAGTACCCAACGATGACAGCATCAAAGCGACATCAGCACTTACCAAGGAGGGATTTATCGTCACACGGCTTGCTACGACCGGCGGTTTTCTCATGGTGGGCAATACAACTCTGCTTATCGGCACGGACGACAGCAGGATCCCGCTTGTCAAGGATATTCTGAAAAAATACTGCTCCGAACGCAAGCAGGTCAACGATTCGACCTCTTCATACGGCAGAGGCATGAAAAAGGACAGCGTCGCCGAGGAAACGACCGTCGGCGGTGCGACTATGTTCGTCCTCAACGTCGAGGAATACGATAAAATCTGATTTACTTCTGCCGGTGCTTTTTCGTGCCATGCATGAACCTGTGCGGGCAGTATACCTGATATAATGAAAACCGGAATAAAAAAAATCATGCGTCGGCTGACGCCGGCGCGTATCATCGCATTGGGCTTTGCGCTTGTGATACTGTTCGGCTCACTGCTTTTAAGCCTGCCTTTCAGCATCAGGGACGGCGTTTCGCTGAGCTATGCGGATGCGCTTTATACGGCAACAAGCGCGGTGTGCGTCACGGGGCTTGTCGTGGTGGATATTGCGGATACGTTCACGCTGTTCGGACAGATGGTCGTTTTGCTTCTCATGCAGGTCGGCGGTCTCGGAGTTGCGGCGGTGGGTACGGGCATTATACTCGCAATCGGCAGAAAAGTCGATCTTAAAGGGCGCACACTGATACGCGAGGCGATGAACCTCGGTTCGGATAAGGGAACGGTCGGCTTTCTGCGCTATGTCCTGCTGACGACTCTGATTTTTGAGATCGCGGGGGCAGTGCTCACTTATCCGGTATTTGCGGGAGATTATCCGCCGCTCAGGGCGCTTTTCATCAGTATATTTCACTCGGTGGCGGCGTTCAACAACTCCGGCTTCGATGTGCTGGGCGGTATGCGGAGTCTGACGCCGTACAGTGAAAACATAATGCTGAACATTGTAACGATGCTTCTGATCACTGCGGGCGGGATCGGATTTTTCGTCATTCGCGAGCTTTGGGAAAAGCGCTTCCGCTGGCGCAGACTGTCCATGCATACGCGCGTTGTCATCACGGTGAGCGCCGTGCTGACCTTCGGCGGCGCCCTGCTTTTGTGCCTCACGGAAGATATTCCGTTCCTCGGCGCCCTGTTTTCAAGCGTTTCGGCGAGGACGGCGGGATTTTCATCCTATCCGCTCGGCGGATTTTCGAACGCGGGACTTATTGTGATGGAGACTTTGATGTTTGTCGGCGCGTCACCGGGTTCTACGGGCGGCGGCGTCAAGACCACAACGCTTTTTGCGCTCGTTCAGGGCGTCAAAGCGTCTGCAACGAACAGGGGCGAAAAGGCTTTCCACTATTCGCTGCCGAAGGATGCGTTCCGAAAGGCTGTGATCATTGTGGCTATCGGTGCCTTTGTTGTGCTGACGGGTACTTATCTTTTGTCGGTTTTCGACCCCGGGGTCTCGTTCAGGGATTCATTTTTCGAAATCGTCAGCGCTTTCGGCACGGTAGGGCTTTCGACGGGTATCACATCGGGGCTTTCGCTGCCTTCGAAAATTCTTTCAATACTTATCATGTATACTGGCAGGCTCGGTCCCATGACGATTGCGACGCTCTGGTATTTTTCGGGCGGAGAACGCGTATCTTATCCCACGGGCAACATTTCAATCGGATGACAGGAGGAAAGATATGACCTCAAAGAAGAGAAGAAACAAAAAAGCGACGACGACTTACGGCATTATAGGTCTGGGACGGTTCGGCTTTGCGCTGGCGATGGAGCTTGCGGATACGGACAGCGGCCTTGTCGTGCTTGACAAGGACGAGGAAAAAATCGGCGCGCTAAGAGAATATACCGAAAACGCCTACGTCGTGCGCAATCTTGAAAAGAAAACGCTGACGGAAACGGGAATACAGTATTGTGATGTTGCGGTGGTGTGCATCGGCGAACAGATGGACACGTCGATACTCACGGTGCTGAACCTTGTCGGTCTCGGCGTTCCGAAGGTAATCGCCAAGGCGGCAAGTGCGGAGCACGGTGAAATCCTTGAAAAGCTGGGTGCGGAGGTCGTTTATCCGGAGAGGGATATGGCAATACGCCTGGCGCACAGGTTGGAGGCGTCACGGAACCTCGATTTCATTCAGCTCAGCGAGCGGCTCAATATTTCGAAAACGGCTGCGCCGGCAAAGCTTGTCGGCAAAAATGTGCTGACGATGAATCTGCGCGGCAATTACGGCATAAACATCATCGCGGTAGAGTCGGGCGGCAGGCTTATCGAGGTCGTAAAACCGGATTATGTTTTCAAAAAGGACGATATCCTTTTTCTTTCGGGCACGAAGGACGGTCTGAACAGCTTTTCCGACTGGGCAGAACAGGAATGAAAAAAAACGTCGGCAGTTTGCTTTTACTTTTGTTCAAAGGAATGCTCGTCGGCTTCGGGGCGATTTTACCGGGAGTCAGCGGCGGCACACTGTGTGCGGCGTTCGGGATGTATGAGCCGGTCATGAATCTGATGGCTCATCCGATAAATGAAGTGAGAAAAAGCGGGCTTTGCCTGCTTTTCTTCGTTTCGGGAGCGGTGTTCGGATTTGTCGGGCTGGCGGGAGCGGCTGCGTGGCTTATGGAACTTGACTGCTTTGCGGTCATTTTCGTGTTCGTCGGCCTGATTTGCGGCACTCTGCCCGAGCTTTGGAGCAATGCGGGCAAACACGGTCGGGGAAAAGGCACTTATGCTTCGCTGGCGGTGAGCTTCGTTTTGCTTTCGGCTGTGCTGTGGCTGCTCGGCAGAGGCGGCTCGGTCGAACTTGAGCCGGATTTCAAAGCCTATCTGCTCTGCGGACTGCTTTGGGGACTGAGCTTCACCGTACCGGGACTCAGCTCTTCGACGCTCATTATGTTTTTCGGACTTTATGAGAGTATGCTTGACGGCATTTCGTCGTTTGCACCGGAGGTGATTTTGCCGATCGCTGTCGGAATTGCGCTATGTTTTCTGCTGCTGCCGAGGCTCACGCAGGCAGCGTTTTCACGGCATTACGCCGCGCTGTCGCACGGAGTGATCGGGATCGTGCTTGCAAGCACGGTTGCCGTAATTCCTTTCGGCGAAATTCTGACGGTGAGAATCGGTGTTATCGCGTTTGCATATGCTGCGGTCGGACTTGCGGCAGCAAGGGCGTTCGCGGCAATCGAAAGAAAAATTTCAAAATAGAACAGATACCGCCCGATCAGCCGTCGGGCGGTATACGCTTTTTCGGGTCAGTTTTTCAGGCATCCGATGGGGATGACATATACACCGTCACGTCGGCGGTATGCAAAATCGCCGGTTCCGGTCAGAACCATGAGGAATGACGGCGCACTCATTTTGTCGGTATCGATTTTTGCCTCCATTGATTTCAGACTTTTTGCGCCTTCCTCAATGAGTCTGTCACCGCCGAGTTTGATCTCGACAAGCCCATATTTGCCGTTTCTGAGATGTATCACAGCGTCGCATTCCTGACCGTCTTTGTCACGATAGTGGTAAACTCCGCCGTCAAGCGAATCCGCAAAGACGCGGAGGTCTCTTATACACATCGTTTCAAACAGAAAACCGAATGTGTTCAGGTCGTTCAGCAGATCACTCGGACCGATGCCCAAAGCGGCGGCGGCGATGGAAGGATCGATATAATACCGCGTGTCTGACGAACGGATTGCGGTTTTGGAACGCAGATTGGGGTTCCGTGCGGGCATATCCTCGACAACAAAGATTTTTCGGAGTGCATTTACATAGGATGCAACGGTTTCCTCGCTGAGCGGGGCTTCATCGTTTGCGGCGACATCCTGAGCGATGACGGTATTCGGGACCTGGCAGCCCTGATTTCTCGCGTATGAACGCATGAGCCTGCGGACTTTTTCGGGGCTTTTTTGCACATTATCCGCGCGGTTGATGTCAGAACGTATGACAGCGTCGCAATAATCTGCCGCCTGATCAAGGGCGATCTCATCGCGCATATCCACCGATTGAGGCCAACCTCCGCGACATATGAGAAAAGCCAGGCGGTCGATGCCGAGTTCCGAGGCTCCGTCAGGCTCTGCCGTGCCGTCGAACATGGATTTCAGGCTGACATCTCCTGTCGAATCACCGGATTCATACAGGCTCATGGGACGCATTGTCAGCCATGTGAAGCGACCGGTTCCGGAGTGCGTTATTTCCGTTGTATCGACCGGAACGGCAGAACCGGTGAGGATAAATTGTCCGAGTTCTCCGCGGTGATCGACCTCGAAACGAATGGCATCCCAAAGCTTCGGGGCAAGCTGCCACTCGTCAATCAGCCTCGGTGTCGCTCCTTTGAGCAGACGCTTGGGGCTCAGCTCTGACATGGCGATATTCTGCTCTTTCTTTTCCGGTTCGTCCATATACAGAACGCTGGCAGCAAGCTGTTCGGCAGTGGTGGTTTTTCCGCACCACTTCGGCCCCTCGATCAACACCGCACCTTTGCCCTCCAGCTTTCGCCTAAGGATGTCATCTGCTATTCTTTTTCTGTAATTCTTCATGGCGAAATACCCCGTTTCAGCTTATGCTGACTTTATTATACACCTTGACTATGAATTTTACAATGCTTTTCCGACGATTGACGAAAAAATTTTCCGACGATTGTCGGAGTTTGGATACGACGATTGGCGGAAATACAGTTATGAAAATCGGAAAAGCGTATTGTATAAAATGAGAATTTGCGATATAATAATCTCATTAAATGAGTTCTGAGGCTGAAAGGAAGCTTTTATGGTTTCATTCGGAGAGCGTCTCAAAAGGGCGCGCAAGAGAAAAGGATTGACACAGGCGCAGGTCATGGAGATGACGGGTATTACCGACAAGTCTCTTTCAAGGTATGAGAACGGAGCATCTGCTCCCGATCCGGACAGTATTCTGACACTTATTCGCCTGTACGACGTTTCGGCTGATTATATTATGGGACTTTCGGCGCAGATGGGACACGCGACCGTTTTACCATACGATGGGACAACTGTGCCTGACGGTGATCCCGATGTGCACGAAATGCTGGAAGAGCTTTCGGACGGCGCACGGAAAAAGGCGGAGGAATACATCGCCATGCTGAAAACGCTTGACGGAATAAAGGCGGCAGGGATGCCATGCGACAATGAAAAGTGAGAAATGCCGTATGCGGATGAAGAAAACCGGAAAGCCCGATGTCGGACTTTCCGGTGATTTTTTACTCCCACTCGCTCCCGTCAAGCCTATTCTAAACAAGTTTGCTTATGGGATTTAGCACAGATTATTTGTATTACTTTCATTATTCAGGTAGTATAGGCTATCTGATTTTTTGTTGCCATTCTGTTGCCACAAGAGCTTTACAAAACGCCGATAATCTTGTGAAAAACATTGTGGACGGCATCAAATATGATATTTGTTTTTTCTTAATTCAAAAGCTTGTTCACCGCCCTCCAAAATATCACAAATATGTTGTTAAATACCTTGAGAGTTTAGTATACCCAATTCTGCTTCTCCATTCACAGTATACAAAGGCAAGTTGTTTTCTATAGAACCAGATCTATACTCGAATCTGTAATGCTTGTTTGGAACATTGCTTCCTTGCTGATTAGCAACAATTACTTCTTCAGCATCAGAGCCAAGAACAACATTCGCATTGTGTGTAACTATGATAATCTGTCTATCCTTTTTCTTTCGCTTAATGAACGGAATCAGATCATTAAAGACCGAACGGTTGTCCAAATCATCTTCCGGCTGATCAATGAGAATTGGACACTTGCTATCTGCTAAATCTATTAACAGCTTTAGTAGTACAAGCGCTTTTTTACCCGGAGACATAACATCAATGGTGTCGTTGTCCATTCGTACATTATATTTTATTTCAAACCAGTCATCGCAAAGTTCTCGGATGACGGTCTCTTGTGTATTGCCTTTTTTAGGTTGCAGCTTCTCATCAAGGATTTTACTTATAAATTCTTGCAAAAGCTGTTCCGTATATTGATCCTCTGAAAAGGCATCTATTGAAATAGTATCTTTAAGTATTGTCGAACGATTATCGAAAAGCCGTAAAACTTTATCTACATATGCCTCTTTTTTGAACGGAACCCCTACAGAAAATTCCAAATCATTACTTTTAAATTCGGATTTTCTGTTGACCGTTTGAGCATATTGAATGTGGAAACCCTTGAATTTCCCTATTGATTGGCAAATATCATAAATATATGTATTTTCTTTTTCAATCAATGCGGCTTCCTTTTTCTCTATTGCAGTTAAATCTTTTAGCTTTTCACTCTCTTTTTGGATGTTATTTGATAATTCCGAGATAATCTTGTTTTCTTGAATCTTAGGTTTCAAACCATCTCGAATCTCAAGAAGTTGGTCTCTTTGGCTTTCCTTTTCCACCAGCTCTTTAGTAATACCGTCAATTATAGTTTGCTTGCTTTGAACCCAAAGAGTATTTGCGGCTGTAATAGCATCATCTGTTGCACGGCCTATCAATTCTTGAATGTGATCTGATAAAGAAAAGTTGAACGTCCTTTTTTCGACTACATTCTCAATCTCTTGAATATTGGTTAGATCCTTTTGCAAAGAAAGAATTTGTTCATTAATTATACCAAACTCTTCAATTGTTTTGTCGTACAAATCTAATTCTTCTTTCGACAAATTGAGATCTGTTGATAGTGTGTCTTTTTGGGAAATCAGTTTTTCAATTTGAGCCTCAATACTTTCTCGGCTCCCGATTTCTTGCTTTTCGTTTTTAATGTTACCTATTTCTTTGCGATTCTCAATCAATCCAAGGATACTTACGTTCAATGCGATTTTATATTCTTTTATTGATTGGAGCATCAAAGAATGCGCCGCCTTAACATCAGAGTCAAGCCAAACAATTTCTTCAATTATTCTGTCAATCTCAGTTGTCGATTCTTTTGCATCGCTTAACCTATTCAAGTAGGTCTGCGGAATATAGACAATCTTTCGTGCTTCGTCTTTTTTTCCATCTTTCCAAGTTACAGAAACATTTTCAATATTTTTAGTAACAGAAGATGATTTGTCCTCTTTTTCTTTGACTTGAGATGGATCTATGGAATTGGCCAAGTTATGAAGCAAAATAGATTTGCCGGTTGATTTACCACCAATAATACAGGTTAAGTTTTCGTTAAATACTATGGGGGCAACTTGAAAATCTTCGTCTATGAACTGTACATTGTCGATTACATAGTACGCAGCCTTATAGTCTGGAAGCATTTGTGAGACTTTTACACGTTCTTTAGGTTCGTAAAGAATTTGCTTTAATCCATTAAACGTAGGATCTGCTTTTATCCAGCAATATCTCTGCTGGTCTGGTTCAAATATTTTATCGTTTTTATGAGCGTCACATCCGTGGACACAAGGTTTCAAAGAGCCACATTCTTTAATTACCAAGTCTACCGGACAGCTTGCCTTTTCACCTGAAAAGTAAGCAATATCTGAGGGAGTCGCCGAAAAAACACCATCAACGAATTTATATATTGCTTGTCTAAATGCTTTAAGTTGACTATCGCCTTGAAAGTCGTCTAAATAATCAGAATGATTTATCGCACCACTTACTCCGTCGGTTGTGCTATTTGATACTAAAATTACCGTATTTTCTCTGAGTTCTTGATCGTTCACAAAAATTTCTTGAATTTTATCAAACGAGGGGACAAATTGTTCGATACCTTTTGTGTAAGCAGACTTATCATCCAATTCAGAGTTAATTGTTTTTCCAAGTCGAATTAATTCACTTCGAGATGCCGAAAAATTAGTTGTACCGTATATGAATTTAATCCTTGAAAAGAATCTATCTTCCACAGATTCTATAATATCTGGATTGAAAATGAAATGGATATTGATTGGAGAATCATTGGCAATTGGCTGAATCCTCATTTCCACATTCGGCAATACAAGTTTAACGTTGTCGGGCAATCTTTTATCTGCTACGACTTTTTTGTAATTGTCAATGGACAGATAGTCAGTTATCGCTATTACAGCTATATTCTTTAGCGGATCCTCTCCATTTCCAATGTACGTATTAATGTCCTCGTAATATTGGTTCCACTTTTCATCATAAGTAGCACCATAAAAATTATCGTTTTTTTGTGTGCCAGGAGTGTGAATATGTAATTCCCATCTTCTCCATTCCGATCCTTTATCATAATTCATAAAAATATCCTCACTTAGACTTCGTACAATTCTCAAAGTTTGTTAATACCTTATAGCTACTGAAGACGAGCATATACGCAGCCGTTGAAATAGCCAGAGGCTCAGAAAGAATACCCCTCATCGAAGCATTGTAAACACTCCGCAATAATATTGTTAGGAAGCTCCACTTCCGATAAATAGCCGTATAGCAGTCGTCTCACTCTATCGTTATTTGGAGGGAATACATCTGCCGTAGTTTGTCCTAGTCTTGGTTGCAAAACAAACTCATAATCCTCGATTAACGAAAGAATATATCCATTTGAATCAATACGTTTCGTTACCGAGCCAACCCCTGAACTACAAGCATCGTATAAATCCGGCAGACATCTTTGCAGATGTCCCTCTGTCCCATAAAAATGGATACGACCTTCTTTATCCCACGCACCTTGGTCATCATTTCTCTCAATGCGCATAGAGATATCCGCATCTGGAGAAGTCCTGTTCAATTCATAGTTGTGTACGGGATTAGCAAGATAGCCAAGCGTAAAAGCATAACTTTGCCATGATGAAAACTCGATGCCTCGCAATCCCCAACGACGATTTATTGTTCTATAGTCTAATTGAACCATATATTCGCCTCCAGGTTAAGCTGCATAATGCACATTGATAGCGTTAATGACAGAGCAGAAATCCATATCTGCAATTTCCAGCACATCGTCATTATCAAAGCCGACGTTGAGAACAAACAAGAAATTAGAAAACTCGTAAATCTTTTCTGCCGCAACATCTGTCAGATTTTCATGGATTCGATCTGCCTTGGAGAGCAGGAGCAAATGTTGATACTGCTCGTCGATTTCCTGCGTATGACCGTTCGGATGAGCATAATTCAAATGCTGTGTCGGGGTCAGCGCAATAAGATTCTCCAAGTAATAGCAGATTTCGGGATAAATTGCTTCAGGGAAGATGTGGTGCATATGTATTGCCTTATCACGCATATGAGCCATTTCAAGATGTTCTGTTTGTCCACCACGATTCTGATCGTTGAACAAACGGAGGAATCTCTTGGCTTTTGCAGATTGATAATGATAATATGCTTCGTTGACTTTCACAGGGTGTGCCGAAGCGTATTCTTTCCGTGTAACGCCCTTGGGTTTATCCGCATATACATCTCTGAAGTTGTTGCGATTATACATCAACATATCATAGGTAATGATCCGCTCAGACAATCTTCCTTTTTCAGTACCACAGGAATTGTTGAAGTATGCCAACGGGTTTAGTACCTTGATGAAAATACGGTTGCATTCTACTGTGCCGTTAATTTTGGTATTTCTGATGATAAAACTTGAAAATACCTCTTTAACGTGCTGATAAGTGTCTTTGGTTTGTGTTCTAAAGAATGCCTCAAAATCTGCATAAATACCGCTGTCACGCAAAACTTTCTCGATATAGGTCTTCAAGAAAAACAGAGCATTACGTTCACGCAAGGCAATGTACTCAAGAACTTCCATGTTATTCACTTGATAAAAATTGCGGTTTCCTCGCTTCGTTTTCGTCAAGACATTTGCGTTTGCCAGCATTTCCATCGGCTGTTGGAAAAACTTATCATATTCGCTTCTTGCAGCTTCATTTTCAACGCCCGGTTTCTTAAAGATCGCCTCAACGTTTTCAACTGTATAATCGTAATGCCATATTTCCGTTGAGGTGAAAATCCCATCTTCATCCTGCAAGGCATAATTATAGATACAGTCAGCCACAACGGTAACTACATCCGCCGCACACTTTTGGTCGATCCATCTGCCATTGCCGCTTTTTCTTATGTCGTAATCATATTGATTGCAAAAATCTATGATAGCTTGTTGCGTTAACATTTCATTCGCCTCTTTTCGTTAGTTAAACATTGAAATCTGAACATTTTCATGTTCGTCCAACTTTTCGGTGATAGGTACATCTTTTTCGTTTTTACGTAGAAGTCCGTAAAAGAATACCGAACAAGCATCCACGTTCAGCGATCTGGTCTGATAGTTTCTCGCCACTTGATAGAAATCCCTGTACTGTTGTGTTGAGAAATATTCCAGTTGTGCTTCTGTTGGAATGATTCGTCCCTTAGGGACAAGAATTGCTAATGAACCATTGACGAGAGTGTCCTTTGGTTTTCTCATCATACGAGGTTTATAGGTCATGTTTGGGGTCAAATAGACATCTTCTCTGTACAGGTATTCATACACCGAAAGCGACCTTGCCTCGCTGGAAGATATATAAGAATCGTACCCATCAATGTCAATCACTTCTTTTCCGTCGTCGCTGATGTTGCGAGATTTCAGAACTCTAATATCTCCAGCATCGGACAGTAGCTTGTTTGTTATCTGCCGATCACGAAAAACTTTGAAAACATTAAAATCCAACTGCTTGCAGACACTATCAAACTCAGCATCCCGATAAATAATCCAGTAAGGGAGCTTTTTATCAAAGATGTAGTTCTGTGCTTGTTCAAGGCGAATGCCGTGCGTAAAAGAAAATACATTGGTTTTCTGTGGGCGGCCTTGATTATTGATGAAAATTGCTAATGTTTCAACCAAGACACCAGGGAAGCCTTTTTCCCCAAAATCAATAATACACTCAACTGCCTTTTCCGAAAGATACTCTCGTGTTTTGGCAAACTCCGGTGTGTTCAGCAAGAACTTCGGGAAAACCAGTGCAACATAATTTCCGATACTCATGGCTTTATCAAGAAAAAAGGAGCAAATGTTAGTGGTATCCCGATTGATCGCCTTTTGACGATATACATTCAACAAAGTGTTAACTGATTTCATTTTATAGAACGGTGGATTGCCGATGATATAATCGTATCTCTCGTCAAAATCGTGAAGCAAAAAATCATCCGCAATGTAATTGATGGTACAGTTTTGAGGAATATAATAGTTTTTCAGTATCAGTTTCGCTATCTCCAAACTATGTTCATCAATGTCTACCACATCAAGAATAATTTTCTTGCCCTCAAATTTTTTGAGTATGAGAGGGATAAAATTGCCTACACCGACCGACGGTTCAAGAATCCTTACTGTTTGCTGATCGGTATCCGGCAAAGATTTCATAATTTCTGTTATGAGCGTTTTGCTGGTAAAAAAAGCAGCATTATCGGTACGACTTGTATTGGCTAATTCTGCGATTTTGCCCAACGTCGTAGCGGATAAGGACATTTCATTTTTGATGATAAAACTTTTGAGCTTTTCGACATCAGCCAATCCCTGTTCGTTTACGATTTTATTGATCGTTGTAGTATTTATGGGAGTATGCTTTAGAACATCAACAATTTTCTTGGCAATAGCCTGGAATATTGCAGTGGGAACAGCTTCTCCCAAAGATTGTCTGATCTTGATTTCTTCTTTTTTCAAAAACGCTCTCTTCTTTGCTGCAGGAAGCTGATTAAGTGCTTCTAAGTCTTCTTCTACCCATTTGAAAGAATAAGGAACAGTCATCATCATCATCAGTTCTCTGATGCTGAAAACTCGGTCATCACTTGGATGAATCGTGTTCTGACTTGCAAGCTGATCGTTTCTCGTGTGAATACAAGGACCAACTTTGTTCCAATACTGGCGTTTGTACTTATCGCCGTTTTTCTGCTGATTGATTACAATCTTGCCATCCTTAACTTGGTGAGGCTTTTTGCAATCATCAACATTATCAAAAGCAGATTCACCCTCTTTGATATCGGAGATCCACGCTCTCATGTGTTCGGGATATACTCTGAAAGAATGATATATGTCATTCTCATCTATCTCACCAAACTCTGTCAAAGGCTTCAGATCACCGATTACTTGTCTTAGGGTCTTTTCTTCCACAAGATCGGGATATAGTTCTAACGGTGAAACTTCATCAGCATAATCCTTAGAAACTCCAATAACAACAGTACGCTGTCTGCTCGAACAAGCTCCATGATTTTTGAAGTTAATAATTCGAGAAATATATGAATATTCTGCCCCCAGATTATTTTCGATTGCCTCGGCAATGGTTTTGTTTGCGCCATCAATATCGGTGCAGATGGTTTTCATAAATGCCGGCACATTTTCGAATATGAAAAAGCGAGGATTGATCTGTTTGATAATCTTTATAGACTCAATCACCAAAGAGTTTCTTACAATCTCCGTGGAGCTTTTTTTGTGATTTGCTACGGACATTCCTTGACAAGGTGGAGTGGCAATTACGACATCAATACGAGATACATTTTCTTTTTTTCTCCACAAATCAATCTGAGCATATAGTGCAGATTTGGTTGCATCCTCTGTAATATCGCCGCAAATATATCCACTTTCATACTTGCACTTGTTATTATATCTTTGTATATCCAATCTTCTTGTGATTAGCTCATTAGTTGCTACGCAGTCGAATCCCTCCAACTTAAAACCGTAGCATCCGATTCCGGCACTGCTAAACAAGCTAATGTAAGTGGGTTTGTTGTTTGTTTTCATATCTATACCATCCTTACATTCCTTGTCTGTCATCGGGAATCAATTCCATAATATCGTCTATTCCACAGTCAAGAGCCGTACAAATTCTAACCAATACATCAACAGTAACATTTTCGTTTTTTCCGAGTTTGGCAATAAGAGAGTTACTTATACCAGCAGCTTCTCCGAGTTCTTTCTTTTTCATATTTTTATCAATAAGCAGTTTCCAAAGTTTATTGTAACTAACAGCCATAACAAGCACCTCTTAACCACGGTAAATACATTCCAGTATATTATAGCACAAGTTATTCCGAAAATCAATAAGTAATTGCACGAAAATGCAACTTGTTCACGAAAAAGATAAAAATGTGTTCAATAATTAAATGCAGGGTGAAGCGCTTTTCTTCGCAACTCCCTGCATTTTCCTTACTCAATTCTCAAAAGGCTTATTCACAGTGATAGTTTTCAAATACGTTTCCGGGTCGCCGTTCAAAATCAGATCGGCATACTCCAACGGAGCATTATAGATCAGCCAATCCAGTTCTGACCGCTGATACATATTGTCGGCTACTTCGTTCTCCACGGCGGTGCAGTCGATGGAGATCATCGTGCTGTCTGCCAATTTCAACTCCACGCAGGCGGTATCAATATTAAATTCACACGACAGGATCTTCATTTCCGTTCCTCCTTAAATTTTTGGTATAGTTCTTCGCCAGTTCGCTGGCAGCCTTGCGCCGTTCTTCTGTGTACGGCGGTGTCAACTTGAAGCCGAACCGTCCTTTCTTCACTTCAAAGGTTTTACAGCCTTGCTCGTCATCGTTAATCAGTTTACACTCTTTCGGGTGCCGACTCGCAAAGGCAGATAGTCTGTTTTTGAGATCGGTGTTGTAGGTGATAACCTCAATCATGGGGCTGTCTTCATCAAAATAAATGGCTGTTGTTTTTTGCTTCTTTGTAAGACCTGTTTTCATAAATACCTCCGTTTTTCGTGATTTTTTCACGGCTCAACAGCTGAGAAAATGGGGAGATTTTCCGATGGGAGCAAGCCAAACGAAACGGAGTTCATTCGGCTTAGCTCCATTTGAAAAATTCTGTTTTTTACGGCTCTACACGGAAATCAGCGGTTTTCATCTCTCGTGGCGGTTTTGCCTCTGTTTCGGGAGAAATAAGACCACAGATTATTGCGTGAAATCACTTCCTCGTAGGTTCGTAACCTATTGCGTAGGCGCTCATTTTCCTGTTCCACGTTAGCGGTATTGAGCTTGTTGCGAACAGATTTGTACTCGGACAGTTCCTTGGTTGCCGCTGCCAATTTCTTTGTGAGATCAGCTATGGTGTTTTTCAATTCTGCAATCAACTTGTGTGCGGCATCCATGGCTTTTTGCAACTTGTGTTCTTTATTCTCTTGGGCAACGTATTTCTTTGCGGCGATTGATAGGCTTTCGTACTCGGAGTGTTCCAACGTAACCTTTGAGGACAGCACCATCGGTTTTGCCTCGATTTTCTCAACGGCTTCAATAGCAACATTTTGTTTTTGAATTTTCTCCACTTTCTTTTCTAAAGCGGAAAACTCTTGTGCTTTCTGTTCCGTCTGTTGCGTTAGCTCAGCAAGTTCCTCCTGCCGTTTCTCACGCTTATATTCCAAAACGCTTAGATGTTCACGCTGTTCGCCTTTCTGCTCCCACTCAATGCCATGCTCCAACATGATTTCCGCAAGGGCTTCTTTCTCTTTCTGTACCCACAGATCACGCTCCGTCAGAGATCGTCCCTCGCCGATAATGCCTTGATCAGCAAGAGCCTGTTTCAGTGACACACGGGTGGAAAGACCTCGTTTGCTCCCTGTTGTAAAGGGGATGAAGTCGATGTGCAGATGGGGCGTTGCTTCGTCCATGTGGAGGTGGGCAGAGTACACATGGAGCTGCGGATTGCGTTCCAGAAAGCTCCGGTAGAACTTGTCCAGGATGGTCTTTGCAAGCTCTGCGTTCTCTCCGGCAGCGCCCATATCGTCTTTATTGCCTACTTGGAAAATGACTTCATAGAAAGTTTTTTCCTGTTTGCCATCACGGATTTTTTCGTAGTAATTTTCGATACGGCGGTCTTTGCGTTTCTGCTTTGCGTTAAATTCAGCGAGAGCCGTATCGAACAGTTGGTTGTACGCTTCTTCGATGGGAGTGTGGCAGTATTCGATGTTTAGATGGGTACGAGTCGGGTCAACATTTTCTGCAAGGTAAGTGCGGCGGTTATGAGCAACGACACCGTCACCGGACATTGCGCTGATTGTTCGCTTCAAAAATGTCACCTCCGATTAAGCGGTAATTTGATTGATATTCCTTTCGCCGCCACAGCGGCGGATTTTGTCAAAAGTAACGCAAAAGCACTTTTGACAGCAGAGCCATCAAAAGAGCATTGCGCTCTCCGAGGGGGTATGCGGCTTCTGCGGAAGCCTCTGCCGTCTTTCTCGGCTTGCAGGTAGTACCCACATCCTCAAAATACGGCGTGACCGACGGCCTTTCCGCAACCGGATTTGCTTCAATGCCGCCGCCCACAGGCAGAGAAGATTTTGAAAATCCTCTCTGCCATCCATCTCCAAATCTGCGGATTTTTCGATGGGACGGGAGATACGGTGGGGGTCTGGTCTGTGTCGGCCAATGTGCTGCCTTGTCTGCCATTCACAGGAGCGTGCCACGCTCCTGTCACAGTTCCCAAGGAGGAGTAGTCCAGCGGTAGCTCTGCGGAACGCCGCGTCGGTCAAGATATTCCTGCCTTACCTGTTCCCGCTGTTCCTCGGTAGGCGCTGTCTTGTATTGGGAGTAGAGCTGTCGGTTGAGCATTGCGTCCAATTTCTGCTCTAAGCCTTGTCGGATTTCTTCTTCGCAATCATCCTCACCATTGAGGTGATAAAGCACCAGATCGACGAACAGCTCATAGGGTATCTGAACGCTTTTCATTCGATTCGTCTCCTTTCCGAAGTGAAAGTTGTCAAATTGGCGACTTTCACTTTCGCAACGATAGCGACGATTGCAACGGTGACTTGGGTGGTATCATTTTAACTGTTGCGACCGTCGCGACCGTTGCACTTCGGTTTAATTTGTTGTACAGATCAGCTGCACACGTCTGCCGGAGTGTCTGGCTTTGTTCTCGTAGCGGATGCCGTATTCGTCTGCCAGTCTGCCGCATTTGACGTTCAAATACTTTGTCAGGGCATTTGCCGCCATTCCGATATTGAGTTTTTCAGCAAGCTCCGAGGGTGAGCCTGTCCATTGCGGATGTTCCGGCGTAACCAGCTTTGCCACCGCTTCCAATACAGGATCGGGTGGTTCCCTGTAAAGTTCGGTTTCAGTTTTGTCCAGATTCCATATCTGTGTGTTCGGATCTTTGCTCAGATAGAGGATCTGGTCCTGCTGATCCCGTCCGACCACGTCAACGGTTGCCTCCAGCGCTGTCCGCTTTTTCTTCTGCATGAGCAGGGAGCCGTCCGCACATCCGAGCAATCCTGTCGTGCCGGAGATCATCTCAAAGCTGTCACCGGCAGGTTGTTTTCTTGTATGATGGACGATCAGAACACAGATGCAATGCCTGTCAGCAAATTGTTTGAGTCTGCCGATGATTTCGTAATCGCTGGCATAGCTGTACGCCTCACCGCCAACCTCGCGAATTTTCTGCATGGTATCTATGATGACGAGTTTGCTATCGGGATGCTCGTTTATGAAGAATTCAAGCTGTTCGTCAAGCCCATTTCCGATTTTGCTCGCTGCCGTTGCGAAATAGAGACTGCCGCTGTCCTCCACGCCGTACATCATGAACATACGGTTTTGGATTCGCTGATAATCGTCCTCCAACGCAAGATACAGCACCGTTCCCTGATGCACTTCGTAATTCCACAGCTTTTTTCCTGTGCTGATGTGATATGCAATCTGCGCTACCAGGAATGATTTGCCGATCTTCGGAGCACCGGCGAGAATGTACGCGCCCGCATAGAGCAAGCCGTCGATAATCGGCGGTCTGCTTTGATATGTGGTCTGGTACAACTCGCTCATGGAAACCGTGTGCAGATAGTACGGGTCTGCCATGCGGCGCATCTGACGATAGATTTCTTCAAGATTTTCCGAAGAATTTTCGTCCAGCTGATTGATTTCTTCATCAAAGGCGGGTATACTGTTCTCGGTTGAATTGTAAAGCGGCTGCCCATCATCTGCGCCAACAGATGTGTCCGGGGCGGTCGTTTTCTCTTTGCA
>ERZ827440.2033-NODE-2033-length-19325-cov-5.733057_pt1 | contig 19325 bp, 13 predicted proteins | sample MGYA00519774_ERZ827440 | MGnify/ENA primary metagenome ERZ827440 (study PRJEB31778, sample SAMEA3449302) | human gut metagenome | biome: human gut; feature: human-associated habitat; material: faeces | place: United Kingdom | collected 2010/2012 ... | reverse complement strand
AACGCAACTGTTGCGGTTACCTTTGCAGTGTTGCACTTACTTTTTCAATCAACCGCATTTTTATATTGAACTATCATGCCATTTTCATATCGACATAAACGTCCAAGAGGAAGATAATCATAAGGATTATCGGTCAACGTGGAAATAATCAAAGCTAATAAATATCGCATAGTCGGTATTTCGGTCAAATCACCGGATCGTTTCATTTTGCGTATTCTTAAGCATTTCCACAAACCCAAAAAACCCACAATAATACCGACTAATAAAATAAATATTCCTAGCCATAAAACTGGATTTCCGAATGCAGCGTTACTATACAAAGGTATTACAAGAGCCAATAAATCAAGAATTGATACAAATACAGCAAGCAATACTTGTATCATATTAGCTGTATTTTCCGCCTTTTCCCAAATTTGCTTTTTGGTACAGTCGGATGTTGTTCTGGTCTCTCCAGGATTGCTACATCCTATTATTAGCGATCCATTAAAATGCGACTGCTCAAAATTAATGTTTATGTTGTTGTTGCTTTCTTTATTAACTATAGACATATGTGCCCCCACATAAATTTGTCATCAATGTTTAAACCTATAATTTATTAATACTAAATTATATAAAGGTCTGATTATTGCAGCTTGAATAATAAGCCGCAAAGCAGCAGGATTCCAAGGCGATGGTTAAACAAAACCCTTTAAAACAATTCTTCTACCTACTCTCTTAATCTAATACCTTCATCAATCAACCTGCTTTTGCTTTTGAGTCTTACCTTGCATTAAAGAACAATTTATCTCACCCAATAAAAAGGTTATTTCTTCACGGTTCTTCAAACGAAACAAGTTTTATAAATACTCTTCTAGCAATCTCAACTTTCTTTTAGCTCTTATCCCCCTTATTTGCTGGATCCCCTATTTGCTTATTTACTTGCCTGGATTCATTTTTGGAGACACGCTGTCTTCTCTTGCTCAAGCAATGGGGTTTGCTCCTTATAGCAACCATCATCCATTTCTCTATACCATGTTTATTAAAGTCTGCCTAAAAATAGGCAATATTTTAGGAATCGGAAACACAGGTGGATGCGTTCTGTATTGCCTAATCCAAATGGGATTCATGGCGTATGCATTTTTCTATTTGTCTAGATGGATAACTACCCGCTGCTCACTAAAAAACTACTGGCCCCTCATTATTGTTCTTATTTTTCCCTTTCGCCTCATATCGCCACTTACTCTATTGCAATGTGGAAAGATCCATTCTTCTCCACTGCCCTGACCCTTGCGACGCTCTTGCTAATGGATTTTGTTCTGTCTAAAGGCGCCATCATCAAATCCAGCAAAGCATGGTTGCCCTGTTTTCTAATCCTTCTTTTAATTGTTGCGTTTATCAGGAATAATGGTATTTATATCATTGCTTGTACTGAAATTATTTTGTTAGTCTATTGGTTGGTTACCAAAAGAAATCCCGAGCGCAACTTTGCCCATATCGGAAAGCTAACTGGACTCATTGCTTGTGTTGTGGTGTTATGCCTCGTTGTAACAGGCCCTATTTATAAAACCTTAGGCGTCGCTTCATCTCCTAAAGTTGAAAGTGTAGGAATTCTGCTTAATCAGATGGCACGAGTAGCGGCGCTTGATGGAGATATAACTGAAAGCGATAGAGAATATTTAAATTCGATAGTTTCACTAGACGAATACAAAACTCTTTACTCCCCTACATGTACCGACCGCCTTAAATGGAGTTCTTCATTTAATAACGCCGCATTAGAAAACGACTTCTTTGCACACTGGCTTTCCTTGTTTGTCCAGAATCCACGTGCCTATTTCGAAGCATGGGAATTACAAACATTTGGATTTTGGGCGGTTAATCAACCTAATATTTATACAAAGCTCAATATTAGCGGGGGAGTACCTCGCAACACTGTCGAGGCATATGCTGCTGATTTGGATGTTTACCAGATTAATGCCGAAAACAAATTAGGACACGATTCCTTACGTAACGTATTTCCACAGGACAGCCGGTCAATTCCTGTGAGCATTATCTTCTGGTCGGTTGCGTTCTTGTCCATCTGCCTATGTCTTGGCGGACGCGCACGCTGGGTTATTGCATTAGTGCCGTCATTAGCTTTGCTAGGTACGCTAATTGTCGCATCGCCCATTTGGTATTGGCCGCGCTATGGTGCCGCTGTTCAGTTCTTGATTCCATTTTATGTGGCATTGGTTGTGCTGGCCCAGCAGCAAGAGAGGCAAGAAAAGGGATAGGGTCTCATGACGTTGCCCACACTAAAAGAGCTGCTCATTAATTAGCGTGTTTCATACACGGACTAATCATGAGAAGGGATAAGGTCGTTACTTTTGATTGGTCATTCTTGCTTGGCTTTTCGAATTGGATGGCTTTCTTTTTCGAAAGCCATCCAAAAACATTTACTGTACACCTTTTACTTACGGCCCTTAAAGTAATGCCAAACCAGATGGTCAAACCCATGACGACTTATTCTTTCATTGTTTGGATCATTTTTTTGAGCTTCATCAATTATTTCATCGATGCATTTTTGATATTCAGGATATTCGCTCAGCTCTTTTAAAGAACGCTGATTTAAGCCGTAATGCTCAAGATATTCTGGAAGAGCCATTTTCACTACATTATCGTAAGCCGAATAGTTGTCCTGCTCTGATTCACGCTCGAACAAATAGTAGCAAGCCCATCGACAAAACTTCGAAGCAAAAGACAGATTTGACCTTCCGTGAATTTTTGAATCACTGTCGACTTTGGGTTCGGTTTTACGACTCAATATATTAATTAGTTCATATTCGGTTCCCTTAGGATCCTTCAAGTAGGACAAAAGCTTTTCCTGTGGAATTTCATAAATTCTTTTCGAAATTTGCTCGTAGCCAACCCGATCTGAATTCAAATGCGTTGAGTTCTCTTTATCGACCGCTCTAAAAAAATTCCAATATTGGATGTCAACTCAATTAGTTGCGCAGTTCCTAATCGGTCTATCCGATTTATGCTTCTCCATTCCGCAATAGCAGTTACGCCTGTCTCGAAATATTTAAAATCATAATTTCTATATGTTAAATAGCTACATTTCAGTAACTAGAAGCTACTTCACTTGCCGCCCCCATAGCTAACCCTATTTCGTGTCAATATATTTAATGAATTCTCGAGGTCTTTTAACTCATTAAATATATCGTTGCAGCGACTTCTAGTGATTGAAGGTGCACGAAAAACGCTATTTGCACCATGCTAAATTTTTAAATGTTTTTGTCCATAAACTTAACTGCAACAAAAGACAATCACAATATTGTTGTCAATTGCTTACAGTAGTTTTTTTGACATCAACCACCTCATTCCGTTTTAGTGCATCAAGAGACGATCTATATCTACCTCATGGCCTAATCAAATAATGAATCAGCCCTCTTTTAATCCTGAAGTTTCAGGGCATACATTAGACTATTGTCATTTAGATCTTCTGCCACGAGTACGCTTTGAATTTTGCTCCAAGGTATATCTTAATAGTGCAAAAACTAACCGCCCATCAACAACCAACTTACAAAAATACTGGAAGAACTTAAAGCTCACTCTTAATATTCAACGTATAAAATAAATAAAAAGCTAATTGTTCAACAAATATTTTTTAGGTGAGCATAATGCAAGAAGTCGTTTCAATACCAATTTCGAAACTTCACCTCTGGACAGAAAACCCGCGTGATCCAGTAGACACCACTTTATCTGATGAAGAGATAATCATCAGGGCAATAAACGACCCTAGCAACAACTGGAATTTAGATAAACTACTAAATAATTTTGGGGATCAATACTACTACAACCAATTGCCAACCGTTGTTTTAGAAAATAATTCATATATTGTCTATGACGGAAATCGTCGTGTCGCGTTATTAAAATGTATACAGTCTTCCGAACTTTTTAGTATCGCCACCGGGAAATTCGCAATATTTGCTCCGAGTTCAAGCATGCTCCACCAAACTGAATTGCCTTGCAATTTATGCGATAAATCAACTGCTTTAGATATTGTAGAATCAATGCATAGATCCTCTAACAAATGGGGGAAACTTCAATACGAATGGTTTCTTTATTATCATAGAAATCACAATAAAGGACCTTTGATGCTCTTGAATGAGGTGGTTCCTCATCTAGTCGAAAACGAACCCCTTCTGAATGAGGAATATGTCGAACAACGTTTGCTAACCAATACGAACCTTAATTCAATCGGTTTTTCCATCGAAGATGGGGAGCTATACACAAATCACGATCCTGAAATCGCTATTTCAATCTTAGAAGACATAGCAGATATTAGACGAAGAAAAATAAGTGACGCAAGGCATCTACCTGGAAAACTAAAAATCGCTTTAAAGCAGTTGAACCCTAGTAAATACGACGACATAAAAGCGTATTCTTCTTCAGCCAGAAAAACAGCACTGACAGGAGAAAAATCAGCTAAAAAGACTGAAACATATAGCTCTTCACCACGATCAACCAGCAGCAAACGAACACCAACACGAAAGTCTAAGTCGTTATTTAACGGTCCACTTCGTCCCAAAGGAGATTACTCAAACACCATCTACCTTGCAATTGAAGATATTTATTCTTTATACCGGAGAAATGAAACCAAGTATTCAAGGTTACTTCCAATATTAGGTTTCTCATTACGTCTTTTTTTGGATATAGTCGCTCGTGAATATTATGAAGAAAATGATCCTGAACAGGCGAATAAAGACGAAGCATATTCATCTTTTCTTAAGGAGATAGTAAAGCCCGAAATCAAAAGCAATTCGTCACTTCTTTTGAAAAATGACTACTCTTTAATAGCTGATTGGATCAATGGGTCTGTTTCCTTTGAAGCACTACTTGGTAAATGGGCCCACGGCTCCGCAACCGCTACTTTAGATGCCATAATACGCTGCTCAGAAATAATTAGCTTTATTGTAAGAAACTTCTGGTGGAAAGATTAGCCACATTCTATCCCTACCCACGGGTGATCTTTTTTGTTTAATGCTTCCAATGCAAGCTAGACAGATCGATACCCCCTCAGAGCTTACTTGTTCTTTGGCAAGCAGCAGAACTATCGAAGAAAATTATGAGAATTTTCTAAGCGATATTAATTCATCAGGAATTATCAGTAGCTTAAGAGCGCACTTGATTGCTGCTACTCTCTGGTTCCCTTCACAAACAATAAAGCCACGTAAAAGGGCCGAGATCAACAGCATTAAGCCCGTTAATTGAAGTATCTTCAGCAGGCAAAAACAAGTTTATATAAGGACTGATCACTTCCCCTGTTAGCTAATAATTCATAAAGCACATCTTGCTCATCATTAGTAAAAACACCTGGATTATTAAGAGAAAACTTTTCAGTCAAAATAATTGGTTTACACCGTCCATTTATGCTCCCGCACAAAACAACTTAAAATCGTATTTCTACTTTCCTTTTCGATCGCTAATATAATATTTAATTTATCTGTCTGCTTGATAAAAGATAGCAATACCACCCAATAGTAGGATCGAATCGTGAATATTAGACGAGTTGAAGTTGAGCAATTTAGAATGCTCCATAACCAATCATTTGAGCTGGGTAGCAAACTAACAGCTATCCTTGGACAAAATGGGACTATGAAAACAACCCTACTAGGAATGGTTGGTGAACCGTTTCGCTTTGAAGCGAAGAGCCCCGATGGCGAATCTTATAAGGTTATAGGAAATGGACTCTTTCAGCTTAAATTTAGCGATGCATTCAAATTTTCCGATGGCCCAAACGGACTTGAAAGAGCCGGCAACCATAGATGGAGTGTCTACATTGATCCATCAATATACCCCGAAGAAGTCTATAGAGCTAGAACTATTCCAAGAACCAACATTGAGAAGAATGACATCCGAACCTGGTCAGGTGAAACCAAAGCAAAGGGAAGTAAACATATTCAATTTCCTTGCATCTACCTTTCATTGAAACGATTAGTCCCTATAGGAGAAGAACGCAATATCGATCATCAACCTATCGAACTTTCAGAAAAAGAAAGTAAGTGGTTCGAAAAATATCACAAACGAATCTTATTGATCGGCGACGAAATGAAAGAGGCAGAACTGGTTCATTCCCGAAATAAAAACACGCTAGGATTTGCAACAAATCGATATGATTCTTTAACCAATTCAGCAGGTCAAGACAATATTGGAAAAATTCTTCTTTCGATCTTGTCTTTCAAACGCCTGAAGGAAGACCTAGGCAAAGATTATAAAGGCGGACTACTTCTCATTGATGAAGTAGATGCCACTCTGTATCCCGCTGCTCAAAAGAAATTAATTGAATTCCTTCTTAAAGAGACTGGAAGCTTAAACCTTCAGGTGGTATTTACGACGCATTCCCCAGACACCATAAAAGTCTTATTTGATGAAAGGTATTCATCCCAATGCAAAGTTATTTATCTCGAAACAAGAGATAGAGAAACTGATATTTATGAAAATTTGCCCCTCTCAAGGATTTTGGCACATTTGAGGGCAGAAGTCGCTTCAGAACATACTATCAAGATCAAAGTTTTGGCCGAAGATGACTCCACTCGGATGTTTCTTAAAAAATTAATTCCACCAGAGCTAAGAGGAAAGCTAGATTATGTCAATATTTCTATTGGGCATGGTGAACTCAACAAATTAAGAAAATCAGGCTTTACGGAAATAGAAAATTCAATATTTGTATTCGATGGAGATGTAAACACCGAAACCAAAAGCTATAAAGCTGAAAATGTTCTATCACTTCCAGGAGGAGATGCTCCAGAAGTAGTACTTTTTAAATTCGTCGATAGCCTCCCCGAGAGGGATAAATTTTGGTCCAATCTACCAGGTGGCTACTCCAAGCAAATTTGTTTAGAAGGATTCGAATCATTTGATGGAAAAAGCGTTGACGAAGCTAAGAAATGGTTTGCTCGCGAAAAGAAGTACTTTGGACCAGGTTGTTCAAAACTTTTAAATAGATGGAAAGAGTCGAATAAAGATGTAGTTGAAAAATTTCAGAATAAACTAGTATCAGCATTTCTGTCTGTAGGCGGTACACTGTAGTTATTTACTATCAAACGAACGAATTGGCGAGAAGGGAGGTTTAGATGCCCGCAACTTTTACTCCGTTGCGTTACCCCGGAGGAAAATCATCGTTATACCCATTAGTAACCAAGATCATCAATGAAAGAGATCTGAAAATTCACACATATATAGAGCCATTTGCAGGGGGAGCAGGCTTGGCCATGAAACTTCTCATGAAAGAGGATGTTAACGAAATTATTATTAACGATTTAGACCCCGCTATTGCAAGTTTTTGGCAAAATGTCCTCGATTCAAGTGATGATTTAGTTTCTTTCATCAACGATGTAGATATCACCCTTCCAAAGTGGGAAGAGCAGCGAAGTATATACAGATCCTTAAGAGCAAAAGCTCTGAAAGAGTATTCTAATGACAAACAAACTGGTGAAATACACGCACCATTAGATTATTTAACGCACCAAGAAAGATTCTTACTAGGTTGTGCGGCATTTTTTCTCAATAGAACCAATCGTTCCGGCATTATGGCAGGTGGCCCAGTTGGAGGAAAACATCAAAAGGGAAAATACAAGATAGATGCCAGGTTTAATAAGGGTAATCTTATAAAAAAGATAAAGCAAATAGCATCACTTTCTCATTGCATAAAATCATATAACTACGATGCCAAGCAATTTATCAGTAAGATAATAGTCCCACTATCAAAAACTCAACCTGCTATCCTAACTTATTTTGATCCGCCCTACGTAGATAAAGGACCCGGACTATACCAAAACTCTCTAACAGAGCAAGATCATCGCTTATTATCAGAAATGATCCATCAGTGCCCCGGAAATTGGATTGTCACTTACGATGATTGCAATTTGACTCACGATTTATATAAAGACCTAAACATAAGCAATCTCACGATTAAGTATTGTGTGTATAGAGCAAAAACAGGAAAAGAAATTCTTGCCCTAAGCGAAGGGCTATCAGATAAAACCCGGAGTAACGTTTCTGGAGAGAAAAGTATAATCTGAAAGGCGAGATAATTACGCCAAGAGCATTCGTAACTGTAGTAGCCATAATTCATTCCCCTCTCTAACAGTGGCACAATTCCATAATCAGAGTTGACAATTACAATACAATTCGTTATTGCTTTTTCTACTCCTCTAGAAGGAAGGAAATAAACGCACAGCAAACAGCAAACCCTACCGACTAAATCCGTTCTTAGAATTTTGCAGGATAGATAAAAACTTACTGAACGTCTCAAGAGCAGCAATTATAGCATCGACATCGTATTGCGAAGGCAATACGTAGTGCTCTTTCTCTAGCTGCGATTGTATTAACCGAGCTATTTCTAAAAACTCGTCTTCGGGATACAAATAACTAGTATCCTTAATTCCCAAATCTTCTAGCCATTCCTTTTTGGGTCCAGTTAAGCCGAATTTATAAATAAGTCTATTACTGAGATTAAGTTCGGTGAGCTTAATATCTTTTCGAGAAGAAAACTCTGATCCTACTAGGTATCCTTCCTGAAAAAGGGACGTTTTGCATTTGGAGGCATTAAATTTAAGAGTCGCATTAAATACAACTCACCCTCAGCGTCAAATGTAATGGGTCCGCAAACATACGGCATACCAATCACATAGACAACAGGCTGCGTACTTAAATCTGCTTCCGCCCAAGCAAACATACAAGCAATTCGCAAAGATTGTGTTATATCAATTAAAGGAGTAGGACAAACTTCATAATGTTGCAAAATTGCCCACTGCATGATTTTGCGACGCTGCAAAATCTTGAAAACAGGTCCAGAAAATGACCGATCTTTGGTATATTGAACCACCAACTCGCAAGCTCTATTCAGCATATTAAAATTGTTATTTATTTGCTGTATCGCCATCTTGCTAGAGCCAGACCCAAAATCCCCTCTGTAAATACTAGGCAAGACTGAAGACTTGCTATTATCAGCACCAACTTTATATTCTCTATTTTGACCGCGATAGTAAGGAACCAGTGCTGGGTTCATAATGGCTATACTTGCAATTAATTCAACCAACTTACTATAAGTTTCTACTGGATACGGATCAGCTGATGCAATGGCATTATTGTCTACTCGGCTAGAATGGAGGGCTCGTTTCAGCTCTTCTGGTAAATACAAACCCGTTAGCGCCTTCATCAGCAACAGCTCCTTATTGCTCTTTATTTTATAAGTTTTAGTTTAACAATATCTTATATCACCAGATCAAGAGCACGAAACCTATTCCGATTTAATTAGCTAAAACATAAATCGTGAGAAATCGAACGAGAAGTAGAAAAATCAAAGCAAAGCATACTACATAACTCCTTGAAGTTGAAATACCTAGAAATGAAATTGCATTCGTTAGTTTAAAACGATCCCTGAAGCTTCGACGCTTAACCATGCCGCGCCTGGTGTTATACCACAATATTGCCAGTACTGAATCGCAATCTTCAGCAGTGCTCAATTACATAAATGCTTAGTACTACTTGGTTGGCGGGCTCTAACTACTTACCCTCAAAAGGGTCCTCGTATTCTTTAACACTTAATTTATCCAGCGCAATATCTTTTGCTTCTTGTTCTCGAATATATTTGGCTATTGTTTTCTCATTCAAACCCACCGTAGATACGTAGTACCCCACTGCCCAGAACTCTCTATTTCCGTATTTGTATTTCAGGTTCATATGACGATCGAATATCATGAGGGAACTTTTACCTTTTGCCACCCAATATTTGGGCAACGCTGTATTTGGGAGGGATCGCCACCGCACCAAAAAATGCCTACGGTTAGCTGTTATTCCTGAGCCAGAAGTGTGCCGATCCAAAACAAAACGATGAATCAATTAAGGACCGATTGTCAGAATAAACCATATGCAATATTCATCTAATTAAGATGTTTCTTAATCGTTTTCAGCATGCCATCTAATAAACCAATTTGCATCGCGCGAAAGAAGCTGGATGATCTTATCTTCAAGCACCTCATTCGCGAAAGCATGATTTTTACTTAAACACAACACCTTAAAAACTACTTTGTCCGAAGGATCGCTAGTTGCAGCATAAATGTCGTCAGCATATTGTTCCACGCCCCAACGCTCCGAACATGCAGCTAAGCAATTAACTGCTTTACACCTAACATCATCATATTCATTATTTAGCAATGTCATACAGACCGCATTAACCAGTTCTTGGTCTGCATTTTTAATGATATTGGAAGATATTAGCCATTCGAGAATTTCTGCATACTGAACGCGAGCACGCAAATCTAGCTTATCAACAAGAACTCCCCGTACAAGATATTTAGTTGAATCAGTAATTTCCGCTGCAACACAAAGGGCTAAATATAGCACCTTCCAAATATCCTTTTTGTAAGGATCCCAAAACGTGATTTCATCCACTTCCTGTTTATAGTGTTTCAATTTTGCAATACTTTCTTGCCAACCTGAATGAACACCACGATTAAATATTTTGCTTGCACAATAATACTTAACCAGCACTTTTATGGGTGCATTCAAAGAAGATAGATCTCCTTTATAAGAATTCATCGTAGAAATAATTCTTTCCATTGATGTATCTAGATCTACCCATTCATCTTGGCGAAGATTGCTATTTAGTAAATCGCAAATAGTATTCTCGGGTGTATACCAAAAGCCAACATGTCTTTCTTTAACGTTGTTCTCTCGGTATTGACGCTCTAGCTCAAGAAGACACGCTTTCAGGGTGTGACCCTGTTGCTTTGTCGCAAAACAATAGTTTGCTTTTTCTAGATCATGCGAAGAATCAACTTGCTCGTCCGTTAATAGTTTTGCCCCTATTTCATTTTCCAATACGCCAAATGCTGCAAGAGAAACATTGGAACGCAATAATTCTTCTGAATTCTCTCGTATTGAATTCCCCAATGCCGTTAATTTGTCCTTCGGGCAGGAAGACCAACTATTGCCTATAAGGATTTTTTGAACAACATTTTCAGTAATATATAGCTTCTCGGAAATAATTCTGACAAGAATGTCTGCCAATTTTGCTTGGTTAATTCTTAATTTAATAGCATTTATTGCTTTTAACCACTCTTCCCGACATTCCATATATTGATCAATATTTGACGTTAGAGCGTTTTCTACCTGCTCAAAAACTGAATCAGAAAAATACGATGCGAGACACTGAATCACATAACATTTTGTCCTTGGTATACAGTTTTTTTGCGCTTTCTTTGTTAAACCCCATAACTCATCTGCTTCAGCTTTGATTATGTCTGCTATTTGATCATTATTAGTTGAGTAGCACTGTTTAAACTCCTTTCCTAGACCTGACAAAACAAGTAGTTTTAGTCCATCCAATAACAAAACTTGCTTTCGATACAGAGCTGCATAATTAATTAATATATGAGCCACTAACTCCCTTCCGTAAGCGAAGCTAGCAATGCTTCCATAAAGAACCGATACGAATACGTAGGTCAAGGCTGCATTAAGAGCATTCGCCAAAGAAGAATCGTGTATCACCACGGTATAGGGACTACGTTCGCGCACCTTTCTTGTGCTTTTTTCTAGTTGATCTAAAGCTTCTTTTTCATATTTTGTTGCGAGAGGAAAAACAACAGGAATAGCTCTTTCCTCTATATCTTTTTGAGTATCAAAATATGTTTGAATTGCTTTATCCTCATCAAATAACGCAAGATTTCGTTTATCAATCAGAATATTTCCGTACAGCCATGAATTCTTGTTAGAGATCGAAACTCTCGCATTTTCAACCATGGTTTTCGCTTTTTCATGATCTCCATTTATAAAAGCATTTAGAGCTTTTAGGCGGAATTGAAGCGTTTTATCACTAATCCCTGAGTGCTCCATAGCCCTAAGAATAGATCTATAATATGGCTCTAATGAAAACGCCTCACCCGATATAATCCAACTGCATATTTGCTGGCCCAAAGGAGCTAAATAAGGATCAGTCTGAACGTCTGACCCCTTGTGAAATTTATATCCATAACGTTCGGATAACAGCCCGACAGACTCACCAAATGCTGCTAGCACCTCTTTGCTAATAAGGTTACTTTCAGGATCATTGATATAAACCCCAGAAGCTCTCCCTATCACTTGATTAAGTGCGTTATTTCTAAAAATGGTTACTAAATCATAGTTTAGTTCTCTGACAATATATTTTGCTAGATCTTCTATAAGTCCATTGTAGGTCTTTGTTAGGCAATGATCTGTGCTGTGCACATACCTCACAATGTCCTTCACATTTGAATCGTAATTTTCACCAATAAGAATCAGCAAAAGAGGCTTCTTAATCTCTACCGCAAGTCTGATTTCTTCCTCGGTACCCGGGCGTAGCTCTCCCCGAATTATTGAAACTAAGATATCGCATTGTTGAACATTCGCACGATAATAATTACGGGAAGGCATTACCGAAGCATGATCTTCTATCGCAAAAGCACGAAAAATTTCTGTTCCATTTATGGCTTTACTTATCATATCTCTAAGTTCTAGCCACGAAAAATTCCCCTCATCACGCATAGAAGAACTGATGAATACTTTCAATTTCTCGCAGTCCCTGTATAAATAATATGCCTCTCCAAAAGCTCCGCCATCATCAAAATCTATTTCTCGACTGTTCATATAATCCGCTTTCGTTTCATTAAGCCTATAGTTCATTTATTCAGATATTCGTTACAGATTTCTTGTCTACCTTATATCACAATGATACACTTATAAACAAGTATTTTGTTTATAAGTGTAAAGGCACGCAAAATGAAGCTTTTAAAAATACAGGTTCAAGGTGTCCCCCTGTTTAAAAACGATACGTTTGAATTGGATCTCTACGCTAAAGATCGTGTTCCTCTTCCTGAAGACGAAACACTTGCTCCCAACGATGTCTTCAAGTTGACCAAAAATGATGCTATCTATTCCCAGAATATAATTGGATTAGCAGGTGTTAACGCAACTGGCAAAACTACTGCCCTTAATCTAATCTACCTTGTTCTAACCATACTTACCCAGCCCACCGTCGTTCGCGGTTTTGTCAATAGCACCGCTTCACGAATTGGAAAGATAAATAAAGAAGTAACTATCCAAGCTATTTTTTGGCAAGATGGCCATTACTACCTTCTTGAATCAGTCCTAGAACATGCCCTAGGTCCCAACAAAGAGAATGACACATTATTTGTTGACACCTTTTCATTTATCGATGAAACACTTTGGCAGTTTCGAGGGAGCCGCATTTCGCGCTCAAATCTTGCCTCATTTGAAAACTTTAAAGAAAAATCGCAGGTTATTACGCGGAGAAACGGTCCCGAAGACGATAAAACGGTCCTCCCTGAAAATGTTCGAGCCTTCTTGAATGACGGACTCAGCATTGTGTTTCCTCTTATCAAAAGAGAAGATGTTTATATTGAAGGCCGAAATAAAAAACTTCCTGAAAAGACCCTTTCGACTCCCATTGTCCAAGCTTTCGATAATAGTGTTGAATATTTGGAATGGAATGCTGAATCGAGCGTGTATAAATTAAAGTTCTTTAATGAACCCGAACAAATTGTAAGCGCAGATGTCGCTAACGCAATTCTTTCTAGAGGAACAGTTGAAGGTGCCGAATTGGTAACGCGCGCCGTTGATGTTCTAAAAAAAGGAGGATGCCTGGTAATTGATGAGATCGAAGAAGCTCTGAACCGTTCTTTGGTTTCTACGGCAATCGATTTATTCGCTTCCCCAGTAACAAACCCCCATGGGGCTCAGCTCTTCTTTTCCACCCATTACCCGCAACTGCTCGATTCAGTTCACCGCAAGGATAATATCTACGTTTTAGTAAGAAACGAAAACTATAAAACTGAAGCCATAAAGTTTTCGGATAAAGTGAAACGCATTGAAAACAAAAAAAGCGAGGTAATTATGGCGAACCTTATCAAAGGATCCACTCCTCGCTATCCTGATGTTCAGGCCATGCGCGATTACGTTAGGAACTATGTCAATGCGCAATAATATTGACATAAAAAGTGAGCTAACCACCCATTATGTCCTGTTTAGCGTAGAGGGCACTGCGGAAGGTGTCATTATCGATAAGTTGGTGGGCGCCGAAGCACTCCTGGTACCCACCAACCGAATAGTTAAAGACCGTATGACATTCAAACCATTCACTCGCCAGAGGAAAGCGAAAAGCATTGCCGAGCAATACTTGAATGAAAACTACCAAACCGAAAGCGCCACAGAACTATTAATTGCTCGAATAATAGATAGCAGCACTCCTTCATTCTCTTTGCCAAGACAATATAAGAATGCTGCTATAGTTCGAAATTTCGTTACTTCTCCAGAAATCGAGATGCTCGCTATTTATAAAGAGAATGCCTGCGATTTATGGAAAAGGCGAAGTCGAACAAATAGACAATTGAAGCCTTGCGAATTCTGTAAGCAAGATCTCAAATTACCCGATATAAAAAGTGCGACATTCCTCAACGAATACTGGAATGATCCATTTGAAATCATACGATGCATTAAGCGTTATTCGCAGGATCATTCAAATCGAGATTCAAATTCTTTTCTTTTGGCAGATCTGTTGGCTTAGGGCAATATTTTTTATTGACTTTAATTTTTACTTGGTGCAACAAGCTTGATTTGAGAATATCCGTCGTTGATTCAGGCGATTTTCAATATCCTTGAACAGAATCGTCTATCGCGTCTTATTACGGTCACTCACTTTATCACTTACACTCACTCACAATTATCACTAACAAGTGCGAGTGACAAAGCTATTTTGTGAGTGACGGAGAAATCCTTTGTAAAAACAACAAAAAGAGCGGCTAATATACGCTGGTCAGAGCTCAATGCGTCTCTAACGCTTATCCCTCATCTATCACTCGCACTTACTTGCAATTGTTAGTAAGCGTGAGTGATAGATGTAAGTGATGCAAATAATATGCCCATGCCGCAATACTATTTCTTAAATTATTAAGAAAATGATCAATGAATATATTACTGGAGCAACAAAAAGAGACGATCTGAGTAGAACATTTTAAGCTCCTACTCGTATCGTCTGCACCATATAAATCACCCTCTCTAATCTGAAATATTGTGACGACCTGAACAATCGTCACTATCCAGTGAGAGGGCGATAATGTAACGCAGCATACTATCCATCCGCTTAGTGGATGGTTTATTGTTTCGGACGCTTCGCGTCCTCAACATGCTGAAACCATTAAAACAGAAAAACACTCTTGCCATATCACGGCTGATCAAAGAATGCTGCAAAGAAGGTCTTATCAAAGCAGAAGATGAAAATGCGGGTACAAAATATAAGCGATACATACCATCGTGGGCGTAAAATTCTCTTTATCACTGAAAATCATTTTGTTTCATGGAGTGATATACACAATCAAATTACCTGGGAAAACATGTGAAACGGAACGCTATTCTCTTTATCACTGAAAATCACCTATAAGAAAAGCAGAATACTGGTGATACTGAAAGAATAATATTACATGGTGCTGAAGCGAAATTGCGACAGTACTACAGCGTGCAATTGCTCAGGGCAGGTTTATCATGTAGTCTTCTAGCAAATCTGCTGCCACCTCACGGCTCAATATACGCAAGCTACAATCTTCTTCTTTTCCAAACGCGAGCAATGGCAAAGTGCCATACCACACTACCTCTTCGTCAAACACAGCAAGTCCCCAGGGTGCATCCTGCTCCAAACGAACATTGCAGCCGAGCTTCTCGAGCTCTTCTGTTTGTTTTGCAATGCCCACCTTTACCTCTTCACTCTTTGACTCCCTGATCACGCATGTAATTTCCACCCCGCACAAAGAAGCATTCTTTAAGGCCTCCCCAAGATAGCGAATCATTCCTACATGCAAATACGGAGCAGCTATATAAATCGATTGGCTGCTGCAGTCTATATCTTTTCTGAAGGTTGCTTTGCTCTCTGCTGCGCGCATGATTTTGCCAAAAGATTCCGCAGAAACAGAAGCGGAACTGACAGTATAACCCAAATTTGGCCCGATTTCGTATCCTAACTGCGCATATGTCTTTAGTCGTTTTTTGTACATCCTATCCAACATAGGAACCGTGGCATCAACGTAGTCATATACGATCGCATGCCGCTTGCCTTCATAATCACGATGTAGGCGACCCGAATACTGCGTTATTACACGCTCAGCTGAATGAGGAGATGCAAGAAACAGAGCATCCAAACGAGGCAAGTCAAATCCCTCGCCAATATAACTGCCAGTCGCAACAATAACAGGAGTATCAGATTCCGCCTTTTGCTTCTCATCAATTTCATCTAAGCGTTGTTGCTTTTCTTTCGGCGTCCCTTCCCCGGTAAGCAAATATATTTTTGAATCTTTTCTCTGAGCAGGGTGTCTTATTTCTTGATTTTGCGCAAGACGCTCTTCAAGCAGATTTGCAATCGTTTTAGCTTGCGCTTTCCTTTTTGTGACGACTAGAGGTGTTTTACCCGATGTAAGGGCATCAATAACATCGTCAACAATGAGCCGATTTCTGACTGGATTTGTATCGAGCTGGTCCATCACCTGATTTAACGTAAGCCCGTTTTTACCTTGCGCGTTTTTGTCGCCATAGTTAATGCGAATTCTTGTAAAGCGCGGAACTAATATTCTGTCGAATGATTGCTTCTTTGCTTGTTCTTTGGAAGTAACCTTATAGCGAACAGGGCCGAATTGAAGGTATACCATTTTTCCGCGTGCATCTTCACGCTCCGGCGTTGCACTTAACCCAAACAAATAACGTACGCAGAGATTTTTCACCACCAAAGCTGCTTGCGGAGCAGGGGCGTGGTGACATTCATCAAATATTACTAACCCATAACGATTAACTGCAGATTTAACTACTCCTTCACCGAGCTCGTCTTTCTCTATCAGAGATTGAAACGTAGCCACATCGACAATTCCACCAAGGGTGTTTTTCCCACCACCAAGCTGTCCAATAATCGAACGCTTTTTACGACTAGGCTTGCCAGTTTTGGTAAACAAAACAGGCAATTCTTCATTAATTTCCAAAAACTGTTCTAAACTGCTGCCCCACTGCTTTAGTAAAGCAGTGTTAGGAACAATAACTAGAGTAGGCACCTGAAGATGGCCGATAAGAAATGAGGCAATCACGGTTTTGCCAAACCCTGTTGGCGCCGATAGAATTCCATGATCATAAGCAAGGATTACTTCTGCTGCCTTTTGTTGAGATTGCTTTAGTTTGCCTTTAAAACTAACCCTTATAGGATTTACTTCGTTAAAACGATCTTCTATTTTAACTTTACAGGAAGTCGACGATAATAGCTTTAAGAGGGACTCTTCACAACCTCGCGGCAATGCAATGTAGCGCTCGTTTTCTTGACTGAGACTTATAATACGTGGTTTTCCAAAGACCGATTGCCCCATTGCCTGTGCTCGATAAAAATCCGAATTACTATATGCCGCAAGCCGCCGTATTCGATTCTGCGCATAAGCTGATATTCCTTCTTTTGCAATATAGAGCTGATTCGCTCGAATAATGGTAACTTCAGGTGAAACATCTTCAGAAGTTAAAGCACTTCGGTGCCTTAAATAATTTAAATTGCTAGAAGCACCTACTCTGAATTGCCGTTTTAATTCATCATTACCGGCAAATGCATGTGTCGAATTCGTAAGCACATTTTGTATACTCTCAGCTTCAGCACCAGTAGCCGTCTTGTCTTGAGCGCTCCCTATGTCCTTGCTTTCGCTATTAGTACCCCCATTGGTGCTTCTAGAGAATGCCAATATACCAAGTGGCTCACTAGCTGATTGTGTCAAAATGGCATTAACTGCAGATAAAGACGTTTTCTTGACTTGCGAAAGAAACTCCCATTGATCCCGATAAGGCTGCAAATGCTCATCTACAAATACACTATTCCCTTGTCTTCTTGCCCACCCCTGTAAAGGAAGCGCAACAAGACTTCCCAGTCCATCTGTTGTCACTGAATCTTGCGCGGGAAAAAGCCGATCATACGCATCAAAAGAAACTGCGTTAGTCTTATCCATGGCTCGAGTAACAAGCAACATGCCTAAGTTTCTAGCTGTTCTAGGGCTAATAGGCTTCTCGAAAAAGATCCATACATGAGCACCTTTGCCTGAACGCGACCGTTCAAGGGCTGTAAAAATTCCCAGATCATTAGCAGTCTTTTTGTATGCAATCGCTTCTTGTTGCCACCCTGCGCCATCGAAGTCTGCCACAAGAATAGATGTTTTGTCGGTCTTATCAATAACATAAAGACCAATCACATCACGAAAACGATCGTCTTTGCCTCTTAAATGCTTATATAGCTCCTTATCATCAAGAGGTTTATAGACCCTACCTTTGCATCCCCCACAAGTCACATGAGGATCCATGCTTTTAGGACAAACATCACGATTCCAGATGTTTTTGCACACAAACGAGTAGGATATGCCGCCCTTTTTGTTTTTATATCCATGAGCAAACACATCGCTTCTGCCTTTAAATAGCGACCTGAACAAGGCTAACTTATCGGTAACAGAACTCTGCATCGTAACCCGCTCAGAATAAGCGCAAGAATTCATTGTGTGAGAACTCATACGATTTATCGTTTGGGATCCCAAGTGGGTTCCTAAAGGATTCGCTTCTTGAAATTCCGTAAAAGTTTCTAAATACTGCTCGTTAATGAAATATTGGTCTTTCTCTGTTTGACGCATTTCTTTTGCGACATGAGACGTTCCTTTTGTAGCAGCGGCTGCCTCGTAGCGCCTTACCCCATCAGCCCATTCATCCGATTGGGCAAAGAATTCCCTTTCTTGATCATCTTCGAAAATCACTACATCCTTATCGGTCGCGAAGTGCTTGATGAATTTTTTTAGCACAGCAGTTCTGCCATTAATGATTGCTTTTCACCAAAAGAGAACTGCATGCGTATCACCTGAAACTCAGTTGCTAAATCAATGAATCTCCTGCCATTAACAATATTATCGCCTATTTTCGTCCGATGTTTTCTATGTCTACTTATTGCTGCGCAATCCGCTCAATAGAACTATCGTCAATAAGCTTATTTAGACCCTACGTACGCGATTGATGGATGGTCTATTCTCTTCAACGAGTTCGTGCATCAATATTTCCGCATACAATTCAGCCTAAATCTATTGTTTTGCCTTTTGTCAATCAGCACCGCCCGCATAGCGGATGGTTTATTGTTTCGGATGCTTCGAGTCCTCAACAGGCTAAAGCTATTAATCAGCACCACCCGCATAGCGGGTGGTTTGCTCTTAGGGTGTAACCCTAAAATATTGGCCAGCGTCTAAAGGCGCTGGCCTTTTACTTCGTTCAGGCCTTAAGTTTGCAAT
>ERZ827440.2018-NODE-2018-length-19491-cov-3.655125_pt1 | contig 19491 bp, 19 predicted proteins | sample MGYA00519774_ERZ827440 | MGnify/ENA primary metagenome ERZ827440 (study PRJEB31778, sample SAMEA3449302) | human gut metagenome | biome: human gut; feature: human-associated habitat; material: faeces | place: United Kingdom | collected 2010/2012 ... | reverse complement strand
GTTTGAAAATCTGTCGGTTGTAACACATCTATTGTAAACCTACAAATTGCCGGGATATTTTCCGGCAATTTTTATTGACATTTTCCGGATTTTGGTGTATAATCAATAGTGTAACGGCATTGCAGGCATAGTTTAATGGTAAAACAATAGCTTCCCAAGCTGTAGTTGCGGGTTCGATTCCCGTTGCCTGCTTGAATTAATAAACCGCATGATTGCTTGTGAATAAAGTAATTATGCGGTTTTTTCTGTATTTTGCAAATTTTTAAAACTTATGCGCTTGACACAAAGATTGATTTTTAGTATAATTTAATTTGGTGATACTAATGATAAACAAAAGATTAATTTTTCTGGTGTTTCTGTTTGCTGTTTCAATATTTATTGCAGGATTTTCCATAAATACCGTGCCTTTGTTTTACGAGCCGGAGCAGATTAATGCTGAGGAGGAGCTTCCGGAAATTCCGGAAATTGCCGATGGTCGCCCGAACTTTGAATTATGCGACAGTGTAAGCCTTGAGGTTCCCAATATTTTGCAGTTTCCCGAGCTTCCGAGCGGATGCGAAATTACATCTGCGGCAATGGTGCTGAACTATTTGGGTATTCCGACCGAAAAGACCGAGCTTATTGATTATCTCGATATTGACAGTGAGTATATTGTCGAAAACGGAGAAATCTGCCGTGCCTCGTATTGGGAAAAGTTTGTGGGGGATCCACGCTCGGATTGCTACGGCTGTATGTCTCCGGTTATTCGCAAAATGCTTGAGAGGTATCTTGAGGCAAAGGGTGTTTCCGATCAGTATCGGGTTCTGAACTTTGTTTCGGTTGATGTTTCGGAGGTTTATAACGAGCTTATGAGAGGTAATCCCGTAATTGTATGGGCTACCATATGTATGGCGGAGCCTTACTATCTTGAAACCTGGAAGGTAAAGGGTAAGGGTGAAACTCTTGATTGGTACGGCGAGGAGCATTGCACGGTTCTGACAGGGGTTGACTTCAATGCGGGAACAGTCAGCTTTTCAGACCCCTATTCGGGATATTGCACCTATCCTAAAGAAGTTTTTGAAGAGAGAATGAGGCAGATGCATTCTCAATATGTAGTAATCGAGAACATACTTCGGTAATAAAAGCACAGATTGCATAATGTATTTTGTTTGGGAAATATTTAATGCCATTAAAAAGGATGCGACAAAACGATTTTAAAAAACCGCTTTGTCGCACCTTCTTTTTTTATTAAAGTATCTTTTTGAAGCCGAGCTTGTACGCCGGCGAATTATCGGAAAGCTTGAAATCATCAGTGATTTCGGGGTTTTCTACAATGCTTCCCGATTCAAAACCCAAGTCCTGAGCTTCCTTTACAAAAATTTCTCTGTCCTCCACAATAAATACACATGGCTCAGTTCTTTTTGTGTCAAATAATATATTTGAGTGAGAGGAAACTCCCGGGTTTATTCCGTTGTACACAGAATTTGTGGAGAAAATGGGAGTGCCGTCCGCAACCAGAATATTCCTTTCAAGCATAATGCACGGGTGCATTTCGGGTACGGAGCATTTAATAACCTCCTCACCTGCGTGCATAAATATGTTGTTTTTAATTACATTATAGCTGCCGTAATGCTGATGATAACAGTTAGACGAGCAGTTATAAACGATATTTTTTTCAACCGTTACAAAGCTGCTGCCTTCGTCTGTATAAATACCCCAGCCTCCGTAGTGATTGCAAATTACATCGTGAATGATATTTTCAGAAACGATAGTTCCTCTCTGCCTTCCGAGAAGGTATATGCCACCCATATCCGAGAGATTGCCCATTCCTATGTGGTGGATGTGATTTTTTCTTATGATATTGTCATGGGTAACGGTGTTTTGATAGCCCCATATCCAGCCGACCGAAATTCCCGAGTAATCAAGGTAGCTGATTGTATTTTCCGAAATTTCGTTGCAATAGGTGTGGCAGGCAAGAATACCGCAGCCTGCGGCGTATCTTCTTCCGCAATGGGAAATGTCACAATTGCGAATTACATTGTGATGTGTTCGGTAAATTTCATCCTCTTCGGAAGTGCCGCCGAAAATTCTGATGCCTCCTGCACCTATGTCGAAGAATCGGCAGTTTTCTATTCTTATTCCTTCGCAGCCTTTGTCGATTGAAATTCCGTGTACCCCAAGATTTAAAAATCCGCAGTCTTCAAACGAGCAATCCCTTGCAAAATACAAATTCAAAGCACCGTGCGCATCGAAAACAGATTGCGCATCCCCTCCGAATTGCTCATTATCATCATTTGGGGCTCCGTTTGTGCCGCTGACGCTGGCATAATCGCCCTTTGAGCAGATAAAATCAATCCCTCTGAAGCGAATATTGCTCGGCATTTCATCTGAATTTCCTTTTATGTCAACCAAGGACGAAAGCGTCGGCACATAGACGGTAATATTTTCCGGTGTTTGATTTTCGTTTTCGGGGATATAGTAGATAATTCCCGTGCTGTTATTTAGATACCATTCTCCCGGGTTTTCAAACTTTTCCGGTATGTTTTCAACATAGTATTCCAAGTTTGCGGCATAGTTTTTATCATACTTGTTTGAAATAAGAAAACGACTCTTGTAAGCCATTGTCAGCTTGCCGGTTTCCCTGTCATAGCTTTCTACGGGTGAATGCTCGTCAATCCAAAAGTGGTAATAGCTTATAATGGCATCCTCGATATTTGAAAGGCGATTAAGATCCTCACGCTTTGCAATGAACCACTTTGAATGTGTGGTAAGATCACCCTCGTTATGCTCTGTATCAATGCATTGGAGCGTTCCTTCTTTGGGGTATCTTGTAAGCTTTGCACGCTTACCGTCAACATAGAGGTCGGTAAATCTCATCTCCCCCGACTCAACCTCCGGAATGTGAGCGGAAAAGCATTCATGACCGTTAAAGGTATCCTTTTTAAAGCCTTGAATCCTCATTCCTCCTATTATGCGGCAACGCTTGTTGCCGAAGGGCTCAAACATAATATCCGAAATTGCGTTGTTGTCCTTATATCGTTCAAGAAGATTTGCCGTTTCAAGGGATATGGGCTTTGAAAGGAAGTATTCATCGTCAACAAGTGAAACGGTAAGCGGCTGAGCGTGCCCCGAAACCCGTAATTGATATACCTTCAAAAGAGCTGATTCAATGGAACAGAGCGGCCCCTCTCCCAATTTATTCGGAGAAGGTGCAAATCCGGAGTAGTAATCCTTTCCCGATTTTTGTGACACATAAATTGTTGAAGTGTTTGAAAAGTTCAGCATAAAAAATCCCCTCTTTTATAATACAGATATGATTACCGCCGCGGTAGAAAGAATAAGACAGCAAACTTCAAGCATACGGCAAGCTTCTCTGAAAATGACCTTTGAATTAATAAATACCACTATGCAGTTAAGTGCCGCAATAAGAACCGAAAAGTGGGAAACGGGCATGGTTTTCATAATTGAAAGTTGCAGTACGCTTGCAACATTGCTTGCTATGGTGCAAAGAGGAATAAACAAAAATACATACTTTACACCGGAAAAGTCTTTAAGCTTCGGCCTGTTTTTCGGCGATAAAAGCATAAACAAAACCATAAACAGTAGCATAAACAAATTTGTATAAAAGCACAGAACACTGTCTGCCGATTTTTGCGGACTTTTTGCGTAAAATTTAAGCAAAAGTATTCCGAATGCTCCCACAAAGGTTGAAGCCAGACCTATGAAATATCCTGAAAGCTTAGTTTTGCCGCCCCTGACATAAAAAAGAGGCAAAAGAACGGAAGCGGTAAAAAGCAATGCCGAAATAACGCTTGATATATCGGCGGATTCCTTCATAAACAGTATTCCGAATACCCAAACAAGTACGGTTTTACAGCTTGAAAAAACGGAATATGTTATCAGATTCATCCTCGATATTGCAATAAATGTCAGCGAAATCGACATAAGGGCGTCTGCCGCATATAAAATTGCGTATATAATCGTAACCGCATTAACTCTCAAATCAAAGCCTGCCATTATGCTAAATATAAGCATCGAACACGCCGACATAATAATTAAGAACAAACCGGTGTTGTTACCAAGTCCCATGGTTTTTCTCTGCCATGCTTTTTCGGAAAGCGAGGTTGTTCCGTTAAGCAAAGCAATAATTGCGGTAAGTATGTATGACAGCATAAGCACTCTCCGATGGTTTTTTATTCAGTATATATCAAAGCAGAAAAAACATCAAGCAAAATTTTAACCAATATAGGACAAATTTTAACTTTCAAAATAATGCTTATATCCGAATAATCTGTATTCCTTCGGGGTAGTGTTAAGACATTTTTTAAATTCTCGGTTGTAGCTTCTCAAGGTTTCAAAGCCGCAGGAATACGCGATTTCCGTCACGGTCTTATCAGTTCCCTTAAGTTCTGTAAGGGATTTTATAATTCTGTATCTGTTAAGGTATGCGGTGAAAGATATTTTAGTGGTTTTTGAAAAAATTCGGCTCAAATAAACATAACTGCACCCTATTTCTTCCGCCGCCGTTTTGAGATTTATGCTTTCGCTATAGTTTTTCGCGATGTAATCAATGGCTTTTCTGTAGATTTCGGAATGTATTTGCAATGCCTCTTTTTTATCCGGTGATTCAAAAAAATCGCTTATAACGGGATAAATTATTGATTTTATGAAAATATCCGAGCTCTTTTTTTCAAGGTATTTCGATTTTATAAAGCAGAGCGTAGCCTCCGACAGCTTAAATCCGGTGTTTTCAAAACCGCTTCTGTTTGAAAGCTCCCCGGCAAGCATTGAATTACACTCGATTATGATAGTTTCGGTCTTTCCGAGGGATTTGTAGCTGTGAATTTCGTATGGCATGATTATGACGCACATACCGCCTGTGAGACAAAATTCATCGTTTTCCCTTTTGACCTTCAATTTACCGTTAAGCACTATGCATATTTCCATGTTAAAGTGTAGATGATCAAAGCATTCAACATTTTTCAGAAGCCTTATGTCGGAATTTGAGTCCAAATGTCTGTTGTTCAAATTTATCACCGCTTTCCATACAGTCAGTATAGCACAGATATGCTTAAAAATCAATGAAAACATGATAAAGCTGCGGCAAATCAGATTTACCGCAGCAAAAAATCTATTTAAGTCTTTTATCGGTTTTTATAGCAAGCCTTGTTCCGATGCTCTGGAAAACCTGCACCAAAATTATGAGCAGAATAACCGCCGCGAGCATGATGAGGTATTTGTATCTGTAATAGCCGTAGTTGATAGCGATTTTACCCAGACCGCCTCCGCCGATAATACCGCTCATTGCGGAATAACCGAGAATGGTTGTTATCGCAATTGTGGCGTTTGAAATAAGGGAGGGAATACTTTCGGGAATCATAACCTTAACGATTATCTGCATAGGTGATGCGCCCATGCTTTGCGCCATTTCTATTATGTTGGGATTAACCTCACGAAGACTGCTTTCCGCAAGCCTTGCAACAAAGGGGAAGGCGGCTATAACAAGTGGCACGATTGATGCAACCGTACCTACGGTTGTTCCGATAATCAGTCTTGTAAGAGGGAACACCATTATCATCAGAATAAGGAACGGCACCGAGCGCAGAAAGTTTATTATAAGCCCAAGTGCGTGCATAACGCCGGCAGGCAACGGATATACTCCGTTTTTTTCACCCGCAACGAGCAGAACCCCGAGAGGAAGTCCCAAAATTATCGCAAAAAGCGTCGCAAGAACCGTAACATAAAGGGTTTCCCATGTAGCGAGGAGAAAGTCGCTTTTCAGTATTTCTATTGTTTCTTCGATTACTTCCGGTGAAAACAGCTTACTGAGCAGCATCCTTTTCAACCTCCTTTACAGTCACATTATCCACAGAACCGAGATAATCCATAGCCTCAAAAAGCTTATCTCTGCCTCCCGAAATTCCGAGAAACATCGTGCCGTAGACCTTACCGCCAATCGTTTTGGTGCTTGCGGCAAGAATGTTTGCGGCAATTCCTTTATCAATAGCCATTTGTGTGATAAGGGGCTTGCCTGCGGCAGTACCGCCGCTGAAAATAACACGTAGCGTAAGCTCTCCGGGATTGTCCGGAAGTGCCTGCGTTTTACCTTCGGGGAACACCAAAAGCTTCGCCGCATCGGAGCGTGGGCTTGAGAAAACCTCGCTCACCTGTCCGCATTCGGCAACCCTTCCGCCGTCCAATATTGCAACCTTGTCGCAAATCTCCTCAACAACGCTCATCTGATGTGTTATTACGATAATCGTAATACCTGTTTTTTGGTTAATGTCCTTCAAAAGAGAGAGTATTGAGTGAGTGGTTTTGGGGTCAAGTGCACTTGTAGCCTCATCGCAAAGAAGAACCTTGGGATTTGTTGCCAAAGCCCTTGCAATCGCAATTCTCTGCTGCTGACCTCCCGAAAGCTGAGCCGGATATGCCGCCGCCTTGTCGGGAAGCCCCACAATTTCCAAAAGCTCTTTTGCTTTTTTCTTTGCTTCAGACGGCTTCACCCCCGAAAGCTCAAGGGGGAAGCAGATGTTTTTAAGGCAATTTTTCTGCATAAGAAGGTTGAAGCCCTGAAAAATCATTGTAACATTTCTCCTGATTTTTCTAAGCTCCGTTTCCTTAAGCGAGCCAATATCCGTTCCGTCAATTAAAACCTCACCGGAGGTAGGGCGTTCAAGCATATTTATACACCGCACAAGCGTTGATTTTCCTGCACCGCTCATTCCGATTATGCCGAATATTTCGCCGTCCTCAATGGTGATATTAACATCCTTTAAAGCTTCAACCTGTCCGCCGTTTACGCTGAACGATTTACATAGGTTTTTAATTTCTATCATAAATTTCCACCTTTGTAACGCAAGCAAAAAGGGGTTATGAAGCCCCTTTTTGCCGGATTTCTTATTATTTTATAGGGTCAAGACTTGTCTGCTTTCCGCCGTAGATACCCATAGGCTCAACATGGATAGCCGCTGCCGAAACGATATGGGTTCCGTTTTCCTCATTGAAGTCATCAAGATAAGGAAAGTGCTGGAAATAGTTTGCATCAAATTCTCCGCTTTCAACAACATTGTTGGGCTGAATGTAATCTGTGAACTCGGTTACTTCAAGGTTAACATCCTTCTTTGCGAGAATATCCTTTGCAACCGCAAGAATTTCCGCATGGGGTGTGGGAGAAGCCGCAACGGTGATTGTTTCGCCGGCAAGTTTGTCATAATCAACAGAAGCGTCGTATCCGTCGCCGGGGTTATCAACCGTGCTTACAACCGCACCTTCATATTTTTCTGCGATAAAGTCTGCAACCTCCCGGCTTTCGAGAGCTGCAACGAGAGCTTTGATTTTATCCGAGTTTTCCGTACCCTCTTTTACAGCAACGATATTGCTGTATGCTGAGGATGAACCTTCAATTCCGAGAGAATCCTTAACGGGATTAATCTTTGCTTCTATTGCGTAGTTTGAATTGATAACCGCATAATCAACATCCTTCAAAATGTTCGGGAGCTGTGCCGCTTCAACCTCGTTGAACTTAATGTTATGAGGATTGTCGACAATATCCTTGATGGTCGCTTTGATGTCTGTGCTGTCCTTAAGAGTAATGATGCCCTGACTCTGGAGAAGAAGAAGTGCTCTTGCTTCGTTGGTGGGATCGTTCGGAACCGCAATGGTGATTTCATCGGATGCCTTGTCGCCGCAGCCTGCAAATGAGAATACAAGCGCAAATGCAAGAACTGCCAAAATTGTGGATTTAAGAATTTTTTTCATGTCAATTATCTCCTTTGTTTTATTTGATGAACTTATTATAGCACAGTATGTATTATTTGTCCAATACTAATATTCAATACTTAGTTATAAATAAAAGCTATAACTAAAAAGCTTACTTGTTGCTTATGGTGAGCTCGGGGCATTTCATGCTGACCTTAGCGCCGGCTTCTACCGATGAAGTAATGAAAGAGTTTCCGCCTATCACCGCATCGTCCCCGATAACCGTTTCGCCGCCGAGAATGCTTGTGCCGGAATAAATCGTCACATTGTTTCCTATGGTAGGATGTCTTTTAATACCTTTAAGCTGTTGACCTTTTCTTGTTGAGATAGCACCGAGGGTAACTCCCTGATAGATTTTAACATTATCGCCGATTTCGGTGGTTTCTCCGATAACAATACCCGTTCCGTGGTCGATGAAGAAATACCTGCCGATTTTAGCCCCGGGGTTAATGTCGATACCCGTTATGCTGTGGGCGTGCTCCGTCATTATTCTCGGAATCATCGGAACGCCGAGGGTATAAAGCTCGTGAGCAATGCGGTAAGTGGTGATTGCGTAAAGCCCGGGATACGAAAAAATAATTTCATCGGTACTGTAAGCCGCAGGGTCGCCGTCAAACGCCGCCTTTACATCGGTATCGAGGTATTCTCTTATTTTCGGGATTGCCCCGATGAAGCTTTCTACAGCATTTTCTGCATCCATTTTGGACTCGGAACCGTTCAGAGCGATTTCGATTTGTTTTTTCAGGATATAATGTATATCTTCAAGCTGTTCTCCCACAATAAAATACAAATAATCGTCCTCAACGACCTTATTGTTGTAGAAAAAGCCGGGGAAAAGCAGCCCGCGGATTTTTTCCGTTACCCGAATTATCAGCTCTTTGTTAAGTATATTATCCTTGTTTGTGCCGTTAATCACAGGTAAAGCATCGTAGCTTTCAAGAATTTTCCTAACGGCATTCTCTGCATTATAGTTCATGTTTTCCACTCCTTAATTTATAAACCTATCTCCCAGGGCATTTTTGAGCTCCCGCTTCATCTCATCGCTCGGAGAAAATGAAAATGTGCGTATTTTGCCGGCGTAATCGAATGAACCGAACAATTCGTCGCCCAAGGGATAATTTATCGTTTTATTTTCGGAAACATCGTTTTTTTCGATTTTTACAATGGAAGAAAGCGGTGCAACCATTAAATATTTATCGTGCGAGCCTATGTTTTTTATGAAAACGAGTTCGTTTTCGGTAAGCTGGTACGAGTACCACACAAGATATTTGAATATTATAAGATATGCCGCCGCCGTAAGAAGCAGAAGTGAAATAATGACATATACAATTGCATAGTCAGAATGTGCCGGTCTTAAAAACACAACTGCAAAAAACAGGATAATCAGTGCGACTATCGGTTTTTTTGATTGATTTCTTTGAATGTTTGCCCGTTCTTTAATGTAACCGTTCATTTTTTCTTTTCCTTTGTTATATCGTATATTATTTTAAGCCCTTCCAAGGTGAGGTTTCTGTCAATTACATCAATACAGCCGGCTTCCTCCGCAATGAGGTGCGCAAGACCGCCCGTTGCGATAACCTTAACCTTTTTGCCGCCCGGGGCAAGCTCCTTTTTCATGCGCTTTGTTATATATGCAACAGAGCCTGCGTAGCCGTAATAAATACCCGACTGCATACTCGATACCGTGTTGGTTCCGATTGCCTTATCAGGCTCTGTAATCTCAATTCTCGGAAGCTTTGCGGCTTTGTTAAACAGAGCGTCAAGGGAAATTTTTATTCCGGGAAGAATGGAGCCGCCGAGGTAATCTCCCATGCCGTCAACTGCGCAGAATGTTGTTGCGGTGCCGAAATCTATAATGATAGCCGGTGTTCCGTAAATTTTTCTCACAGCCATTGCGTTGACAATTCTGTCAGCGCCGACTTCTCCGGGGTTATCGTATTTGATTTTAAGACCGAGCTCCATTTTGTTGTCAATTACAATCGGTTCTTTTCCTATATATTTTTCAAGGGCTCGCTCCAATGTGAACATTATTGGGGGTACAACCGAGGAAATAATAATATCTTCAATATCATCGGGATTAAAACCCTTTATTTTCAAAAACTGGAGAATGCTTAGTCCAAGCTCATCCACCGACCGTTCTGCGGTTGTTGATACTCTCCAGCTGTCGAGAATTCTTTTTTTGTCATGAATGCCGAACACGATATTTGTGTTTCCTACATCAATAAGCATAAGCATATGGCAAACCTCCTCTATAATAGTATAACCTCAATCACCAAATTAGTCAAGACGCATATTATATAATTAGAATACATTTTTTTGCAAAACATATATTAAAATTGAGGTGGAATTATGGAAGATAACTTAAATACGGTACTTCGTGAGCTGATTTCTCGTATGGATAAAAAGGCATTTACCGAAGCGATGCCGGCTTTAAAAAGACTTGTTTCAACCCCGGAGGGCAAGGAGCTTACAAGAAAAATCAAGGCGTCCGACCGCGAAACGCTTGTGAAGCTTATAGGCGAAATAAAGCCTGATGCAAAAAGCGGTGCTCCGAGTATTCCCGAAAGCCCCGAAGCAATAAGGCGACTTATTGATATTTTGGATGGGAGGAAATAAAAGTGGCAGACGATATTGCGGATAAACTCAAGGCGTTTTTGGACGAAGGCGGTGCGGATAAGATTTCCGAGCTTTTGGGAACAAAGAAAAATCACGAAAAGCCTTCCGACGGCGGATTTGATGTGGAGAGCATTATGAAAATCAAATCGGCGTATGACAGAGTTAACTCGAAACCTGACCCGAGGGTGTCGCTTCTCAATTCCTTAAGACCGTATATGAACGAAACAAGAGCAGCTCAGCTTGACGGAATAGTAAGGCTTTTGAGCCTTACAAAGGTATCCGATTTATTCAAAGAGATTAAAGGGGGACTGTGATTTGCAACAGCCGTACAGCGATGCGTACAGTAATGAGTACACCGATGAGGTTGTTATACCTCAGGAGGTTGAGGATGAGGAGTTACATACAATTCAAGGCGGACTTCACACAATTGCAAAGGATGATATAATCCTGCTTGCCGTGATTTTGCTTTTGCTTACCGATTCAAAGTCCGATAAGGCTACGCTTATTATTCTTGCGATACTGTTTTTGTCGGGAGCCGATTTTCTGAAATAAAAAAATTCCTGCGGTCATTTTTTCCGCAGGATTTTTTTCAATCTATCGAGATTATTCCGTTATCAAAGCTGACCGAGAATCCGAGCTGTTCGCAAAGAGGTCTTATGGGAACCATAATACTTCCGTTTTTATAATAAATGTTGGTTGCAAATTCGGTATTTCCGATTTTTGTTGACCAGGGTATTATTTTTAAGCCTTCAACCGTTACGCAGTTTTCCTCATCGCTCCAGGAAACATCCTTCCCGAGGCTTTCCGCCAAAAATCTCAACGGAACCATGGTTATACCGTCGGTTGAAATTTCGGGCGTGACGGAAAAGGACAGCGCATTACCCTTTGCGATTATCACGGGGGCAAAGTCGGTATTCGGTGCTTCAATAATTTGATTTTCGTTTACGATTATTTCATTTCCCGCTTTATTAATCGTTTCACAGGGCTCTGAGAGCTTGTCGCATTTCCAGTAAACGCCGTCGGAAGAGGTGTAAATAAACCCTTTATTCGCGAAAAAGTAGGTACTGCCCAAAATGTCAATATATGGTATTTCAAAGCCTTCCGTTTTAAGGGGAACATATTTTTCGCCCAAAAGAACATTTGCCTCTTTGTTTTTAAGTCTTACGGGATTTCCCGTTAAATTGTCAACCGGGAAGGGATCAATGCTGTCGCACAAATACCATGTAACGCCGTCCGCGGACTGATATAGGGCTCCTGCATACACATAATATATTCCGTTTGCGTAGGAAATATATGTCGGGTAGCTCGAAAACTTATATTGGGATTTAAGATTAAAGCTTTCATCGAGGAAATAAACGGTTCTGTAAAAGTCCTCCGCAAGATAATACGATCTTCCGTCATAAAGCGTGGACTTTGCCATGAAGCCGTCGTCTGTTTTTATAAATTCAAATTCTTCTCGGCTTCCGTCAAATATTTTTTTGGTTTGCTCGGAAATGTCGGCTTTTACCCAGTCTGACAGATTATCGGAGGTATATAAATCCCTCCCTTGCCACTTTATATGCTTATCTCCCGCCAATTTTGAATTTTTCGAGTAAATATCAAGCGACGGCTCATAAACCATAACATTCGTTTCTTCGTTCATGATTGTAAGCGTGTTCATTATTGCGCCGTTGTAATTTGTGGGGAGAATAACCTCGATTGTAAAATCCGTTGTTTGCTGCGGAAGGAGCGGTATGCTTAAAATCGTGTCGGTTTCAACCGCATCCGTTGCACCCTTGCAAAGAGCGTAAGGTATTGCGGGGTTGCCGTCCTTATCGTACAGCATAACAATAATGTTTGATTCGCAAATAAGACCGTAATTTATGTACCTTGTTTTCCAGCCGTCATTCTTTACGGATATGTTATAGCGTGTTTTAACGCCGTAGTTTCCGAGATTACAGGTTGAATAATCCGTCACATCGGCGGGAATTTCGTAGTTTGGAACAAAATCATATTTTTTGTATCCGCATTTGCTTCCGGGGTATATGTCCCAATCACTGTGGGTTGTGTCAAAATGCCAAATATTGTCCTTTTCTTCCTCGGGAACGGTTCTGCCGTAAAGCTTCAGCTTGTTGTCGTCCTTATATGTAAACTTGAGCATATCCGATTCCGCAACATGGTAGGTTTCGGTAATGTTCGCCTTCGGGTTTATGTGGGTTACCCAGGTCTGCGTATAGTTTCCGCTTTCCGGAGCTGTTTGATTATAAACCGTAACGGGAAGCTTTGTGTTGTTATATACCGTTGCGTCTACCGTATAATTAAGATTTGTCGAAACAATGTTCAGAGAATCGGCAATGCCTTTATACTGCCTGTCCTTTTGATATTTGGCAAATGAAGCGTTCGGATTGAAATTACTTCTGTCACCTATACTGCCGTTTGACTTGAGTGCCGCCACATTTATGTCGCAAAGCCCCGATTTTATCTCAAAATCCGCAAGCATATGAACGGGTCTGAAAAACGGAACCGTTCGGTAGTTTTCTATAATTTCACTTATCCAGAAGCTTTCGCCCTTTTTGATTGTTACGGTTCTTTCCTCGGTGTATTCCGGTACATACTTTTTGCCCGATTCAATCTGCCTTATGGGGACCTTAAGATAGTTTGCCCAGGCATTAAGGCAGCCCCACGGCTCTTCAAAGGTGTGACGGATGCCGTTTGAGTAATAATATTTGTTTTCGGGAACCTCAAAGCCGAGCGCGGTAAAGACAATTTCCGTGTCCTCCTCAGCCTTAAAAAGCACATCGAGCTCGATTTCAAAGCCCTTTTCCTTTATGGTGTTTGCGTCGGAAAGAATTTTTGTATGATTTACATGAGAAATAAACATTGCGTATTTGTCGGGTCCCATTTCCTCATTGCTCATAAGGTAGGTGGGGTTTTGATTGGAATAATCGGCGAGCAAATCACGGGTAATAAATTCCGGATTGTTTGAATAGATATATTTACCTTCCCCCTCGGGAGTGAAAATAAGGTCTTTCGGTCTGATATCTTGCTGTGCAAAAGCACCTGTGTATGCCCCGAGAATTATTATCAGTACGATGCCTGCAATTTTAAGAAAATTCTTCATAAAACTCTCCATTTTTTAAGTAAAATTCTGCCACAAATACATTCTATCACATAATTATTATTTGTCAACCTAAATAATCTTAAAAATATATGATATTTTGCTTGCAATTTTGTTTCCCTTGTATTATAATAGTGATATATTTTTATTAGGAGTGTTATTAATGAAAAAGCTTATCGCCTTGCTTTTGACGATTGCATTGGTATTTGGAGGAATTACGGTGTCTGCCGGAAAGTTTGTTTATCCCGATAACCGGATTAAAACAACCGTTACGTTCCATAACGGATCGGGGTGGCTTGTCAATAACGATAACTGGATATTCGGTGACTGTAATTGCAGATACAATGAAAACGGTAAGTTTTATATTCCGATGAATTACTTAAAAACATATCTCGGATTTTCGGAGGCATATCGCACTGCGGACGGGAAAGCGGTTTATGCAAAAAGCGGTGATGTATCCGTATGGCAGGTTATAGGCTCTCCTTCCGTTTCGGTAAACGGCGTATGGTATGATGACGCTCCTGCTTATGTTGACGATTACGGTACTGTCATGGTTCCCTTGGATGTTTATTCATATCCGGCAGGATTTACATATACTGCTGAAACTCCCGAGGATTATCCCGAGGGTAAGGTGACGGTTTCAAAATCCGTTCCCATGAATTATTCAAGAGTTGCGGTGAATAAGAAGATGCAGCTTGTAACCGTTTACGGCAAGGATTTTGACGGTAAGGAAAGACCTGTGTGGCACGCTGTTTGCAGTACGGGAAATCCCGGAGAGGAAACGGTTGAAGGAAGATTTTATCTTAAGCCCCTCACAATGGGACCTTCTTATAAAAAGTGGTTTCTGTTCAGAAATTCCGGAATATGGATTGTAAACTGCACGCAGATTATGGGCGACTATTGCTTCCACAGCATACTTTTCAGAAATCTTTTTAATCCCGGTTCTTTGGTTCATTCTTCGTATTACTCCTTGGGGGATAAGGCGACAAACGGCTGTGTAAGGCTTACCGTCGGGGATGCGGCGTTTGTTTACGATAATTGCGGCGGACTGCCTTGCGACATAGGTCCGGGGTATTACAGCGAGGAACTTGAAGCCATTAAGAAGGAGCTTCTTGAATCCCTTCCCAAGACCGCAGACGAATACATTAAGGCTATAAGCTGATGTACGAGCATTGTACTCTTTGCCCCAGAGGGTGCGGAGTTGACAGAAACACCGAAAAGGGCTTTTGCCGCATGGGAGCAAAGCTCTTTGTCAGCCGAGCCGCTCCTCATATGTGGGAGGAGCCTTGCATTTCGGGGACGAGAGGTTCGGGAACGGTTTTCTTTTCGGGGTGCTCTCTTTCCTGCGTGTACTGTCAGAATAAAGAAATTTCAAGGGGTATCTGCGGTACCGAGATAGACACCGAAAAACTTTCGGATATTTTTTTAAGGCTTGAGGATTCGGGCTGTCACAACATAAATCTTGTAACGCCCGACCATTTTGCGGAGCATATTATCGAGGCTGTTAAATTTGCAAAAAATAGGGGACTTTCCGTCCCGATTGTTTACAACACAAGCGGTTATTGCAGCGTTGAAACCTTAAAGAGGCTTTGCGGTCTTGTTGATATTTATTTGACGGATTTTAAGTATATCACACCTGCCGTTTCCAAAAAATATTCAAATTGCGAAAACTATGCCGAGTATGCAAAGCCTGCGCTTTTGGAGATGATTGCCCAGTGCGGAAAGCCCGAGTTTTCGGACGGGCTTATGAAACGGGGAGTTATCGTGCGGCACTTGTGCCTGCCTAAAAATGTTCGGGAATCAAAGCTGGTTCTTCGTTATCTTGCGGGGTTTGGGGACAGTATTTATATAAGTATAATGAGTCAATATACTCCTATGGGCGATAATACCGAGTATCCGGAGCTTAACAGAAAGCTTAAAAAAGAGGAGTATGAGCGTGTTTTGTCCTATGCCGAGAGGCTCGGGATTGAGAATGCATTTTTTCAAGAGGGCGATGCGGCGAAGGAAAGCTTTATTCCGCCGTTTAATTCAGAGGGGGTTTAATTATGCCGAAAATTACGGAAGTCGATAAGAATTTCAAAAACAAAGCTGTATTTCGTGAGGATATGAAGCTGTACAGCGTTAAGGACAAGCCCTTCAGGCTGTACGGATTGTATGAGCCCTACAAGCGTATCCCCACAGAGGTGGCAAGGAATACGAACGACGGAGTGGTGACGCTTCATACCCATACCGCAGGCGGACGGGTAAGGTTCAAAACGGATTCGGAGTATATTGCGATAAAGGTAATACTTCCTGATGTTTGGCTTATGCCCCATATGGCACTTACGGGAAGCTGCGGCTTTGATTGTTACACAGACGGTGTTTACTACGGTACATTCGTTCCGCCGATTGAGTATAAGGATTATAAACCGGGGCTTAATATTGACGGCGGATATGAGTCGATTTTGACATTTAAGACAAAGAAAATGCGTGATATTATCATCAATTTTCCGCTGTATAACGGTGTAACCGAGGTTTACATAGGACTTTCCGAAAGCGCAAGCGTTTTGGAAGGTGACAGATATAAGCATGAAAAGCCGATAGTATATTACGGCTCCTCCATAACCCAAGGGGGATGCGCATCCCGCCCGGGAAACTCTTATCAGAGCTTAATCTCAAGGTGGTACGATACGGATTTTATAAATCTCGGATTTTCGGGAAACGCAAGGGCGGAGGATGCAATGTCCGATTATATTTCGGAGCTTGATATGAGCATTTTCGTGTACGATTACGACCACAATGCACCGAATGCAGAGTTTCTTGAAAAAACTCACTATAATATGTATAAGAAAATAAGGGATAAAAACCCAAAATTGCCGATTATTCTCGCTTCTGCTCCCATGAAGCGGGACAACGAAGATTGGCATCATAGGTATGAAATAATCAAACAAACCTATGACAGGGCAAAAAAAGACGGGGACGAAAACATATACCTTGTCAGCGGACACGATATGGTTGAGCTTTTCGACCCCGAGATTATGACCGTCGACGGTTGCCACCCGAACGATTTCGGATTTTTCTGTATGGCAAAGGCGTTCGCCGGCGTAATTGAAAAATTACTGTAAGGCTTTATTTTTTGAAGGAAGCTGGATGAGAATTATGGCAAAAAACATAATTGCGCATCCGGCTATTTCTTTTGGGCTCATTTTCTGACCGAGAATAATCCATCCTCCGATTGCCGCAAAAACAGATTCAAGGCTCATAAGAAGCGATGCCGATGTCGGGTCGGCATATTTCTGACCGACAATCTGCAAGGTGTATGCAACACCGCAGGAAAGAGCTCCGGAATATATAATCGGAAGCCAGCAGTTAAGAATCGGCGCAAGCTGCGGATTGTCAAAAAGGAACATATATATTATGTTAAGAGCTCCCGATACGGCGAACTGTATGCAGGACATTGTAACGCCGTCCGATTTCGGAGAGAATTTATCAATTACGAGAATGTGAGCCGTGAAAAGAAGCGAGGAAATAAGAAGAACAATTTCTCCTCTGCCCAAATAAAATTCCCCTCCTCCGCAAAGAAGATACATTCCTAAGGTCGCGATTATTACGGATGCTATTATTTTAATGCTTATCTTGTTGCCGGCAAAAAGATAGCAAATCGGAACAAACACTATGTAAAGCGCCGTTATAAAGCCTGCCTTGCCCGTTCCGCTGAATTTAAGACCGTAGGTCTGAAGAGTTGAAGCAAGGCAAAGTATAATGCCGCATATAACGCCGCCCTTTACCGTATTTTTCTTGGTTTCGGGATTTTGAAAGCTCTGTTTTGCTGTCGGAACAACAAGGGGAATAAGCACTATCGCACCGAGGAGAGTTCTGATCCCGTTAAAGGTGCTGGGAGAAAGAGAATCCATTCCCACGCTTTGCGCCGTAAAAGAAAAGCCCCAGATAATTGCAGTGAGCAACAGAAGCAGGTTGCCCTTTATTTTTTTATTCATTAATTTCACCTCGTCATACATTATATATCATTTGCGTGTATCTGTCAATTGCCCGAATATAAAAATAAAACAACAATTAATTAGTTAACTGTTGACAAAACATATAATGTGTGCTATAATAGTTAACATGTTAACTAAAATGATCGGAGGCGAGTGAAATAGCTAAGGAGATAGAAAGCAACACAATTATCAGAAAATTCATTCATACGGACAGACTTCATAAAGCCTGTGTTGACAGAATGATTTCAAAAATAGGTCTGCACAGAAGCCAGCACATGATGCTTATGTTTTTGTCGCGTCACGGTGATTGCATAACGCAAAAGGAAATCTCACAGATGACCGAAGTCAGCCCGGCAGCCGTTGCGGTTGCTCTTAAAAAGCTTGAAAACGGGGGATATATCGAGAAAAAAACCGATAAAAGTGACGGGCGGTTCAATAAGATTTCCATAACCGATTCGGGAAGGGATATTGTGAAAAAATCCTGTGATATTTTTTCTTATGTGGACGAAATGATGTGCACGGGAATAGACAGCCGTGAGCTTGAAATATTTGAAAAATGCCTTGACAGGATGTATGAAAATCTTAAAGGAATTGACAGTAAAGGAGAAACTATATGAAACGATGGATGAAGTATGTTAAGCCTTATAAAAAGTTTTTCATTATAGGGCCGATTTGCATGATTATCGAGTCAATGGGCGAAATATTTATGCCCATGCTGCTCAAGGTAATAAACACAAGAATTGTTGACCTCAGCACAAACAAGGGAACCACCGATTCCGGGGATATATGGTTTATAATCGGCATAGCCGCCGCAATGGTGGTTTTGGCACTTGTTATGATGGCGTGCGGCGTCGGCGGAGCGTACTTTGGAGCAAAGGCGTCCGTAAACTTTGCGGCAGACCTTCGCGGCGACATTTACAGGAAGGTGCAGAGATTTTCGTTTGCAAATATTGATAGGTTTTCCACAGGCTCGCTTGTTACAAGACTTACAAACGATGTAACGCAGATGCAGAATTTTATCAATATTTTGGTAAGAATGTGCCTTCGTGCACCGATTATGCTTATAGGTGCGATTGTTATGGCAGTTTCTCTTAACATAAAGCTTTCTGCCGTGCTTGCGGTGTCGATTCCGCTTATTTGCATTGCGCAGGCTTTCATTATTTCAAAGGGCTTCCCGAGATTTACAAAAATGCAGTCAAAGATTGACTCTCTTAATTCAACCGTGCAGGAAAATGTTACAAATGTCAGGGTTGTGAAAAGCTTTGTAAGGGAAGAACATGAAAAGGAGAAGTTTTTCAAGGCAAACAGAAATCTGAAGGATGCCGGTATTTCCGCAATGAATGTCATGATATGTATGCAGCCTGTTATGATGATTATGATGAATGCCACAACCGTAGCGGTGCTGATGCTCGGCGGAAAGCTGATTTTGGGAAGTGCCACAGCGCTTGACGCTCCGACTCTTGCAACCTTTATTTCATACATAAACCAGATTCTCATGTCGCTCATGTTCGTAACCATGATATTTATGAACAGCTCCCGTGCTCTTGCTTCGGCAAAGAGAATTTGTGAGGTTCTGGACGAGAAGCTCGATATAACCGATGAAAATGCGGCATATCCCGATTTGCACGTCAAAAGCGGTGAAATCGAGTTCAGAAATGTTTCGTTCAGATACTATAAAAACAACAAAGAAAATGTTGTATCCGACATAAATCTTAAGATAAAGGCAGGCTCCACCGTAGGAATTATCGGTTCGACAGGATGCGGAAAAACAACTCTTGTTTCGCTTATCCCGAGGCTTTACGATGTTGACGGCGGCGAAGTGTTGATTGACGGAGTGAATGTTAAGGATTATTCCCTTTACAACCTTCGTGAATGTGTGGGAATGGTATTGCAGAAAAATGTGCTGTTTACGGGAACCATTAAGGATAACCTTTTGTGGGGCGATGAAAACGCTACGGACGAACAGCTGATAGCGGCGGCAAAAGCGGCTCAGGCGGATAAGTTCGTAACAAGCTTTACAAAAGGATATGATTCTGACCTCGGTCAGGGAGGCTCGAATGT
>ERZ827440.2015-NODE-2015-length-19529-cov-3.531375_pt1 | contig 19529 bp, 20 predicted proteins | sample MGYA00519774_ERZ827440 | MGnify/ENA primary metagenome ERZ827440 (study PRJEB31778, sample SAMEA3449302) | human gut metagenome | biome: human gut; feature: human-associated habitat; material: faeces | place: United Kingdom | collected 2010/2012 ... | reverse complement strand
TAGTAACAATCATCAGCATCGTTGTTACCGTGATCAGTATCCTGCAAAACGAGACTGACGGGAAATCTAAACATCAAAAAAGCAACCGCCCTCTGCCCAAAGAGTAGGTTGCTTTTTAACAAATAACCAAAAATTGAGGCGAACCGTTGCTTTACGGTAACACCTTCTTATGAACTTATCATAGCATTCTGTTTTTCATTCGTCAATCATCTTTTGTATATAGATTTTTACCGTATTATAGTGTAAAATATAACTATTCAGAATACTACTCATAATACATTGTTTAAAAAGGGGAATGTAATGAAAAAGCTGATCTGGAAAATCGTATTAGCTGCATCGCTGCTTCTGATGGTGGTCGCCGCAGCAAACATTGTTCTCTTAAGCAGGGAATATCAGAAGGGAATTAATACCTATGCGAATCTGGAGAAATACGCAACGGTAACACAGGATTCTGTCAAAGCAGCACAGGAGATCAGGGACACTGCCGACAGTGAGAATATGGAAGAAGCTGTGGAAGAAATCATCGAAGGACCGCAGATCGCTGTCGATCTTGATATTGATTACGATGCTCTTACGAAGATTAATGGGGACTTTGTTGGATGGATTTACTACGCACCGTTAGAGCTGAGTTATCCGATCGTCCGTGGTATTGACAACGATTATTATACCCATTACACCTTTGAAAATGTCAGGAACAGCTCCGGGGCCATCTTTATGGACTTCCTGAATAAGCCCGACTTTTCTCACTTCAACACAATTATTTACGGTCATAACATGAAAAACGGTACGATGTTCTCCGATCTCAAAAAATATGTGAACAGAGAGTTTTTGAACACACACCGGACCGTAAAAATTGAAACCACAGACGGAGTACAAACCTTTATCGTAACCGAGGCGCTGAAAACAAACACCTCGGACGCTTGGTATGACCGCATTGCCGCCGAGGACGGCAGACAACTCATCCTCTCCACCTGCTATGGATCGGGCAAGGACGGCAGGCTGCTCATTATCGCCGCAGAAAGCTAAACGGCAGAAAGGAAAATATTATGCTCAAAAGAAAACCGAAAGTATTGACGCCGGAGCAGGCAGAGGAAATCCGCACCAAGGACTTCTTCGACATGATCCTGCCCGGCACTATAAAATTTTTATCCGACCATTATATCGTCGGCGACAGTTACCGCTGTGTGTGGGCAATTCGGGAATACCCCCCGTCCACCGAGGAACAGGCGATCCTCTCGCAGCTCGCCGACCGCAACGGCGTGACCCTGCGCATTTATCATCGCTTGGTGGAATCAATGGAACAGCGTAAGATGATTCAAAATGCCACTCGCCGCAATCGGCTCAAAAGCGGCGGCAACGATGTCAACGAAACCATCGAAGCCGAGGGTAATTTGCAGGATGTAATTGAACTACTCGCCAACCTCCGCAAGAACAAAGAGCCGCTACTCCATGTGTCGGTGTTCATCGAACTGAAAGCCAGGAGCATGGAGAAACTCAAGGAATTGCAGAGCGACATCGCTATGGAACTCACGCGCTCCAAGATTTCCGTCGACAGGCTCACCTTGCGGCAGAAAGAGGGCTTTCTCTCTGTTCTGCCCGTGGGCGCAAATCAGTTCGGCGCACAGTATGAACGAGTGCTGCCTGCCTCCTCGGTCGCCAATATGTATCCCTTCAACTTCTCCGGCAAAACAGATCCCCACGGCTCATATATCGGCAGAGATAAGTACGGCACGAATATCCTTGTGGACTTCGACCGCAGGGCCGAGGACAAGACTACAAGCAATATCCTCATTCTCGGAAACAGCGGACAAGGCAAGAGTTATCTTCTGAAACTTATCCTCACCAACATCCGTGAATCGGGAAAGCGCATAATCTGTCTTGACCCCGAATCGGAGTATGAGGATCTGTGCGATGCCCTCGGCGGCTGTTATATTGATTTCATGTCGGGAGCATACACAATCAACCCGTTAGAGCCGAAAGCATGGACGGACAGCGTTGAGGATATCGACGCCACAACTCCCGAAGCGTTCAAGAAAGTGACAAGGCTTTCGCAGCACATTGCCTTTCTGAAGGATTTTTTTCGCAGTTACAAGGATTTTACTGATTCGCAGATCGACACTATTGAAATCCTGCTCTCTAAGCTGTATGCCCGATTCGGTATCACCGACACTACGGACTACAGCGTAAAGAAGCCCTCGGACTTTCCGATTATGGAGGATTTCTATAAGCTGTGCGAGGAAGAGTTTATGGGCTATGACAAAAAACGCAAATACCTCTACACCGAGGAAACGCTACAAGAGGTCTGCCTCGGCATTCACTCTATGTGCGTAGGCTCTGAAAGCAAATACTTCAACGGCCACACCAACATTACCGACTCCAACTTCCTTGTATTCGGTGTGAAAGGGCTTATGGATACCAACCGCCGACTCAAGGACTGTATGCTGTTCAATATCCTGTCCTATATGAGCAACGAACTGCTCGGCAAAGGCAGCACGGCGGCATCGGTGGACGAGCTGTACCTCTTCCTCTCGAATATGACTACAATCGAATATCTGCGTAACTGTATGAAGCGTGTGCGCAAAAAGGACTCCTCGGTTATTCTGGCAAGTCAGAATATCGAGGATTTTTTGATTCCGTCTATTCGAGAATTTACAAAGCCGCTGTTTTCCATTCCCACACACCAGTTCCTGTTCAATGCCGGACAAATCAACCCCAAGGAGTATATGGACGCACTGCAAGTTGAGCCGAGTGAATTTGAACTCATCAAGTATCCCGAACGAGGCACTTGTCTCTACCGCTGCGGCAACGAACGGTATCTTCTCCAAGTCATTGCACCCGAATACAAAGCGGCCATCTTCGGGAAAGCCGGTGGGCGCTGATTTTCGTAAGAAAGGATGTGAACGCCTATGAGCGCAACCGTTGCGGCGGCTCTCAAAAAGATAGCCGTCGCTGTTGTCACCAACAAAAAACTGCGGCGTGTCGTGCTCGGTATTATCCTCGGCATTATTATCATCATTATGATGCCGATGGTGGCAATACTCTCTATTTTCAGCGGCGATATTGATATCGACACCGACCGCTTGCAGGATATCGTAATCGAGGAAATGTCCGACGAGGAAAAAGCCAAGTTGCAGACGGTCGAGGATATGATGAACGCTATCGAGTCTGTTATGACCGAAAAGGGCTTTACGGCAGAAAGGACAAAAGAAGCTCAAGTGCTGTACACCCTCGCCCTATATGACTATGCCAAAGCGGACGACTTTGTGGATAAGCTCGTCGGGTGCTTCGATGAGGGACAGAGCGACGAGCAGCTCATCGCCGCCGTTAACGCCGCATTCGGAACGGAATTAAAAACTGAGGACTACAGCAATGTCATGAATTCCATCCGAGCCAAAGCAATCAATGTTTCAAAGTTCGTAGACCCCGAGATAAAAAACAATGTCGACCTTGCGGAGTGGGCAAGGCAGGCTTACGCAAAGAAATGGGGCTATGTATACGGGACATACGGTGAGGTGCTGAACGAATCCATACTCACGACAAAAATATCGCAGTTCCCGGAACAGGTCGGCGAAAACGAGGAATTTATCCGTCAGCATTGGCTCGGCGGCCGCACCGCCGATTGCATCGGGCTTATAAAAGGCTACGCATGGTTTAATTGTGACACCGGACAGATTGAATACCGCTCCAACGGTGTTCGGGATACCGGTTCCGACCCCATGCTCGACATGGCGACTGAAAAGGGCACGATTGATACAATGCCCGACATCCCCGGCATCGCCGTATGGATGGACGGTCACATCGGCATCTATGTCGGCGACGGGCAAACGATTCATGCCGCCAACACGGAGTTGGGTGTTATTATGACGCCCCTTGCGCAGTCAGGATGGACGCATTGGCTCAAGATACCATATATCTCCTATCCCGACAGCGACACGCAATGAAAGGACTGAACTATATGGATAAAAACAAAATCAAGCGGCTTGCCGACTATGCCGTTCGACAGTGCTGTGAAAATTCCGAGAACTGCTATTGGTCGGTTTCCTACGATGAATTGTACCATCACTTTGGTGCAGAGATCACCGACAGCAATGAAAGCGGAAAGCTACTCGAAAAAGAATTACGGCAGAAAGAAGAAATCAACGAACTCATTATGACCGAGGACGCCATCGAAATGACCTGCCACCTCAGGTACTGCTCACAGTGCCAGGGCGATCCGCTGAGTCTGCTCTCCGTTCTCGGCTGTAATTTCTATGACGACCACGAAACCGAACACCACCATGAGCCTGCGAACGAATCCTCCGATGAGGACGAAACGCAGGCTCTTTCTATGTGAGGGGGAATTGCCTATGGTTATAAAAGCAGACTTAAAATGCAAGCAGACGGATTTCAATCTGCCCCGATGCCGGATTGAAAAGGTAGTAAAGCTGACGCCGCCCGAATATACCGAATTTGTTTCCAATCCTCTTGGGTACTATGATTTCCTCCGTGAGTTCAACGCCGAGAAGCATGAGTATACGGCGGACGGCATCCCGTGCCTGCTGCTCGTGGGCGAGGGGCACAAAGACGGCTTTATAATTGACACAGAGGGTTATGACTACGCCCGATACACCGCCCACATTCCCAACGCCGAGCAGCTTGCTGTTGCCGTCTGGTATCCGAGCCTTGAAAACGCTGTGCGTGAAACCGCTCTGGCAGCAGATGCAGCCGTGCAAAAAGCAATCGAAAGCGGCGATAAGGAGTATGGCGTAAACATCGACGAGGTGCGAAATCAGTTCAGAGGGGCAGGATTCAGCGAAGGGCTGCTGTATGCAGCACTGAAGGACAGACCGGAAATTGAAAGCGTGGATTTTGACGGCGAATATATTCGCTGCACGGTCAGGGACGAATATGTCCGGCAGACAGATCCGCGCCGTGCGCTGACGCAGGAGGAAGCGGATATCATGCTCGCCAAGCATATCCTGTGGCTGAACGATGCAGGCGGCATACAGGCGGATTTTTCAAACTGCCTTGTGCGTGGACTGAACCTTGCACATAAAAACATGATGAATGTTGCTATGGATAACGCACGGTTTGTAGACACAGACCTGCAAGGCGCGGAGCTCAATTTTTCCGTTGCCAATGACACACGGTTTGAAAACTGCAACCTTGAGGATGTCACCGCCGAGGAATGTGAATTCAAAAACACGGTCTTTTCAAAATGCAAAATGTCGGGCGGCACTTATACGCACAGCGATTTAAGCGATGCCGTTATGATCGAATGCAAGATGGAATACGGCAGTTTTCAAAACTGCTGTACCGACGGCACAAACTTCTGCGGCCTCGACGATTACGCGGAAATCAATATGCGCGGATGTAATTCAGACCGTGAGGATTGGCAGCAAGACGGCTTTGATCCCGAACTGACTATGTGACAGAAAGGAAAGCACAATATGAAAAAGACAACCTTCAATATTTCATTTGACGAGGACAAGGCATCCGCCCTTGTCCTTTATCTTTCGCAGAAAGGTACGACTGTCGAAACTGAACTTGAAAAAGCGCTCGACACACTTTACAGCAAAACCGTGCCTGCCGGTGTTCGTGATTTTATCGACATGAAATCCGGCACCGTTTCTTCCTCTGCCGTGCCGAAGGCAAAAAAGCCGAAGCTCCCCAAAACCGAGCATACGGAAGTCAGTGAGGTAATCGCCAATGAACGACATTGATATCACGCTGTACCTTAACGCATACCGAGTGCATGCATTGGCAGATGCCCTCGGTAATCAGACCGCCGAAACGCTCGAGGATAAATTAGCCGAAGCGTTCGACACACTCTATCAGGAGTATGTTCCCGACGAACAGCGTGCCTCAATCGAGGCAACGATCGAAAGTGAGTATGCTGCAGAGCAAGCAAAGATGGAAGCGGCTCGGCGCTTTGCCGTTTACCACATCCGTGAAAACGATGATGACTACCACTTTACAAGTGACCACTTCCGTACTCCGATGCAGGCTGCGTATCGGTATCGTCTCTATGAGCGCGGCGAGTTATCGGCTGCCCCCGAAACCTTTGCCGATGCTTTTATTGAAACGAATCCCGTCAGCCTTGAATACTTCGGCAAGGTCTGTGCGGATATCCATGCGGATGACCGAGTCACTGCACTACTCGAATTTGATTTGGACGAAGGTCGGGTCAGTGTTTATGACGGCGTGGATAACGAATGGCAGACCTATTCCCTGTGCGATTTTTCTGTTGCAGCTTATAAAGCGTTCCGCTCCGATTACCGAAGCGAGGAATGCCGCCGTGAAATTTTCAACAACAGCCTTGCGGGGAAAGAGCTTGATTTTTCGCAAGAACCATCAAATGATATCACAGTATCTGATATGAAGATGTAACCGCCGTGTCTGCCCCCGTGTCGCCCTGTGAGGCAAAACGGTTGCAATCCCTGACCGAGTCCCCTCTCACAACAAAACAGGCGAAATAACGGCTTTCAGGAGGTGACTTCGCAATGCGGAAAATCGGCGGTTCAACCGTCCGATTTTACTTGCAGGAATAAGAGCCGGGGTTGCAAAGCCACCCCGACTCGGTTCACAACGGACGGCAGAGCCGACCGTTAAAGGGTTTTTCGCACTTTCACCATCGGGGTTGCAATAAACGCATTTTCAAGACTTCGGGGTCGGAATTGCGAATATGCCCCATTGTACAAGGAAACATATCGGCGTTGATGGCTCAAAAAAGGAGGTTGCGCATAAAATGTATGCGCAACCTCCTTTGCCGAAAAAGCCTTATTTTATGCGGGTTTTCAACAGAAGGAGATGATGAAAAATGGACGAAACAAAAAAGAAATTTGCTCTGTGGGCATACCCTACCACACTGGAAAAAGTGGAACGCTTGTATCAGTTGGATAACTGCCGAAGCAAATCAGAGTTTATAGAAAAGGCAGTTTTATTTTATGCCGGATATGTATGCGCAGAGGACTGTCGTGAATACTTTCCGGAAGCCATCGTCAGTACAATCCAAGGGTCGCTTGACTCTTTCGAAAACAGAATGGCATCTTTGCTGTTCAAGTATGCTGTTGAACTTGCAATGACGATGCATGTATCGGCCGCAAACTTCCGTGTGGATGAAGACACACTTTCCCGACTCAGAGGAAAGTGCGTCAATGAAGTCAAAAGACTCAACGGTAAAATTTCATTCGATGACGCTGTACGCTATCAGAAAGGTAAATAACGATGGCAAGATTTATTTTGAAGTGGAGATATATAAAAACGGGTTCGGCAAAACACAGCACGAATCTTGTAAAATATATTGCCACTCGTGAAGGCGTTGAAAAATGCGATGAATCATGGAAACATCAATCTGCGACGACGGAACAGCAGCGTCTTATCAAGCAGCTTACCGAGGACTTTCCCGATGCGGTAAATAGTTTTGAGTACCAGGACTATATCAATGCTCAAACAAAAAGCACAGCCTCGGAATTTATAAGCAGAACTATCGAAGAAAATCTCGACCTCATCGGTAAGAAAGAAAACTATGTCGGGTACATTGCTATGCGGCCGAGAGTTGAGAAACAAGGTGCTCACGGTTTGTTTTCGCAAACGGACAGACCGATAGATCTTTCTGCCGTATCAAAAGAGGTTGCGGAACACGAGGGCGCGGTATGGACAACTATCATGTCTCTTCGCAGAGAGGACGCAGCGAAACTTGGTTATGATAATGCAAAGGCATGGCGTGACCTGCTTCGAGGTCAGGCAAACAAATTGGCAAAAGCCATGGGCATTCCTCTCGGCGACCTGCGTTGGTATGCAGCATTCCATAATGAGGGCAGCCATCCGCATATCCACTTAATTTCATACTCGGTAGGGAAAGAACCGTATATGACCGAGCAGGCATTACAAACATTCAAATCGGACTTTGCCCGAGAGATTTTCAAGAACGACCTTTATCACACATACCGGGACATGACCACACACAGGAACGAACTGCGCAGAACCGGCAGAGATAAAATTGCGGAAATTGTTCAGCAGATCAATAACAGCGCATATGAAAATGAAACTGTTGTAACGATGCTTCTGGAACTGTCAAAGACGCTTGAAAATTACGAGGGCAAGATGGTCTATGGTTATATGCCCAAGGCGGCTAAGAATCTGATTAACGGTGTCATCGATGAACTCGCCAAGGATGCCCGAATTGCAGAACTCTATAATCTATGGTATGAGCAGAAAGAAAATGTTTTTCGCACCTATCAAGATACGATGCCAAAGCGCATCCCGCTATCCGCAAACAAAGAGTTCAACTCTATTAAGAATGCGGTTATCCAGGAAGCGCTCAACATCCTGCACAACAGAATTACCTTTGAGGAAGATATGCAGCAGGAAACGGAAACTCCCGAGGAAACAATGACCTATACAAGTGAAACCACCTCCAAGAGAAATCCGTGGACTAACCCCAACGATATGCATTGCCAATATATTATGGGGCGTGAACTATTGGATATTGACTCCGAGAATTTCGATCCCGAAGAAGGTGTTCGGCTGTTGACTCTTTCTGCAATGCAGGGATTTGATGTTGCAATGTATCGGCTCGGGAAACTGTACTTACAGGGTGAAGTGGTTGAGAAAAATGTTGGTGAAGCGCTCCGATGGTTTTGGAAAGCTGATGCAAAGGACAATCCCTATGCACAGTATCAGCTTGGAAAAATCTATCTTAAAGGCGAGGATGTGTCGGCAAATTATGTGACTGCACAAAGAATGTTTGAAAAGTCAGTACGCCGGGGCAATGCATACGCGATGTACTCGCTTGCAAAGATGCATCTTCAAGGCACGGCGAAATACAGCGATATTAACTATGCCGTTCGATTGCTCTCAGAAGCAGCAAAACGGGGAAACCAATGGGCAGAGTATCAACTCGGAAAGATGTACCTCTACGGTCAGGGAGTTGATAAGGATTACGAACTCGCTGTACAGTTACTGACCTCCTCCGCAAGCAAAGGAAACGAGTATGCTCAATATATTCTTGATAACTACCATCCGTACACGCACAGTAGTTCGGCAACGGTATTGGCATCTATGCGTCTCTTGGCGAGGCTTTCGCAAATCATCCGTGATGATGCAGAAAAAAGGAATACAAACAGCCGTACCATTGACCGCAAACTCATGCGAAAGATTGAGGAAAAGAAAATGGCTCAAGGTCAAAAAATGGGCTGATAATCAAGGAAAAGGAGTTGCTATGGCAAACTATATTCACTACACGCAGGAACAAAAGGATCGTGCAAGGACAACCGATATTGTAGATTTATTGGAACGGCAAGGTGAACGACTGAAACGGTCAGGCAAAGAATATCAATGGCGCGACGGGTCTGAGAAGGTAACGATTCGGGGAAACCTGTGGTATCACCAGTATGAAGAAGCTGGTGGCGATGCTATAGACTTTGTCCGCAAATTCTATAATAAGAATTATCCCGAAGCAATGGAATATCTGCTTAACGGTTACGGCGGCACTCTGACTGCGGCATCGCCCATCGAGCAAAAAGAAAAAGCATTTAACCTGCCGGAGAAAAACGATAATATGCGCAGAGTATATGCTTACCTTCTCTCGCACAGAGGAATCAGCAGGGATGTTATAAATGCATTTGCCCATAAGCAAATGATATACGAATCGCTCCCCCATCATAACGCTGTATTCGTCGGCTATGATACTAACGGAGTAGCGCGTCATGCGCACAAGCGCGGGACCGGCTCACAAAGTACCTACAAAGGAAACGCAGACGGAAGTCTTCCGGAATACAGTTTTCACTGGAACGGTACGAGTAACAGAGTCTTCCTTTTTGAAGCTCCGATTGATATGCTGTCATACATTACGATGAACCCGAACGGCTGGCAGCAAAATACTTATGCGGCATCCTGCTCTGTGGCGGACAGGGTGCTTTTTCAATGTCTTAAAGACAATCCGAATTTAACAGAGGTGTATTTGTGCTTTGACAGTGATACCGCAGGTCAATCAGCAGCAAAGAGAATATCGGACAAATTGTTTACACAAGGCTATAAATCAGAAATTCTCGTTCCGGCAAAAAAGGATTGGAACGAGGATTTAATTATGCAGAAGGAAGGTGAACAAGCGTGGATGGAACAATCATACTGATTATTGTGGCAACAATTATGTTCGCTGTTATTGGCGGAGTTACTCTTGCTTCCCACATCTATAATCTTAACAATATCAAATCCAAAACCGTCGGAGACGGTCAGCATGGCACTGCGCGATTCTCCACAAACTCGGAATTGAGACGAATCTATAAATACATTCCGTATGAACCGAAAGTTTGGAGAAAAAAAGCCAAGCGGGAAAATCTCAATTTGCCGCAGGGAGTGATATTGGGCGTAAAGAAAAATAACGGTATTGATTACGCAATGGTTGATGATGACGATGTGCATACCCTTATGATCGGTGCGGCAGGCTGCGGTAAAACCGCTTTCTGGCTTTACCCCAATTTGGAATACGCCTGTGCCGCGGGCATGTCATTTCTAACAACCGATACAAAGGGTGACCTGTATCGTAATTACGGAAATATAGCAAAGCAGTACTACGGTTACGATGTGGCTATTATCGATCTGCGCAACCCGACAAAATCGGACGGCAACAATCTTTTGCACCTCGTAAATAAGTATATGGACGAGTATAAATCCCATCCCGAAAACATAGCATTGAAAGCTAAAGCCGAAAAATACGCAAAAATAATTGCTAAAACTCTGATATTCAGCGATGGTGATGCGGCATCTTACGGTCAAAACGCATTCTTTTATGATGCGGCCGAAGGTCTGATGACTGCGGTCATTCTATTGATTGCCGAGTTTGCGCCGCCCGAGCAGAGACATATTGTGTCTGTATTTAAACTGATACAGGATTTGCTTGCACCAAGCGGTGTGAAGGGAAAAAACCAATTCCAACTCCTTATAGAAAATCTGCCGCCCGAACATAAAACGCGGTGGTTTGCCGGCGCCGCGCTGAACACAAGCGACCAAGCAATGGCTTCTATCATGTCGACTGCGATGTCGCGTCTTAATGCTTTTCTTGATTCGGAACTTGAACAAATCCTTTGCTTTGATACGGCGATTGATGCTGAAAAGTTCTGCTCAAGCAAGTGTGCTATTTTTATAGTCTTGCCCGAAGAAAATCCTGCAACTTACTTTATGGTGTCTCTTCTTCTGCAACAGTTATACAGAGAAATACTTACCGTTGCAGACGAACACGGCGGCGCATTGAAGAACCGTGTAATGTTCTACATGGACGAATTCGGAACTTTGCCGGCCATCAGTTCCGCCGAGATGATGTACTCTGCATCCCGCTCCCGAAAGCTGTCGCTTGTCAGCATTATTCAGTCATATAAGCAGCTTGAAAAGAATTACGGAAACGAAGGCGCAGATATTATCAAGGATAACTGTCAGGTAACTATTGCAGGCGGTTTTGCGCCGACCTCCGGAACGGCGGATGAAATCTCCAAATCTCTCGGCACTCGGACTGTTATGACAGGCTCGGTCTCAAGAAGCAAAAATGATCCCTCGCAGAGCCTACAAATGACCGAAAGACCGCTCATGACCGCAGACGAACTCAAATCGATGAAGAAAGGCAACTTCATCGTTATGAAGACAGGTACTCACCCATTTGTATCAAAGCTGAAGCTGTTCTTCAAATGGGGTATTGAGTTTGATACAGAGAAGTACACTGTTCCCGACAAAGGTGCACGTAAAGTATACTATACGAACAAGGAGATTATCGAGAATAATATGCACAAACAATATCCGGATTCCTACTATCCGTCGTCCCGCTCTGCTCGTAGGTCTGCCTCGGGCGGACAAGCACTGTCGCAAAGTAATGAGCCTCTGTTTAGAGAACCGGAGCAGAGCGTTCGAACAGATTAAAGGCGGTGATTTTTTATGGCATATTACCGTAAATTATATGATCGAGACGAGCTTCCCTCAAGAGCGAAGCTCGTCTATATTTATCTCTACGACAGATGCGATGCGGAAAGAAAGGCATGGCCGAGCGTTAAAACCATTGCCAAAGAGTTGTCTATTTCCGATAAGACCGTCCGTCGGGCAATAAAGGACTTGGAAAAAGCGGGTCTTATCCGCAAGGAATATGCAAAGCGAAAAAACGGCTCGTTCACAAGCAACCGTTATTTTTTACTATGATTCGCCAAGGGATTGGTCTGCTTACTATGTGTCAGTAGCCCTCTCCCATTTTGGTAGACCAAGGAAGTACCCACTCTAAGATATACTACAGCAGAAGAATAGAAGACAATAACATAAAGAACAGCAACGGTGGACAAACCTGCCGTTGCTGTTCGGTCTTTTATTGCTTATGTTTACGATAAAACTCAACCATGAGTTTATTGAGAATGTCTTGCTGTTGTGCCGTAAGTCCGGGACAGTTACTTGTGCCGCCCTTAAACTCGTGAATCATGGCGTGTATTATTTCTTTCTGCTCGTTTGATAATCCGTCCACCGAAACCATCTCTTCCTTGTCGATACCAACGAGGTAATCAAGCGATACATTGAAGAACACGGCAATATCAGTAAGAACCTCCAATGGTGGGATTCTTAAATTATTTTCATAAGCGCAAATCACGGACTTGCTGCGATTTATTTTCTTTCCCAACGCCGCTTGAGACATATTCCGACTCATGCGAAGTTGCTGTAATCGTATTCCGAAATCGAACAACCTGTACACCTCCTACGGTTCTCTTTCAGTAATATTTTAATATACTTGCGTTTCGTATGAGTAAGCGCTATAATAATATTGTTCCGTATTAGTAGACTTTTATTATTTTTCGTTCTCTAAAACGGAACAAGAGCTGAGAGAGGTATATGGTATGAAACTGATTTTTTGTATTGATGACAAGAGCGGGCTGATGTTTTTCGGAAAGAGGCAAAGCCAGGATCAAAACCTAAGAGAGTGGATACTTAACTATGCACAAGGTTCGAAACTGTGGATGAGTCCTTACTCCGCCAAGCAGTTTGGAAACAACGCTTCTGTATTGGCTGATGATGATTATATGGGCAAGGCAGAAGAAAATGATGTTTGCTTTATTGAGGATGGTTCGTATTCGACCGATAGCGCGAATGAAATCGTGCTATGCAAATGGAATCGACACTATCCTGCGGATAAGTTCTTTGATACCGACCTAAAAGCCTTGGGCTTCAAGAAGGTCAAGACGGAAGATATTGCCGGAACCTCACATGAGAAGATAACAGTCGAAACATACAGGAGGTAACGACGATGAAAGTATCACAGAAGTTATTAGCGGTATTACTGTCTCTTGCGATGTTGTTTTCCCTTGCCGGCTGTGGCTTGGATTCGATAGTGAGTGACAGTCCGACATCTATCTCGGGTAGAAGCACCGATTCTGAAAGTTCAATTATCGATGATAGATCAGAAACTGCCGGTCTAACAGAAACTGTTGACGAATGCTCGGAATCCAATAAGCAAGAGGAAACCACAAGTCCGAGCAGCAAACCATCAAGTGTCGGCTCAGGATCGGCTACTCCTGTTAAGCCCGCATCTGTCGGCGCCTATGCGGGAACTGCATATGTGGTTATCAATAACAATCAGCCGAACTTTTCTGCGACCGAATTAACTACAACAGGTTATGAGAAATACTCAGACCTTGATTCGCTCGGAAGATGCGGTATTGCGCTTGCTTCGTGCGGCAGGGATACAATGCCGGGAGCAAACGAAACCCGTGGAAGCATCAGCAGCATTAAGCCCTCCGGATGGATTCAGGCAAAATATAATGGCATCTCCGGCGGATACTTGTGGAATCGCTGTCATTTGATCGGATGGCAACTATCCGCCGAAAATGCCAATAGAAAAAACTTGATTACAGGCACTCGATACATGAACATCGAAGGAATGCTCCCGTTTGAAAACATGGTTGCGGACTACATAAAAGAAACGAACCATCATGTCGCATACAGGGTCACCCCCATATTTGAGGGGAACAATCTCGTGTGCAGTGGTGTACAAATCGAAGCATATTCTGTAGAGGATAACGGGGAAGGAATCTGTTTCAATGTTTATTGCTACAATGTTCAGCCGGGTATAACTATCGACTATGCGACCGGTAACAGTTCCGGACCTGCAAGTGAGAATACTTCGCAGGCAAAAGCACCTGCGCAAACCGAATCTACAACACAGCCCCCTGCCCAACCCGGCAACACCGAAACGGTATGGGTATCTGCAACGGGCAAGAAATATCACAGAAAAAGCAGTTGTAGCAACATGAAGAATCCATCGCAAATATCAAAATCCGACGCTATAAGCCGCGGATACGAGCCTTGCAAAAAATGCTACTAATTGCATAACTCTGTATAGAGACGCAATGAATAAGATCGATTAAGGGAGGCACAGCAATGCCTCCCTTAATTCTTTTCTATAAGCGCACTGCATTTTTTATTTGTAGGTGACGACCCAAATCAACACCTATCAGCCGTTCCCTTTGCTTTCTGCCGAAATCTATTGCGCGAACGGATGAAATATGCTATAATATAGTGTGTATCTTTATATGCAGTATAAAAAGTGCCTTGGAGGAAAGTTATGACCGTAAGATACGATAAATTATGGAGTCTCATGAAGACAAACAAGATGAAAAAAAGTGAACTTGCAAAAGCTGCAGAAATATCTCAAAGCACAATGACAAAACTGAATCAGGACCGCGTTGTGTCTATGGATGTTATGCTCCGCCTTTGCAAAATTTTTCATTGCGATATTGGCGACATAATGGAAGTAGTTGAGGACTGAATAGTGGAGGAAAAGCAATGTTAACAGGTGCATTAAAAAATAAAGTGGATTCAATTTGGGAAATGTTCTGGACGGGCGGAATAACAAACCCCCTCGATGTCGTAGAACAGATGACTTATCTTATGTTCATTCACGATTTGGATGAAACCGATGCAAAGAGAGCAAAAAGTAGTATGATGCTTGAACTGCCTTACACAAGTATGTTTGAGGGTCATGAAGAATACAAATGGTCGTGTTTTCGTGACTATCCTGCCGAGAGAATGTACGAACTTATGCAAGGTGAGATATTCCCGTTTATCAAAAATCTTCATGGCAGCAAAGAAAGCACTTACGCAAAATATATGTCTGATGCAATCTTTAAGATTCCTACTCCCCAATTGCTTTCAAAAATTGTTGATGCAATTGATGAGATGTATCAAGAGATGGCAAAAGAAATTGAAACAGACACCAAGGGCGATGTTTACGAGAGTTTGCTCTCCAAACTTGCAACCGCGGGCGTAAACGGTCAGTTTAGAACGCCTCGCCACATCATTCGCATGATGGTAGAGATGCTTGACCCCAAACCCGATGATACAATCTGTGATCCGGCATGTGGTACTTCGGGATTCCTTGTTGCTGCGGGTGAATATCTCAAGGGAAAATACAAGGACGATATCTTCTATAACAGAGAAAAGAAAGACCACTACAACAACCATATGTTCTATGGGTACGATATGGATAGAACAATGCTCCGTGTTGGCGCAATGAATATGATGACTCACGGAGTTGATAATCCCAACATTGAATACAGAGATAGTCTGTCTGATCAAAATCCCGACTCCAACAGATACTCCATCATCCTTGCCAACCCTCCGTTCAAAGGAAGTCTCGATGCTGATACGGTATCAACTGACTTACTCAAGGTTTGCAAAACCAAGAAAACCGAATTGCTGTTTTTGGCTCTATTCCTCCGTATGTTGAAAATAGGTGGTCGCTGTGCGTGTATAGTTCCCGATGGAGTACTCTTCGGCTCTTCCACAGCACATAAGGCTATTAGACAGGAAATCGTGGAGAAAAACAGACTTGAAGCTGTGATCTCCATGCCCTCCGGTGTATTCAAGCCCTATGCAGGTGTTTCCACGGCAATCCTTATCTTCACCAAAACCGGACATGGCGGAACTGATAAAGTTTGGTTTTACGATATGAAGGCTGATGGTTTTAGCCTTGATGATAAGCGAAGTCCTATTAACGAGAATGACATTCCCGACATAATTGCTCGATTCCATAACCTTGATGCGGAGGAAAGCCGTGAACGCACAGAGCAGAGCTTCTTTATACCCAAGAAGGAAATCGTGGATAATGGTTACGATCTCTCTATAAACAAGTATAAAGAAACCGAGTACGAAGTTGTTGAGTATCCCTCCACCGATGAACTCCTTACACAAATTGAGGAATTGGAAGCGAAGATCAACGCGGGAATCAATGAATTAAGGAGAATACTGTAATGAAAAAGTTCCTTGATTGCATTTCTATTGTCGGAGCAACGCCGAGCAAATTTCATGGAACAAAGAAATATATCAGCACAGGTGCGGTTGCAACAACCGAGATTGATGAATCAGAGGTTGTTGAAGTGACATATGAGGATAGACCTTCTCGCGCCAACCTATCTGCTGAAGCTGGCGATATCTTGTTTGCAAAAATGCAAGGCACAAGAAAAACTCTTCTTTTGGATTCCGAAACAGAGAAAAATATATATTCGACAGGATTTTATGCCATAAGAGCAAATCCCGAGGTAATTACAACAGAATGCCTGTACTATCTTATCGATAGTGAACTGTTCCTTGCACAAAAAGATAAGAATTGCTCAGGTGCTACACAGAAGGCTATCACAAATGGCGGCATGGCAAAAATTGAAATCAGTGTGCCTCCGCTCTCCGAACAAGGAATCCTTGTCGATAAATTAAAGCATTTGACTCAGTTAATTGCCGACAAGAAAAAGCAGCTCAATTTGTTTGATGAAATCATAAAATCCCGATTTATCGAACTGTTTGGTGACCCTGTTTATAACACGAAGAAACTTCCAACGAAGCGATTGGCAGAATTGGGATCGCTGGACAGAGGAAGATCTCAACACCGTCCCCGAAATGCGCCGGAACTGCTCGGCGGCCCCTATCCGCTAATTCAGACTGGCGAGGTAGCAAATGCAGGGCTATATATCACAGGGTACAGCAACACATATTCAGAGCTTGGTCTCAAGCAAAGCAAGATGTGGAAGGCTGGAACGCTTTGCATAACCATTGCGGCAAATATTGCGCAAACATCAATTTTAACTTTTGATGCTTGCTTCCCGGATAGCGTAGTTGGATTTATTCCCGGAGATTCGATAAGCGCGATATATATGCACTATTGGTTTGGTTTCTTCCAAAAAATATTGGAAGAACAGGCACCACAGGTTGCACAGAAAAACATAAATCTTAAAATTCTTTCTGATCTAAGTGTAGTTGTACCAAATCAAGAGCAGCAAAAAGACTTTATTGCCTTCGTCGAACAGACCGACAAATCGAAATTTGAAATTCAACAGAGTCTCGAAAAACTCGAAATTCTAAAGAAATCACTCATGCAACAGTATTTTGGCTAAATAATAGCGGTGTAGGATGTTGGTATATCTTAAAACAAAGGGGTAATACCAACATGAAAAACAGAATTATTACAGATGTTGAGCAAGGAATGCAAGGCTTCCTTGATAATGCACAGATGAAACAACTCCACGAGGTACTTACTCACGCGCTTTTTGGCGTTGAAATCATCAAAACGGATGAATCCTCCGAATTGCAACAGGAATTTGACAATCATTCCTTGCTCACAACTTTCCTTTCTGCCAAAAAGGTTGAGGGATGTAGTGAAAAAACGCTGAAGTACTACAAAGCGACCGTCGAAAGAATGTTTGTGGACATCAAAGAGTGTGTATCTCATATAACAACAGATGATCTGCGCGAATATCTCGCCAATTATCAGCAAATAAACGATTGCAGCAAGGCGAATATTGATAACATCAGGCGCATTCTCTCAAGTTTCTTTGCGTGGCTTGAAGATGAAAACTATATACTGAAAAGCCCTGTTCGTAGAATCCACAAGATACGAACAACCAAAACCGTAAAGGAAACATATACCGATGAGGCGCTCGAACAAATGCGAGATGCCTGTAATAACCTACGGGATCTTGCAATGATTGATCTGTTGGCATCAACAGGTATGCGCGTGGGTGAGCTTGTAAAACTCAATATCTCTGATATCGATTTTGATAACAGAGAATGTATCGTATTCGGGAAAGGAAGCAAAGAACGCCCTGTGTATTTTGATGCGAGGACGAAAATTCATTTGAGAAATTATGTTCAGAGCCGCATCGATGACAATCCGGCACTATTTGTTTCTTTACTGAAGCCGCACAATCGTCTTGAAATTAGCGGCGTGGAGATAAGAATGAGACAACTCGGAAAAACGCTCGGGATTGACAAAGTACATCCCCACAAATTCCGTAGAACTCTTGCAACAAGGGCAATAGACAAAGGAATGCCCATCGAGCAGGTTCAGCAGCTTCTCGGACACGCCAAAATTGACACAACGATGCAGTATGCAATGGTCAGTCAAAATAATGTAAAGCTATCCCACCGAAAATATATCGGTTAATTTCAAATCCCGATTTATCGAGATGTTTGGGGATCCTGTAACCAATCCGTTGCGTTGGGCGATGCTCCCCTTGGAGAAATGTTTAACTGTCCTGGGCGGATATGCGTTCAAAAGCGAGGAATTTAAGACATCCGGTGTACCTGTGTTGAGAATCGGTAACATAAACACAGGTGCCTTCACTCCAACCAATATGGTATATTGGTCAAAAGATGACTGCCTCACAAGGTATCAGGTATTACCGGGTGATTTGGTAATCTCGTTAACAGGCACAGTTGGTAAAGATGACTACGGTAATGTGTGTATTCTTGGAAATGCGTACCCCATGTACTACCTTAATCAACGAAATGCCAAGTTAATTTTAGATGATGAGTTGAATAAGCATTATCTATCTGAACTACTCAAATTTTCGCAGATCAAAAAGAAGCTTACAGGTATTAGCCGTGGAGTCCGACAAGCCAATATTTCAAACAGAGATATATTAAATCTCGTTGTGCCTATCCCCCCGATTGAGATTCAGGTACAGTTCGCAGCCTTCGTCGAACAGGTCGACAAATCGAAATATCATGGTATGTTCGCCTTTGAAATGGGGGTAGCAGCATGAAGAAAATTCGATTGACATCCATTTGCTCACCCAAACAGTGGAAAACAATACCCACAAAGGATTTACTTGACGAAGGATATCCGGTTTATGGCGCAAATGGAGTTATTGGTTACTGTAAAGAATATAACCATACTTCCGATACGATCATTATAGGATGCCGGGGTTCCTGTGGCAATGTGAACATAGCACGAGGGAAATCATATATCAATGGGAATGCTATGTGCCTTGATGACTTATCAAGTGATGTTGACATCCTCTATCTTTATTATTTCCTTCAAAATTACGACTTTCGATCAGTAATAAGTGGAACAACTATTCCACAGGTTACAAAACAGGGACTTGAAAAAATTGATGTCGTTGTTTCTTCAAAGGAAAATCAGCGTGAAATCGTCAGACAGTTGCAACTTTTAGATTCTATAATTGAGGAAAGGCATAAAGAACTGAGGTATTTTGACGCCCTCATAAAATCCCGATTTATCGAACTGTTTGGTG